>Ga0256407_10010252_pt1 | contig 13224 bp, 10 predicted proteins | sample RumenRJG_04DNA_FD_193489 | JGI IMG/M metagenome (GOLD analysis project Ga0256407, IMG submission 193489) | Bovine rumen microbial communities from Lethbridge, Alberta, Canada - RJG_04 | ecosystem: Host-associated > Mammals > Digestive system > Stomach > Rumen | place: Canada: Alberta... | reverse complement strand
CCTTTTTCATTGTATGAGAGTTCACCCGAAATATTGAGTAACCCACCCATTTCTGTCTCCAACGTTGCGCCTACCTCTACATCGCCATCGAGGTACATGGTGTTAAGAGTGCCGTGCATACAGATCGTGCCGCCGAGGTTGGCTCCTCCTATGATGAATGGACCGTAGGCGTTATCAAGTTGTTCGAGCACCTTGTTGGCGGTGGTGTGATCTTCGTCGAGTATGGCTTCTGTGAGTTCGTAATACTTGTTGCTGAATCCAACGGAGAAAATGCCGCCGTATGAGGGCTTGTTGATTTTCTTCTTCATCTTATCGATTTGCTTCTGCTGCTTTGCAGTGAACGGCAGCGAATCTTTGCCGTCTCGTGCGTTAGCCACCTTGAACTCATGCTTTTTGGCTTCGAGCAACTTTATGTTTTCGCTGTTTGTCAGTTCAAAAGTACCTACGGAATCGGCAAAATTGCTGAGTTCGTCCTCAGAGAGGTATGCGTGGTACATTGGTGCAGAGCGAGCGATGAAATAGTCAACATGTTTACGATCTTCCGTTTTGTGGGATTTATAGTTGGCCTGCGCCGAGAGTTCCAAGAAACCAAAACTTACGTCCACCTTCATATTTACCGACAACTCTTTCTCCTGTTGAAGACACGAATCAAGGAGTAAAGTATTCATATCAGCGATTTGGATAGAAGACTCCACGTAGGCAGATTTGGAGAGTTTGCCTTCGTTTTGGAGTTGCTGAATCCTGCTGATGTTGAATACGCTGTTGTTCTTGAACACCTTAGTAGGGTCGAACCGTGTGCGGTCTTCTTCTTTCATAGAGCCATTGGTAATCATTTTGTCCTCTTTGATGGCGAGTTCGGCAAGTCCCTTGGTGTTGAGTACGTATTCGTATTCGGCACCATGACCAAGACCTTTTTCGGAAAATTCGTCGCCACTGAAATTGCCGTTGCTGTCGGAGCCGCGCTGCGTAATTACGATGTCTATTTCCTCATTGCTGCCGTCCTCTTTGTAGATTGTGAGTGTTGTGGAACGGGGGGCAGAGGAATTGTTTGGATCGCATACGATTACAACTTTCTTGCTGCCCTCGTATATGAGAGTGCAGTCGTCGATTGCCGCCCAGTCGCATTCGTCGTCAAGGAGTGCCATCCACTTGCCCGAGGCAGAGATAGGCAGTGTGTACGACGTAACATTGGCGGCTATGTCGATGCCTTGATTTGCCACATTGCCGTCGATGTTGATTTCCGTGGGCGTGGTGGAATTTTCGGGTGTGCTGTCATCGTCCTTGCAGGCGGTGTAGCACAGCGCCGTGGCGGCAAATAGGGCAATGAACAGATATTTGTTAGCTTTCATATTGTTAACTTTTTATGCCGGTTAATAATGATGTTAGAATTCCATAAACGGGCGGACAGGCAGTTCGGCAGAGTAGTCGGGTGCATCGAGACCTTCGAAAATAAATCCTGCTGTGCTTATTTTCACCCTGATTGGCTTAGTTCCAGATGATAGGGAGTGAATAGTGCTTGTCCAAAAGGTGATAGTGGCAAGGTCACCCTTGTCATACGAAGGATCCACCGCTTTGAACATGTTGTGGTAATACTTCGTAATCCATCCATTACGGGTTAATTCATCGTTCATGTAGTAAAAATTGTTGGTTCCCCATATCAAAGAGTTGGGGAATGTTTTGAGTACGTCGCTTGTGGACGGCAAAAACCATCTTGTGGCGTCGCCACGATAAGCTTTGTAGTTCGATGCCATTTCTGCTGCTTCATGGGTATGGTTGTGTCCGCATCCGTCCGAGAGTTTTGAGCCGTCGGTGCTGCCTGAGGCAACGCCTTGGTATAGGCTGATGTCGTTGGTGGCGGTTACTTTAGACACCGTACATTCAGAGAGATTGTTTTCTGATGACCAAGAAGCCATGCCAGCGTCCTTGAGAGCCATTGCAAGGTTTTTGCCGTTTCCATTTTTGGATACATATACCACAAGACCGAGTGGGTCGGTGTTGTCATTTATGGCGTCGTCGATGGTGGCGTAAAAAGTTCTGTTGGCACCGATAATGCAACCTACTTTCGGGTCGTCGAATTTAGTGGGTGCAGTAGCCTCTTTTTGGACGTCTTTTGTAGTCAGCACGTCTTCAACAGCCCAAGAGAGTTTTTTCTCTTTATCGCCAGAATATTCTTTGACGCGCACTACGACAGCCATATCGGGACCTTGCGTACACTTGTTGCCACGCTTGCCGGTCTCCACGTATTCGTGGATGTCGAAGGATTTGAGTTTGTCGTTCTTGTTTTCTGCGTTCATGTCCCATTTGAGTTCGCTTTTCTGCGGATTGGAGAGGGTTTTGCCTTCGTAAGTAGCCGTCCAAAGCGTCATCGTTACCCCCCAAGACGAGTAGCCACTGTAGAAAAAGGTGAGTTTCTGATTGTTGGCGGCGTCGGTGAAATACTGCTTGCCGATGGAGCCTGTTACCTTACCCCAGATGCCCTTGGAATCCCAAAGTTTGGCGAGAGCCTTCATGTATGCGGGTGTGTAGAGACCGTTGTCGAGGTCGCAAACGCCTTGTCCGCGTCCGCCCGACTTGCCCCACCATTCGTTTTCATAATTGGCAGGATCAACGAGAATATCAAGGAGTTCGGCAAAGTAGGTCATCTTTTCCTCGTCTTTATCGAGATCTGTTGGCACTATGTGTTCGCCACGGTTGGAGTTAGCTTTGTAAGTCTTGTAGTTACCGTTTTTACCGCTTACGAGTTGGAAACTCATCCAATGTGATTTCTTTTTGCTTTTGAGGGAGTTGGCGGGGCGTACACACACCCAGTAGCAGCCGTCTTTGTCCTTCACCACGTCGCCATACTCGTAGTAAGGCGTGAAATTGCCGTTGGTGCCGAGTTTGGATGCTGGCACGAAATTGATTCGTTCCAATTGGAGTTGGGGAATCTGAATTTCGATTGTTGCCACGCGGTCGCTTTGGTTTTCGATAGAGAGCGTCATAGAGCCGATGCCCTCGTAAGACCAAGTGCCGGAGGTGGCGTCAGATTTGAGGCTTTGTCCAGTGAGAGAGTTCCAACGAGCGATGGCCTGCGCTGCGGTCTCGGTGGCAACAGTCTGCGTGAGCGAGCCTTCTTCATCGTCGCGGTCGCTGATGTTGGCGGTGTATTTTGCCGTCTCCCAGTCGTCGGGCAGCGAGTCGATGTCGGAAACTTGGCAGACGATGGAGTAAAGTGCCATCGCCTTTTCGGTGGCCTTGCCGTACGGGTCTACGGCCTTATCATCCTCAGAGATGGTTTCGTCAGAATTGTTGTCGGGGTCTTGACCGTTGGTTATATCTTCTTTGTCGTCCTTGCACGATGGCAGGATTACAAACATCGCCAATAAGATGGCGAGAATCGAGAGAATGTGAATTTTTTTCATGATCTTTCGGGTTTTTATAGTGATTACTTTGTGTTAATTGTCAAAAAAAAATTAAGATATTTTAGGCTATAAGGCACAAAAAATCCCTTGCGGACAGTCGTCTACGTGATGCACCGACAGTCCACAAGGGATTGAAAGTATGTGGTTGGATAAACGATGTATAATTTACCCACCTGTATAGTATACTTTGTATTTTGTATAGTTTGATATATTTTGTTATTTTCCATAACTATCTTTTTTTTAGTTATACATAGCTTTACCATTTTTTAACGAATAAAAGGGCAAAATGTTCCGAGAAAATGGGATTTTTGCAGGCGTTTAGAGGGTTAAAAAATGTTAATAAGCATCTTATTTCCCAAAAAAAACAACTCAGTTTAACATTCATCTCCTTTATAACCAACAATTTAAATTTTTGTCAGAAAACAGATTATATTCTCACTCTTTTTTCAAGCCTTCCACAGGATTTCCGTAAACTGTTTTTGCTGACTGAACGGTTACGATTGCGCACGTTACCACCGTTACCAACAAAACCACAACCGGGAACATCCACCAAGGCAAAGGTGCTTTTTCAACAAAATTCTGTTGCCAAAGCGTTATAACATAAAGCGTTACAGGTAAACTCAAAACAAATCCCGCAAATATCATAATCAAATATTTCACATTGATTTTTTTGATAATATCGTCAGTTGAGGCTCCAAAAACTCTCCTTAAAGCAATCTCGTTGTGCCTATATTCTGAGTCAAAGGTTACCATACCAAAAACCCCGATTATCGAAATCAAAAGCGCTAAAATCGCCATAAAAACTGTCGTCGCCGAAGTGTTAATCTCTTTTTTGTAGAGATTTTCAAAAATCTTGTCATAAAACGTAATCTCCAACGGCATTTCGGGAACTATCTCATTTACAACATTTTCTATATGCGTTAAAGCAGTTTTAAGATTGCTACCTTTGGCAATTTTAACGTAACAAAAATTGAGATATTCAGCGTGCGCAAGACCTAACGCAAGCGGCATTATCTCCTTGCGAAAAGATGTTATTCTAAGGCCTTTGTCTATCACACCTCTTATTGCGCCGAACATTCCATAAACTGTGTCGCCAATGTTGTATTTGAATTTTGAAAAAATCTCTGCACTTACCACACAATCGTTTTTGTAATCATAATTGCTTACCTCACTGTCGCGTATGCCTACAAAACCGTCGCCATCGATGAGCGGAATGTCAAAAACGTCCAAAATTTCGCTTGTGCAGTTTATACAGTTGAAATATAGCGTGTCGGAATTAAAAATATAATGCCGTGTGTTGAAAGCGTCGCTGCCTCCGATTAACTGCGAACTAAGAGCAACATTTTCTATCGCACTATTCTCTTTTAATTTTTGCAATGCCAATTCAAACTTTTGTCCGAATTGACGGTTGGTTTTGAAAACGGCAATTTGGTTGTCGCGGAGAATAAAATGAGCATTCTCCATATATCTGATTTGCAGCCATATACATACCGCTATCGAAATAAAACATATAGCCGAAAAATATTGAAAAACAAGCAAAAAATTTCTCAGTTTTTGTCCGGAAAACGAGCGTCCGTAAGAACCTTTCAACACCAAAGCAGGATTTACGGAAGTAAGTTTCAAAATCGGATAAATGCTTGATAACACGTTGATTATCAGCGAAATTAATCCAACAAACAGACAAACGCCAAGATTTGAGGAAATAGTCAAATCATCGGGAACAAGAAATGAGGTTAACCACGTATTATTCAGAAGTTTCACCATAAGCAAGGCTGTCAGCCACGTCAGCAAGCCGATAATAATACTTTCGGCAAAAAGTTGAAGTCTTAGACGGCTTATGCTACTGCCGAGAACTTTTTGCGTGTTAATGCTACGGATTCTCTTCGGGATAAGGGCAGTGTTAAAATTTGTTTGGTTAACCGCTGAAATTAAGAGTACTATCAAGGCTATAACAGCAAGCATTGCGGTACTTTTTGCGCTGCCGCTTTTAACAAAACCAGCATCGTTTTCGTTGTTGTAGTAAACATCTTTGAGCGGTTCAAGATAATAAGGCGGCATTCCTTGAACTCCACACGCCTCATTTTTGTTGATAAGGGTTTCGATTTCTGCTTTGTCGTTTGGCGAGGAAAGCATTACCCAACCGATAAAATTTCTACATTGGACATCGTCTATGAGCACATCGTTAAGGGAAAAAAATATGGCATTCTTAGTCTGAGTGTTAGACGGAAAATCTTTGTAAACGCCTGTTATTGTGATTTCTCCGTTGTCAGTTCCCCAATCTTCGTTGAGTTTTAAGGTTTTGCCCAACGCTTCTGAATTTGGGAACATTTTTTTGGCGGTTGACTCGCTAATCAATGCGTTTCCCTTAGTGGCAAGTGTTTTGAGGTCGCCACAAACAAGGTCAAAGTCAAACATTTTGGCGTATCCAGAATCTATACCGATTGTGTATTCGTTAAACTCGTGTTTCTGACCGTTAATTTCCACCTCGATGTAATTGAGGTCGAAAAAATCCATTTCAGCGGCATACGCTTCTACTTTCGGAGAAATGTGTCCGATAGTTTCGATTACACCCCGCGCGAGAATAACATTGAACGGACGCTCAACGTCTTGACTAATACGGAAAATTCTCTCGGCGTTTGAGTGGTTGTTATCGAAACTGTTTTCGTATGAGATTTGCATTCCGACAAACATCAACGCAGTAAGAGCCGCCGCTATTCCCGCAAAATTCATCAGCCAAGCCAACTTGAATTTACGGATTATGCTAACTAAATTTCTAAAAACGATTTTCATAATTATATGTTTTATAACTATTTGAACTCAACTTTTTCATTGTCGCCAAAATTTTCGTAGCCCGAAATTATGACTTTTTCACCATCCTGCAAACCTTCCAAGATTTCATAATGTTTGGGATTTTGACGACCTATTTTTATGGAGCGTTTAACTGCGAATTTTTCAGAAGAATCCAAAACATAAATCCAATTTCCGCCCGTATGTTGATAAAAAGTGCCTTTCGGAATAATCACAGCATCGGTAGGGCTTCCAAGTTGAAGGTTTAAATAATAAGTCTGACCGGTACGGATATTTTCGGGCTGAGAGCCGGTAAACTTTAAATCAGCTTTGAACTTTCCGCTACGAACCTCAGGGTAAACTTTTCTGATTGCAGCCGAAAATGTTTCGCTATTTTTCTCAAAACTTGCTGAAAGTCCGGATGTTACCCTATCAATGTAATGTTCATCGATTTGAACCTCAATTTTATAATTATCAAGATTGTTAATTTGACCGATTTTTGTTCCTGCCATAACGCTCTGACCACGAACCACGTCCAAAAGACCGAGTTCTCCGTCAATCGGGGCTTTAATCGTCAGGTTTTCTTTTCTGCGACGAATCATCTGCATATTAACACGCATATTTTCAAGACTTTCGTTCATTTGCTTGATTTCAACACTGCGGTACATACTGTCTTGTTTTGCGCGGTTTTTCACCAAATCCAACTGCTGACAAGCCAATTCATAATCTTCTTGAGCAATCAAAAAATCCTCTTTTGAACACATATTACTTTCAAAAAGCTGCTTTTTTTGTTCAAAAGCACGTTTTGTGCGGCGGACATCAAGAGTGTATTTCAAACGGTTTTGTTCCAAATCGAGTTTCTGTTGCTCCATCTGAATCATCGTGTTTCTAAGCATATTCTCTTTTTCAGCGAGTTCTGCTTCTGAATTAAGAATCTGTAAATCAAGATTTTCGTTGGAAAGTTTAACGATAACCTCGCCGGCTTTTAAGTGCGAACCTTCTTCGCTGATGATTTCCTCTACAACACCGCCTTCGAGTGGGCTCAACTGTATGGTAATCATCGGCAAAACCTGACCGCTAAGGCGGATATAATCGTTGAACTCGCCTTGTTTTACAACGGCAGTGTTAAAATTTTCTTTTTTAACGGCAACAGCCTTTGTATCAGTTGTTAACAAAAAATATGCGATAACGGCGACAAAAATTGCACCAATGTAATACGGAATGTACTTTTTGTCCGCATATTTTTTAATGCCTTTTTTCTTTTCAATTACAATATCCATGATAATTATGAATTTTCAATTATGAATTATGAATTTTCAATTTTCAATTTGTTCCAAATAAGAAACGCCTTTATAATACTCTATGACAGCTGTTTTTATTTTGCTGACAAACAGAGCATTAAAGTACATTGCTTGTGCTTCGGCGTATTTATTTGCAGCGGTGTTGAACTCCAAGTACGGAATCATTCCCGCTTGAAATTTTTTCGCTGCGATTTCGTAGTATTCTTTTTGGAAATCAGCGTTTTTCTGGGCTGCCAAGAGTTTTTTTCGTGCAGACAACACCTCATCAAAAGCCTCTAAAACAGCGTTTTCGATTTCAGTTTGTTTTTCTTGAAATTCATAACTTGCGATTTTGAAGTCAGATTTTTTTCGTGAAAAATTAGAGAACTTTTGTAAACGATTGAAAATAGGAACGTTAAGTGATATACTAATATATTTCCTTCCGTTGTTTTTTATTTGGTCTTTGAACGGTTGCGCCTGATAATTAACGCCGCTAATTTTTGAGTGCGACGAATACCAGCCGGCATTCAAATCTATTCTCGGCAAAAACTGCCATTTAGCGGTTTTAAACTCCAACTCCTTTATTTTCAAAGAGTTTTGAAAAACTAAAACCTGCGAATTGTTTTCTTTGGCTAAAGTTATAAGTTTCGTCGCATTTTCAAAATCGTTCGTTAAAACGGGCTGAAAATTTATTGTCGTGTCGATTTCCAAAACTTCGTTTGAAGGGAACATCATTGCTTTTTTTAGAGCTGACAAAGCGGCGTTACATTTGGCCTCGTAATCAGCAAGAGAGTATTCTGCTTCGGAAAGAAAACTCTGTTTTTCAAGGACTTGAACACGACTTTTGTTTCCGAGCGAAAATTCTTTTTCTGTTTGTTGAAGTGCTGACAAAGCCTCTTGTTTTTCATCTAAAAAAACTTTCGTCATTTTCAAGAAATACAGATAATTATAAAAATACTGCATGATTTCAAGACAAATTTCGTCGGTTTTTACCTGCAAAGAGTTTTTGCCGCTTTCGAGAGCAATTTTACTGATTTTCATATTATTAACAGCCTCAAAACCGTTAAAAATAGGCATCGAAGCAGAAATTTGATATTCGTCCTGAAACATTTTTAAATCGGTGTACATATTTGTTTCAGGGTCGGTAGTGCGACCGTTTGTTAAGGCAAGACCGGCGTAAGCATTTATTTGCGGAGTAAAAACGTTTAAGATAGCATCTCTCCTATCAATTTTCTTCTGATAGCAAAGTTCTTTTTCTACAAGAATTTGCACTGAATTATTTGAAGCAAATTCCATACAGTCTTTCAGTGTCATCGGCTTTTGAGCAAAACCGATGAAAGAGAAAAAAATCAACGTTAATATGATATTTAATTTTTTCATTCCTTTACACTTTTTGTTGTCGCAAAAAGAAACTACATTCAACGTGCCAAAAGTTTTATATACCTGAATTTCAAGAAGTTAAAGTTTTTATCAAGAAAAAAAGTGTAAAGAAATTTTACAATAGTGTAAAGGATTTTTACAACTCCTTTCCTATTTCCCGTGAAAAAAGATTTTTTTGCAGATAAAAGGAGAAAAAATTTATGCGAATCTCAAGACAAATGTTGTTTTTTCGTTATCGCTTTGAAGAAGGTCTATCGTGCCGTTATGAAGCCGCATTATTTGTCGTGAAAGGCTAAGCCCTATGCCCGAACCACCTGATTTTGTGGTATAAAACGGTATAAAAATCTGCTCTTTGTTTTCGTGGCTTATCGGCAGTCCGTCGTCGCTGACAAAAACCGAAACCGCACCCGAAGGAGCTGTTTCAACTGAAATTTCAATATTTTTAGACTGCGCTTGAACTGCATTTTTTATCAAATTTATAAAAATTTGCGAAATCTGCCCCTGATCAACATAAATTAAAATATCCCTATAAAATCCTTTCATTGTGCATTTTACGCCGGAGGTTTCCAAATATTTTTCGTTCAAGGAAATAACTTTTCCAATCATATCCGCTACAACAACGGGACGTTTTGCGGGTTTTGAAATTTTTGAAAGGCTGCGGTAAGAATCAATAAACTTTATCAAATCTTTTGACGAGGCGGAAATAGTTTCAAGACCGGCTTTCGTATCAAGCGAAGTATCTTGCGCAAGGGCTTCGCTAAGAGCGGCAATAGGAGTTACCGTGTTCATAATTTCATGAGTTAAAACACGGATTAATTTTGACCAAGATTCAGTTTCGTTTTCTTGACGGAATTTTTCGAGAATGTTTTTCAGACGGTTCAAAGCACGGTTCAAAGCGTTTTTTCCGCTAAAACGGAAATTCATTTCACCAGCCTCCAATGCGTCCATCAAATAATTGACCTTAGAAGCTGATTTTCTAAATGTTACAACCGAACCTATAATTAATCCGAAAACAAAAATTAATATGTACAAGAAAATTTCCATTTCTCATATTCCGTATTTTTTGAGCTTATTATAAAGTGTCGGACGGCTGATGTTAAGTTGTTTTGCCGCCAAAGAAAGATTGCCACCGCATTGATTAAGTGCGTTTTGAATCAAAACTTTTTCTGCATCTTCAATACTGCCGCTAACGGGTTGATGTGTCGGCACGCTATTAGCACCGCCAAACTGAAAATCACCGCCTCTTAACAATTCCCCGTCAGAGAGAATCACGGCTTTTTCTATTGCATTTTGAAGTTCACGTATATTACCCGGCCATGAATATTTTCTTAAAATAACAACTCCTTCCGGGCTTATACCCTGAACGTTACGGTTATATTTTTTGTTAAAAACTTTTATAAATCTCTCTGACAAAGGCAAAATATCATCAAGCCGTTCTCTTAGAGGCGGCAACCATATACTTATCGTGTTGATTCTATAATAAAGATCCTCCCTAAACGTACCGTCGCTGACAAGTTTTTCCATATTCATATTCGTTGCACAAATAAGGCGAATGTCAATCGGAATTTCCTTTGAATCACCGACTTTCATGATTTTACGGTTCTGAATCGCCCGCAAAAGTTTGGCTTGAAGATGAAGCGGAATATTTCCTATCTCGTCAAGAAAAAGCGTTGAAAGGTTTGCCGCCTCAAATTTGCCTTCATGGTCGGTTTTCGCATCAGTGAACGCCCCTTTGACGTAGCCGAAAAGTTCGCTTTCAAAAAGTGTTTCGGTGAGTGCGCCGGCATCAACGGCAATCATTTTTTTAGTTTTACGGGCCGAAAGTTTATGAATTTCATTTGCCAAAACATCTTTACCCGTTCCATTTTCGCCTGTGATTAAGACAGTTGCATCGGTTGGAGCGATTTTTTCGACGGTGCGTTTTATATTTTCCATCTGAGGTGAAGTTCCCCAAAACATTCCATCTTTTGATGACGAAAGTGCCGTTTTAGGCGTTTCGCTTTGCATGGCTTTGTCACGGGCAGAGGTCAAGGTCGAAATAAATTTAACATTATCCCAAGGCTTGGTAATAAAATCGAATGCACCTCTTTTCATACCCTCAACGGCAAGTTCGATGTCACCGTAAGCCGTGAAAAGAACAACTTCGGTTTTCGGAGCAGCGGTTTTGATTTGAGTTATCCAATACAAACCTTCGTTTCCCGTATCGGCATCGGAAGAAAAATTCATGTCCAAAAGTACGACGTGAGGCGAAAATTTCTCTAAAACAGAAATCAAAGTTACCGGATTAGGCAAAGTTTCAACTGCCTCAAAATGAGCCGGTAACAAAATTTTTAACGTGTTTCGTATTCCTAAATTGTCATCAACAACCAAAATTCTGCCTTTTTTCATCTTTTTTAGTTTTTTATTATATTCAAATGCAAATTTAGGGCAAAATTCTTGATATACAAAAAAACTCTAAGATAAAATATTCTGCTGAAAATTGGCACTTTTTTTGAAATGTAAACTTAAAACTACAAAATTCAAAGAAAAATGTTTTTAACCGTATTTAGTCAAAACATAAAAGTTTTTTTAGCGGAGGTTACTTCCGATGCGTCGGAGGCAAGGGAAAATTTAAAAGAAGTGTTAATAAAAGCCGGTATTGAAGTAGTGGAACCTCAAGAAAATTTGTCAGACGAGGAACTCGAAAAAACTATTTTAGAAACTGATTGCGCCGTTTATATTTTAGGAACACTCAACTTTTATTCTCCTGAAGGATCGTGTTATGACTCTCAAGCGGGAAGACATTACAGAATAGCAAGAAAAATCCGAAAAGAAGGTTTCAAAATGTTTTTTTGGAACCCCGCCGGAATTATCAACATAAGAAACAATTATATCAATAGTATCAGAAGAGATATTGTTGAAAACACCATTTATTCGGCAACCACCTCTCCTATCGTCTTCGTTGAAGATTTGAGAACGATAATGAATGTAAAACCTAAAGCTTCAAGCGATTTGTCAAAGGCTGACATTTATTTCATTTACAACGATTTGGACAAAGATTCAGCAGAGGAGATTTTATCGCTTTTAACTGATATTCAGTCAGTTAAAAAACTCTGTATCAACATGAGTTCAAGGACTGATTACAGCGAAAAAATAGCAAAGGAACTCCCGCAATGCAAAATCGGAGTCATATACGTTGATTATGCCAAAGAATGGGCTCTGAGTTTTGCGCGTCAGGTCTGGAAAGATAACGGCGGACAAGGCGGCAAAGTACCTCTTTTTGTTGCCGGAAATCAAGAACATATCAGTTATGAAGATTTAAAAGTCTTAAAAGGCGTTATGGAATGTTCCGTAAACGACAAATCCCTCATTCCTCTTGATTTGAAAATCTTCTACGATAACAAAACCAATGAAAAGTAACTTCTCTTAAACTAACCTTTCATAAAAAATTTGTCCTACTCTGTCGATATGTTCACCGATAGGAGTGTTTTTTTTTGACTGATAATCAAGCAAATCTATACCGTACAAAAGTTCAAGAGTATCGATTTCGCAGCCAATTTTCAATATCAACCTATAATCAATATTATTACCGATAACAGCAAGGTCAATATCAGAGCCGGCGCGGTAATTGCCTTTTGCCCTTGAACCGAATATTAAGACTTTTTCTACTTCAATATGCCTACGGAAAACGTCTTGAATTTCTTCAATTACTTTGTCCGAAAGTCCGAATTTCATTGATAATCAGGATTATGAGTTAAACATTCAAGTTTTTCGTCAAGTGTTTTGAACAGCAGCGCGAAATCACTGTAAATCAATTTTACCGTTGATAATATTTCGTTTTCATCATAAACATGCGTAAAAATATTGCGTGATTTAAGCATCATGCGCCAACCGTCGTGGTCAGAAATGTACCCTGCTTCAAGCGAAGTTTTTATAACGCCATTAGGACCCGGCATAAACTGAAATCCGCCAAAAGTCAAAAGATCCTGCAAAACCTTCCACGACAATTCAAAAGTATATTCAAATCTTTGAACAAGACCTTCCACTTCCAATTCTGACAAGCCATCTAAGGATCTTTCTTCCGTGAGTTCAAGTAGCCTACCGCACGCTTTATGAAAATTAGAATACCTCTGTATCCACCTTACATCTCCGCTCATAATAAATTTCATATAAAAATTTACTGCAAAGATAATTACAAATTTTCTAAAATACGAATTTTGTTTGCGAATAGAATTTTTCCAAATAGAGAAATAACACTTGCAAATCTAATGGTCAATTCTTATATTTGCAGACGTTTACAACATTAATTCACTCTAATTATGACAAAGACAGCAATTTTAGCCGCATTTTTGGCATTGGGCTGCGTTACCACAAATGCCCAAGAAAAACTCTTCAAC
>Ga0256407_10010251_pt1 | contig 13225 bp, 10 predicted proteins | sample RumenRJG_04DNA_FD_193489 | JGI IMG/M metagenome (GOLD analysis project Ga0256407, IMG submission 193489) | Bovine rumen microbial communities from Lethbridge, Alberta, Canada - RJG_04 | ecosystem: Host-associated > Mammals > Digestive system > Stomach > Rumen | place: Canada: Alberta... | reverse complement strand
CCCTTAGCGTAGAATGTACGGCTTACCTGAGCACCACCGAACGAACGGTTAGCCAGCATACCACCGTACTCACGAGCGAAAGGTACGCCCTGAGCTACACACTGGTCGATAATATTGTTTGATACCTCAGCCAGACGATATACGTTGGCCTCGCGAGCACGATAGTCACCACCCTTTACGGTATCATAGAACAGACGATAGATAGAGTCACCATCGTTCTGATAGCACTTAGCAGCGTTGATACCACCCTGAGCAGCGATAGAGTGAGCGCGACGGGGAGAGTCCTGAATACACAGGTTGATGACGTTGAAGCCCATCTCACCGAGTGAAGCAGCAGCAGAGGCACCAGCCAGACCAGTACCAACTACAATCACATCAAGCTTCAGCTTGTTCTTGGGGTTAACCAAGCGCTGGTGAGCCTTATATTCCTTCCATTTCTCAGGTACTGGACCTGCGGGAATCTTAGAATCAATTACTTTTGCCATAATTCTTTCAGATTTAAAAGTTAACAATTAGCAGGCAGCGCAGCAACCACCATTACACAATGAAGGAGCGCAACCGAACCAGAAAGCCAGTACCACTACGAGGAAGCCCAACATCAGCAGGGTAACATAGATACCACCAATGACCTTCCAACGGCAGAGCCAAGTCTTACCACTCCAACCGAGGGTCTGCATAGCTGACCAGAAACCGTGAGTCAGGTGGAACCAGATAGCCACGAGCCAGATGATGTAAAGCACGCTAAACACAGGATTAGAGAAAGTCTCCTTGATCCAACCGAAACCATCGGCAGGACTCAGAGTGGTCTCCATACCTACGAGCTCAGCAAACATCATGTTGTACCAGAAGTTGAACAAGTGGAGCAACAGACCCAGGCAGATAATGATACCCAGGACGAGCATGTTCTTAGATGCCCACTCCACCTTGCCAGCATTTACCGTAGTAGCTACGTCGTAGCGACTGCTGCCACGAGCGGTACGGTTCTGTGCAGTCAGGATGAATGCATAGACAATGTGAATCACAGCCAGAGCAGCCAGACCAAGTGTTGCCACAACGGCATACCAGTTGGCACCCAGCAATTCGCAAATCATGTTGTAAGCCTCACCCGAGAAGAGCGCCACAACGTTCATGCATCCGTGGAATGTCAGGAACAGAATCAGCGCAATACCCGTGACGGACATTACAACTTTTCGACCGATTGATGAATTAATTAACCACATAATTGAATTTGAATTATTAATAATTAAACTATAAAATACTTGTTATTAGGTATCGCGCACACGTTTTAGGCTACAAAGGTAATGAAAAAAGATGAATTGCGCAAACGTTTCCGTAAAAATATGTTTTATTTATACAAAATCCATTTGATTATTTGGTGTTTTAGCCTGATTTTTGTATCTTTGTGGCACAAAATTAATCTCTAGAACGACAAAGGTATGAAAGAGAACATCGCCATCTTTACACTCACTTCTGAGTTGCACGACGAAGTTGCTGTCAGTGCTGTAACCCATGAGTTTCTGACAAGTCTGGGTCTTGAGTACGAACTGAAAGGTAACGACTATAGCGACTATGGGTCAGCGAGTCTTAACCTGATTTATGTACGGACGGGAGGTACGGAGGGTATCTTTCTTAAACTACTGCCCGAGTTACAAGCCAAGAGCGACAGGCCATTCTATTTGCTGACATCAGGCAAGAGCAATTCGCTGGCGGCATCAATGGAGATACTTTCTTATCTGCGCCAACACGATATCAATGGCGAAATTATTCATGGCAGTCCTGAGTACATCCGCAATCGCATCTGTCTGCTTCAGAAAGTTGAGGAAGCGCGTCGTTTGTTAAATAGTGCGCGCTTGGGTATCATCGGAAAACCTTCCGACTGGCTGATTTCCAGTCGTGCTGACAAGGAAAAAGTAAAGGCTCGCCTGGGCATTGAGCTCGTGGATATACCAATAGAGACGATGTACAAACAACAGGGTATCTACGAGAGTCTAAGGGCGATTATCAACGAATATCATTTGCAGGGTTTTACACTCCGTTGTTTCGATTTACTTACTACGCTGAAAGATACTGGTTGTATGGCACTGGCTAAACTTAACGCTGAAGGTTATGTGGCAGGTTGCGAGGGCGATGTTCCTGCTATGTTGACGATGATGATAGTCCGCTCACTCTTTGGCATTTCTGGTTTCCAGGCCAATCCTTCGACAATCAATCCTGAAACTGGCGAGATGCTGTTTGCCCATTGTACTATTCCTTTGAACATGGTGGAACGCTATGAATTGGATACCCATTTCGAGTCAGGTATCGGTGTCGCCATCAGAGGATTCATGAAGGAAGGGCCCGTCACCGTCTTTAAAGTTTCTGGCGATTTGAAACGTTACTTTATTGCTGAGGGAACGCTCGTACGCAATCAGTCAAAGCCCGACCTTTGTCGTACACAACAAGTCATCCAATTGGCAGACAAGAGTCAAGCCCAATACTTCCTGACAAACCCCATTGGCAATCACCACATCATCATACCTGGACATCACAAAGAACTGCTTGAAAGAATTCTAATGTAACTTTCTTGCTGTATTCTTTTGCATTTTACTCACTTATTCGTACCTTTGAGATTAACCTCGAAAATAGGCTGCACCTCAAAAATATCCAAATAATTTTGGTATTTTATTCGGTTTGCACTATCTTTGCAGCATGTTATTAAAATATGATGTAATTGTGATTGGTGGCGGACATGCTGGATGTGAGGCTGCAACGGCCTCTGCTAACATGGGTGCTAAGACGTTGTTGGTCACGATGGATATGAACAAGATTGCACAGATGTCGTGTAATCCTGCTGTTGGAGGTATTGCGAAAGGACAGATCGTTCGCGAGATTGATGCCCTTGGTGGTCAGATGGGATTGGTGACAGATGCCACTGCCATCCAGTTCCGCATGTTGAACCGCTCAAAAGGTCCTGCCGTTTGGAGTCCTCGTGCCCAATGTGACAGGGGAAAGTTTATCTGGAAATGGCGCTCCGTTTTGGATGCTACGCCTAATCTTGACATCTGGCAAGACCAAGCTGATGAATTGCTGGTGGAGGAAAGTGTGCCTGATGGTTCTTCGACTATCGAGTCGAAGTGTGGCACGCAATCTCCCGTCAGGAAACAAGTGGTTGGCGTCAAGACGATCTGGGGTGCTGAAATCAGAGCGAAGGCGGTCATCATTACTGCTGGTACTTTCCTCAATGGTTTGATGCACATCGGACGAAAGATGGTTCCTGGCGGACGTATTGCTGAACCTGCCGTGCCCAACTTTACTGAGAGCATCACGCGTCACGGCATCCGTTCAGCTCGTATGAAGACAGGTACGCCTGTCCGTATTGATAAGCGTTCCATTCATTTCGAAGATATGGAACGACAGGATGGCGAGAACGGATACTATAAGTTCTCCTATTTGGGAGAACCGCGCCCCCTGCAGCAATTACCCTGTTGGGTATGTTATACCAATCCTGAAGTTCACCAGACATTGCTTAGTGGATTGGACGATTCCCCACTCTACAACGGACAGATTCAATCGATAGGTCCACGCTATTGTCCTTCGATAGAAACCAAGCTCGTCACCTTCCCTGAACGTCCACAACACCTTCTCTTTTTGGAACCAGAAGGTGAAGACACCAACGAGATGTATCTGAATGGTTTCTCTTCCAGTCTACCAATGGACGTGCAGATAGAAGCCCTGAAGAAAATCCCTGCCTTAAGAGACATCAAGGTCTATCGTCCTGGCTATGCCATAGAATACGATTTCTTTGATCCTACCCAACTAAAGCATTCGTTGGAATCGAAGGTCATTAGTGGACTCTTTATGGCTGGTCAGGTAAATGGCACGACTGGCTATGAAGAGGCTGGAGGCCAAGGAACGTTGGCAGGTATTAATGCCGCGCTGATGGCTGGTCGTGTGTGTGGCGATTCCGTCGCCACAACCCCAACCTTCGAGCTGAAGCGTGACGAAGCCTACATTGGCGTGCTGATAGATGACCTCGTGACGAAAGGTGTGGATGAGCCCTACCGCATGTTTACCTCCAGGGCGGAATATAGAATACTGTTGAGACAGGATGATGCTGACGCTCGTCTGACGGAGAAAGCCTACGAATTAGGAATCGCCAAACGCGACCGTTACGACTGGTGGATAGAAAAGAAAGAAGCCATCGAAAGGATCGAAGAATTCTGTCGCACTTACGCTATTAAACCAAAAGTTGTCAATGGTGCTTTGGAAGCAGCAGGCTCTACCCCACTCGTCTATGGCTGTAAGTTGGAAGACTTGGTGGCTCGTCCTGAACTGAATTTCGAAAAGCTACAGGAAATCGTGCCTGCATTCCGCGAAGTTATTGAACAGCTACCCAACAGAAAAGAAGAAATTGCCGAAGCAGCCGAGATACATATCAAATATAAAGGTTATATCGAGCGCGAACGAATGGTTGCTGAAAAGATGCACCGTTTGGAAAATATCAAAATAAAAGGTAAGTTCGATTATCCTAATCTGACTGCCATCTCTACGGAGGCGCGTCAGAAATTAGAAAAGATCCAACCCGAAACTTTGGCACAAGCAAGCAGAATTCCTGGCGTAAGTCCGAGCGATATTAATGCGATGCTGGTGTTGCTGGGGAGATAATCATTGCTTGGCATAGCATTGCGCGCCACACTCCGACCTTCAGGTAGGAGAACACACAGAACGAATGTTCCACGTGAAACAATTAAAAGAATAACAATAATATAATAACGTTAAAACCAAGGATTATGAACAACAAAACATTGATGGCGAATCTTCGCTGTATTCCAGATTTTCCACAGAAGGGCATCAACTTCCGTGATGTGACGACTTTATTTAAAAACCCTGCTTGTCTACAAATCATGGTAGACGAACTCTATGAGATTTACAAAAACAAAGGAATCACCAAAATCGTTGGCATTGAGAGTCGAGGTTTTGTGATGGCTTCAGCATTGGCAGTTAAACTGGGAGCAGGAGTGGTTTTGGCACGCAAACCAGGAAAACTACCTGCCGCGACCGTGCAGGAAAGTTACGCGAAAGAGTATGGAACTGACACTATCGAAATACATGAAGATGCCATCAACGATAAAGACATCGTTTTGCTTCACGACGATCTCTTGGCAACAGGTGGAACGATGCGAGCTGCATGTAACTTGGTGAAGAAATTCAATCCCAAAGGAATTATGGTGAACTTCCTCATTGAAATTACTGATGAGGGGTTGCATGGTAGAGACGTGTTCGATGATGTGGAGGTTACCACATTGATAACCGTTTAATGTTCCACGTGAAACAAAGCGCATGACAAAGGAAGAGAATGAGGCACGACTAGATAACCTGAAACGTATTGTCTCTGCCTTACCTGAGAAGCCAGGTAGCTATCAGTATTACGATGCTGATGGTACCATTATTTATGTGGGTAAGGCAAAGAATCTGAAGAGTCGTGTCTCATCCTATTTCCACGCTGAGGTAGACCGTTTTAAGACGAAGGTTTTGGTGTCCAAGATATGGGATATCAGCTATACTGTCGTCAATACAGAAGAGGACGCATTATTGCTAGAAAATGCACTTATTAAGAAGTACAATCCACGTTATAATGTACTACTAAAAGACGGAAAGACCTACCCCAGCATCTGTATTACCAAAGAGTTTTTACCTCGTATTTTCAGCACACGAAATATTAACAAGAAATGGGGAACCTATTATGGTCCGTATTCCCATGTAGGAGCCATGAATGCTGTCCTGGAACTCATCAAGAAACTCTATCATCCCAGGACCTGTAGACAACCCCTTACAGAAGAGGGTATTAAACAAGGAAAATACCAGGTTTGTCTGGAATATCATATCAAAAATTGTGCTGGTCCATGCATTTTAAAACAGTCTTTAGAGGACTACCAAAAAGGCATTAATGGGGCACGAGAAATACTGAAAGGAAATACTCGCCAGCTTCTGAAAGACATGCGCGAAGAGATGATGAAACTAGCAGAAGAATTGCGTTTTGAGGAGGCGGAAGAAGTTAAACGAAGGTATCTTTTGTTAGAGCAATTTGTGGCTAAGAGCGAGGTCGTAAGCCATACTATTGATAATGTTGACGTATTCAGCATTACCAATGATGAGAAGGTTGCTTTCATCAATTATATCCACGTTTCCAATGGCCAGATTAACCAAAGTTTCACCTTCGAATACAAGAAAAAACTCGAAGAAAGTGATGCTGAATTACTACAGTTAGCCATCGTCGAGATGCGTGAACGATTTAAGAGTCATGCTAAGGAAATCATCCTTCCAGAAGAGGTAGATATAGACCTCGGAGGAGTAACAATTACAGTACCCCAGCGAGGCGATAAAAAGACCCTGTTAGACCTCTCAATGATGAACGGAAAGCAGTATAAATTCGATCGTCTGAAGCAGGCAGAAAAGCTGAATCCAGAGCAAAAACAAGTACGTCTGATGAAAGAATTACAGGACCTTTTACACCTACCAAAGATGCCCTATCAGATAGAGTGTTTCGACAACTCAAACATCTCTGGATCAGACGCTGTAGCAGCCTGCGTCGTATTCAAAAAGATGAAGCCATCCAAGGCAGATTATCGAAAATATAACATCAAAACTGTCGTTGGACCAGACGATTATGCCTCCATGAAAGAGGTGGTTGGAAGGCGTTATCGACGACTTATAGACGAGGGAGAACCCCTACCCGACCTCATCGTTGCCGATGGTGGCAAAGGACAGATGGAGGTCATCAGACAGGTCATTCAAGACGAGCTAAACCTGGATATTCCCATTGCAGGATTAGCCAAGAATGACAAGCACAGAACCAATGAACTACTCTATGGTTTCCCACCACGAGTGATAGGAATGAAAGACACCTCAGAGTTGTTTCGTGTGCTAACTCAACTGCAAGATGAAGTGCATCGCTTTGCCATCACTTTCCATCGAGAACAGCGTTCTAAGCATGCTTTACACTCAGAGTTGGATAATATCAAGGGAATAGGTCCGAAGACGCGTGACGAGCTTCTAAAAGCCCTTAAATCAGTTAAGAAAATACGTGAATCCCAACTCCGTGAGCTCACAACAATTATTGGTCAAGCAAAGGCAAAGATAGTTTATGACTATTTTCATGCCTGATTTTCTTGGTTGTATCAGAATTATTTCCTATCTTTGCAAAATGAGAGCAGTAATACAGAGAGTCAGCAAGGCCAGTGTGACTATCAATGGCATCAAAAAGTCGGAGATAGGACTAGGTTTTCTGATACTCTTGGGAGTATGCAATGAGGACACCAAAGAGGACGTTGAATGGCTTGTCAGAAAGGTTGCTAACCTACGCGTTTTCGACGATGAACAAGGCGTCATGAATCGCAGTATGCTGGATGTCAATGGAGAGGCATTAGTGGTTAGTCAGTTTACCCTCTTTGCCAGCTACAAGAAAGGGAATCGTCCCTCTTGGTTAGGCGCTGGCAGTCATGAGCACGCTATCCCACTCTACGAGGCTTTCTGCCAGCAGCTCAGCGAGGCCATTGGCAAGCCTGTGGGCACTGGCGAGTTTGGCGCAGACATGAAAGTAGAACTGCTGAATGATGGTCCTGTCACCATCTGTATGGATACGAAAAACAAAGAGTAATATGACGATAAGAGAAGCGCAAAATACTGTAGATCAGTGGATTAAGAAATATGGAGTGCGCTATTTCTCTGAGCTCACCAATATGGCTGTGCTGACAGAAGAAGTTGGCGAACTGGCACGTGTGATGGCTCGCAAATATGGCGATCAGAGCTTCAAGGCTGGCGAGAAAGACAACCTTGGCGACGAGATGGCTGATGTGCTTTGGGTACTGCTCTGCCTGGCTAACCAGACAGGTGTGGACCTGACAGAAGAACTGAAAAAGAACATCGAAAAGAAAACCCTTAGAGATAAGGAAAGACATATAAAAAACGAAAAACTCTAATCTTATTTTAACTAAAAAACTAGTATTATGGAAGAATTGAAAAGCAAGTACGAGCAGGCGTTAGCCAAGTACAACTGCAATGTTGACGAAGCCGCTGTAGCAGCAGCTGTGAAGAAAATCATTGACGAGCGCGTTCCCAAGAACGACACAGAGGAAGTTAAGAAATTCCTTTTAGGCTCTGTATGTATGACTACCCTGACCACTCAGGACTCTGCAGAGAGTGTACTGAAGCTGGTTGAGAAGGTCAACAAGTTCTCAGAAGAGTATCCTAACCTGCCCCACGTAGCTACTGTAGTTACCTATCCTCGTTTTGCTCAGCTGGTAGCTGATTCATTGGAGGTAGAAGGCGTTATTCCTACTGTTGTCAGTGGTGCATTCCCCTCTTCTCAGGCCCTTATCGAAATCAAGGTTGCTGAGACCAAACTGGCTGTACAGGATGGTGCAGAGAACGTAGATATCGTGATGCATGTTGGTGAGTTCCTGTCAGGCGACTACGAGACTGTCTGTGACGAGATTTGGGAGCAGAAAGCAGCTTGTGGTGATGTTCCGATGAAGGTTATCCTGGAGACTGGCGACCTGCTGAATCTGTCGAACGTCAAGAAGGCTTCTATCTTGTCGATGTATGCTGGTGCTGACTACATCAAGACCTCTACAGGTAAGGAAAAGGTTGGTGCTACTCCAGAGGCTGTCTATGTCATGTGTCAGGCTATCAAGGAATATTACGACCAGACAGGTATCATGGTTGGTTTGAAGCCTGCTGGCGGCATCAACAGCGTAAAAGATGCCCTCACCTACTACAGCATCGTAGAGGAGATTCTGGGCGAGAAGTGGCTCACCAACTACTATTTCCGTCTGGGTACCAGTCGTCTGCCAAACCTCATCCTGAGCGATCTGGCTGGCAAGGAAGTGAAGTTCTTCTAATAGTTACGCTGAACAACGTAATCTACATAGGCTGTCAGGGCATCCCTGATAGCCTTTTCTTTTACGTTGTTGTCAATATAGTCCTTACAAAGTTGGCTGAATTCAGCCATCTTCTGTTCAGCATACTCTATACCACCCTGTTGCTTGGTAAACTCCACCAGAACAGCGATTTCATCAGGATTAATTGTACCTGCCTTTACCTTCTTTGCCAATGTCTGCATAGAGTCAAAATCAGTATTATTCAATGCATAGATGACAGGCAGCGTCAGCTTACCTTCCGTCATATCGTTGCCAGTAGGTTTGCCAATCTCTTTAGAGTCAAAATAGTCAAAGATATCGTCACGAATCTGGAACATAATACCCAGATTTCTTCCGAATTCACCAGCTTTTTTGACGTCCTCCACAGTTGCACCAGCAGACAACGCGCCAATGGCAGCACACGACTGGAACAAGGCTGCTGTCTTCTGTTGGATGACTTGATAGTAAACATCCTCAGAAATCTGCTGATTCTGAATGTTCGACAACTGCAGAATCTCACCAGCAGCTAGTGTACGACCCAGTTCAGACAACTCCTGAACAATGCTCTGATTGCCAGTAAACGACACATGCAACAACGCTGTAGAAAGGATATAGTCACCCACCAATACAGCCACCTTATTATTATAGGTAGCATTCACAGAAGCTTGTCCTCTACGCTCCCCACTTTCATCAACAACATCATCGTGAACCAACGAAGCCGTATGAAGCAGTTCAAGACCAACAGCAGAATGTTGTGTCACCTGTGAAACAGCACCATAGTTCTTTGCCATCAGTAACATCAGGATAGGACGCATTCGCTTCCCGCCACGCTGACGAATGTGGCTTAAGGCAGAACCCAACATACCATCCTCATGACTCAACGCCTGTTCAAAGAGAGCGATGAAATCGGACAAATCGCTTGCAATAGGTTGTTTAATGATGCTTAAATAATCCATGTGACACATTATTTTGTTGCAAAAGTAATGAAAATAATTGGATATTCAACATTTTCTTTGTAATTTTACACGAAATTTCCAAAACGTTATGCAAAAGTTATTCCTTTTAGACGCCTACGCGCTCATCTATCGTTCCTACTACGCATTCATCAAGAACCCTCGAATCAACTCCAAGGGACTCAATACCAGTGCCATCATGGGCTTTCTGAATACCCTGCAGGAAGTGCTCACCAAAGAGCAACCCACCCATATTGGTGTGGCCTTCGACCCTCATGGGCCTACGTTCCGCTCTGACGCCTACCCTGCCTATAAGGCTCAACGTGAGGCTACCCCTGAGGATATCAAGCAGTCAGTACCCATCATCAAAGACTTGTTGCGAGCCTGGAATATTCCCATTCTGCAGGTCGATGGTTACGAAGCAGACGATGTCATCGGCACTTTGGCAACAAAAGCTGGCCAGCAAGGTATCGATACCTATATGCTGACCCCAGACAAGGACTATGGACAGTTGGTAGGTGATCACGTCTATATCTTCCGCCCTCGTCACGGAGGTGGTTACGAGACGATGGGTCCTGAGGAAGTGAAAGCAAAATACGCCATTCCATCGACTGGGGCCGTCATCGATCTCTTGGCACTTATGGGTGACTCCGCAGACAATTTCCCAGGTTGTCCTGGTGTTGGTGAGAAGACAGCTGTGAAACTCATCAACGAGTTTGGCAGCATCGATGAGATGCTTCGTCGAGTAGATGAGATTAAGGGAGCACTCAAGACGAAAGTGGAAACTCACATCGATGATATCAAGATGTCACAATTCCTGGCCACCATCAAAACCGATGTACCCATCGAACTCAATATGGACGAGTTGAAGGTTTCTGAACCCAACGAAGCAGAACTTGGAAAATTGTTGGAAGAATTGGAGTTCAAGAGCCTTGCCAACAAGATTCTTAAAAAATCTGAAAAAGTTGTTAAACCTGTTAATCAACAACTCGATCTCTTTGCAGAATTTGCTGCCCCCACTACGAATGAGCCAGAATTTTCGAGTTTTGAGACGCTAAAAACAGTGCCTCACGACTACAAACTCGTTGATAATGAGGACGATTTACAGAAATTGTATGATTTTTTATTGACAAAACAATTCTTCGTTCTAGACACAGAGACCACTTCGATGACTCCTATCGACGCAGAATTGGTAGGTTTAAGCTTCTCAGTCGAGGAACACAAGGCCTTTTATGTGCCTATTCCTGCCAATCGTGAAGAAGCGTTGCGAATTGTTAATATCTTTAAACCACTCTACGAAGACCCCAAAATCCTCAAAGTTGGACAAAACCTAAAGTACGACCTCGAGGTGTTGCGCAACTATAGTGTCTGTCTCGATGGTCCGATGTGGGACACGATGATAGCCCACTACCTCATCCAACCAGAACTTCGCCACAACATGGACTATATGGCAGAAATCTATCTGCACTATCAGACCATCCATATCGATGAGCTCATTGGTCCCAAGGGTAAGAGCCAACGTTCAATGCGCGATTTGGACCCCAAGGATGTCTATGAATATGCTTGCGAGGATGCTGACATCACCCTGCAACTGAAGAACAAACTCGAACCTGAGTTGAAGAAGTACGATTGTGAAGAGCTTTTTTATAATATAGAGATGCCCCTGATGCCTGTCTTGGCAGAGATGGAGATGAATGGTGTCTGTCTCGATACCCAGTCGTTGGCTGAGACCAGCAAGCAGTTTACTGCTCGCATGAACGAGATAGAGGCACGCATCTACGAACTCGCTGGCGAACAATTCAATATCGCTTCACCCAAACAGGTGGGTGAAATCCTGTTTGATAAACTGAAGATTGTCGAGAAGGCCAAGAAGACCAAGACAGGTCAATATGTCACCTCAGAAGAGGTGTTGCAACAGCTGAAGAACAAGCACGAGATAGTCGCTGACATCCTGGAACACAGAGGGTTAAAGAAACTCATTGGCACCTATATCGATGCCCTTCCCAAGCTGATCAATCCTCGTACTGGTCACATCCACACCTCGTTCAATCAGACCATCACAGCCACAGGCCGCCTATCGTCTTCTGATCCCAACCTGCAGAATATTCCTATTCGTGGCGAGGACGGCAAGGAGATTCGCAAAGCATTTATCCCTGAGCCTGGTTGTCTGTTCTTCTCTGCTGACTATAGCCAGATAGAGCTTCGTGTGATGGCTCATCTCTCGCAGGATCCCAATATGATTGAGGTGTTCCGTGAGGGTAAAGACCTGCATGCTGCTACTGCTGCTAACATCTACAAGAAGCCTATGGAGGAGGTGACACGTGACGAACGAACCAAGTCGAAGCGTGCCAATTTTGGTATCATCTATGGCATTACTGTCTTTGGTCTCGCAGAGCGTTTGGATATTCCTCGCGACGAAGCTAAGATGCTGATAGACGGCTACTTTGAAACCTTCCCACAAGTTCATGACTATATGGAGAAGTCCAAGGAAATAGCCAGAAAACAAGGTTACGTCACTACCCTATTCGGACGTCGTCGTTACCTGCCAGACATCAACTCTGCCAACAGCGTCGTGCGTGGTTTTGCTGAGCGTAACGCCATCAATGCGCCCATCCAGGGGACTGCTGCCGACATTATCAAGGTAGCGATGATCCACATCTTCCAACGCTTCAAGGCTGAAGGCATCAAGAGCAAGATGATTCTCCAGGTACACGACGAACTCAACTTCTCTGTCTATCCTGACGAGAAAGAAAAGGTAGAACGCATCGTCATTGAAGAGATGCAGAACGCCTTCCACATGGCTGTGCCTCTCGTTGCTGACTCCGGCTTTGGCGATAATTGGTTAGAGGCGCACTAACGCAAAAATAATTCCTCTGCAAACTTATAAATAACGATGCCCGTTGTTACAGAGACATTCATAGAGTGTTTGGTACCTAACTGAGGTATCTCCAAACAACCATCTGAGGCGTCTACTACTTCCTGGTGGACGCCTTTTACTTCGTTGCCCATCACTACGGCGTATTTCTGGCCCTTCTCAGGCACGAACGTGTGCAGTTTGGTACTATGTTCCACCTGCTCTACTGAAAAGACCGTATAGCCGTTCTTTTTCAGTTCCTCGACAGCCTCCATCGCCGTCTTGAAGTAACGCCAACTGACACTCTCCTCTGCACCAAGTGCCGTCTTATGGATTTCTGTTGATGGCGGTGTCTGACAAATGCCACATAAGTAGACAGCCTCTACGCGGAAGGTGTCACAAGTACGAAACACGCTACCCACATTATACATTGAGCGCACATCGTCTAACACCACGATGAGTGGCAGCTTCTCGGCTTGCTGAAACTCCTCAACAGTAAGCCTTTTCATCTCTATGGTTCG
>Ga0256407_10010248_pt1 | contig 13227 bp, 12 predicted proteins | sample RumenRJG_04DNA_FD_193489 | JGI IMG/M metagenome (GOLD analysis project Ga0256407, IMG submission 193489) | Bovine rumen microbial communities from Lethbridge, Alberta, Canada - RJG_04 | ecosystem: Host-associated > Mammals > Digestive system > Stomach > Rumen | place: Canada: Alberta... | reverse complement strand
GTATCGGTTGCACCTGAGTATTTCAAAAATATTCTGTATAATGCTGAAATTAAAACTATTGAATATTCAAAATCGGATTGGGAACTTCCTTATGAATATATTTGCTGGAGAAATTTGCTTGTTGATATTGACTGCGAAGAAGAAGATATTCAATCTGCTGTAAAAAATCAGATTTTACCTTCAAAAGTTGATGCGGGTATCTTAAAAAAACTTGATGAAATGAAAGTTTCTTCTCATTGGTTTTTAGATGCTGATTACAGTGATGAATTTGATGAACTTCTGTCTGATCTGAAAGATGCAAAAGATTTAGATAAATTAGTCACTGATTATAAGGAAAAAATTTTTTATGAAGAAGAAAAGCAATCATGGAAAAATAAACTTATTTTTTGTGCTTATATTAAATATGTAATAGGCAAAGATGATGAAGCAGGAGAAATATACGGCTTAACTTTCAGTGATGAACTTTTTGATAAATTTTTAACCGAACTTTTAAAACGAAGTATCTATGAATATCTTATACTGATAAAATACAATAAAGATTTGAATGTCGAAATGTTTACAGATGAAAATATTTCGGCTAAAATAGAATACATAGAAAAGAATTGGGTGAAATCCTGATGTATAAAGTAATGGCTCTTGACATAGGAACAAAACGAATCGGAATAGCATTGAGCGATTTTCTTTTGGTTACGGCAACGGGACATTCTTATATTTCAAGAGAGCCCGAAGACAAAGCCATTGAAACAATTTTAAATATTGCCAAAGAAAATCATGTTGAAAAAATCGTAGCAGGTTTACCAATCAATATGGACGGGACAAAGGGTTTTCAGGCACAAAATTGTGAAGAATTTGTTTCAAAAATCAAAGGCTATGAAATCATTTTTGAAGACGAAAGACTAACTTCTGATGCAGCAGAAGAAAATTTACGCCAAAGGAAAATAGATTTCAGAAAAGATAAAGGACTTGTAGATGTAGAAAGTGCTTGTATAATACTTGAACAGTATTTATCAAAAATAAATTAATAAAGGAGTAAAAAATGACAGAAGAAGAAAACAATTTGATTGAACTAACAGATGACGAAGGTAATGTTATCAAATGTGCATTGTATGATATTATTGAATTTGAGGACAAACAATACGCAATTCTTGCTGATATGTCCCATGCAGAAGATGAAGAATATGACACAATAATCGTTACTTACAAAGAAGAAGACGGTATGAGTTATTTTGAAACTATCGAAGATGACGATGAATTTGACAGAGTATCAGATTATGTTGACAAAATATTAGAAGAAGAATACGAAGACGACGAAGACGAAGAATAATTATGTTTGAAAAATTTACCGAAAAAGCGCTAAATGTAATAGCAGAAGCGCAAAATATTGCTATATATGACCATTCAGCCAAAGTTTTATCAGAACATTTGCTTCTTGCTGTTGTAAAAGAGGCAAAGGGGTTTTGTGCAAGAATTTTTAATTCTTATGATATTACTTATGAAAGACTTGCACAGGAAATTTATCTGAGTCTGAATATTGAAGAATCTGATATGAATTCTGCAATACCTTTTAGTGATGATTTTAAACGCATATTGTTAAGGACTATGGAACTTGTAAATGAATCGGGAAATGCGACAGTTCACTATGAACATCTTGTGCTTGCGGTAATAAATGACAAACATTCAAAAATTTCTTCTTACCTTGAAACTTTGGGGTTTGACATTGATAAATCAAGACCATTGATTGAAAAACTCGTTCAGAGAAAAGTCAAAAAAGATTTTCATCCAGAGGTTGAGGAAAACAAAGAGCCGGAAATTGACCTTACAAAAGAAACCGATACTTTGTTTGACAATAAGGAATCTTCAAAAGTGCTTGAACGCGCGGTATCAAAACTTTCAACTTCAGGCTATGAAATATTGGGAACCGAACAAATAATTAGTTCAATTCTCGAGGATAAGGACTCGAATTTGGCAAAAATTCTTGCACAGTTTGGGATTACTGACAGTGCTTTTGAGGATAAATTGTCTAAAATTCAGTCAAGAAGTGCAGAATATGAAGGCAGACAAATTGTATTTACTCCTAATGCCTTTATAGCAATGACATTGGCACAGCAAACCGCAAAAGAACTCGGCTCCTCCGAAGTTTTGCCCGAACACATGATTTTAGGACTTTTAAAATCAAAAAAAGGTGTTGCTTATAATATATTGAAAGAATTTAGAATAAATGATGATGATTTGGCTCATACAATTATCAAACCGATAGAAAAAGAAATGCCCGAAACTCTTACTATTTTGCGTCTTGCAAAACAAGAAGCAAGAACCATGGGCAAAAGTGTAGTTGGAACAGAGATGTTTCTGCTTGGGATAATTGGCGAAGCAACAGGAATCGGTGCGGTTGTACTCAATGAACTTGAAATCAACATAAAAGATGCAAGAATAGTTGTCGGTCAAACTGTAGGTTCAGACAGTAATTATTTTGATAAAGAAATATCTTTTACAAAGCGGGCAAAGCGTGTGCTTGAAACAGCGTGGGAAATTGCAAAAAAATCAAATAAAACAAAAATTGAATCCTGCGATTTGTTATGGGCTATTACAACAGAACCGGAATCAACTGCTATGCAGGTTTTGGAACAACTTGGAACAGATGTTTTGGAAATTCGTGAAGGAATAAAAAAACATCTGATTAAGCAATAATGAATAAAATTGAAAAAACTGTCAAAAATTTTTTAAAAATTTTTAATATAGATAAATCGGATAATATCTATCTTGTCGCATTTTCAGGTGGTTTTGACTCAATGTGTCTGCTTGATTGTCTGCGTAAAATATGCACAAATAAAATTATTGCAATACATCTAAATCACAATTGGCGCGGAGAAGAAAGTGACAAAGAAGAACAAAACTGCAAAGATTTCTGTAAAAAAATCGGAGTAGAATTTTATAGTGAAAAACTTCCTGATAATACCCCCGCAACAGAAACCGAAGCACGAAATGCCCGTTATGATTTCTTTGAAAAATGCGCAAAAAAATTTGGCTCAAAAATAATTTTTACTGCTCATAATAAAAATGATAATGCGGAAACTTTGATTTATCGTATTGCTAAAGGTACAGGAATCAATGGCTTGCAGGGAATTGCAAACCAAAGAGATATTTATTATCGTCCTTTGCTTGAAGTTCAAAGATGCGAAATAGAAAAATACTGCAAGGATAACAACTTAAATCCGAATAATGACAGTTCAAATGCTGATAAAATTCACAAAAGGAATCTTATAAGAAGTGATATTTTACCTTTGTTGTCAGAAATTAATCCTAATATAACAGATAGCCTGAACGCATTGAGTCTAAGTGCAAAAGAAGAAGAACAAATTGTCAATGAATATATTGAATTGATTGAAAATAAAATTTGTAATAAGAATAAATTTAATACAAAAGAGTTTTTAAATTTATCCAAACCGTTGCAAATGCGTCTTGTTTATAATCTTGTTAAACCGCTTGTTCCGCAGGATTACGACAGACAAAGAATTTTAACGCTTTTGGATTTTATAAAAGGAAACTGTAAATCAAAATCAGGCAAAATCTGTTCTGTGACAACAGGATACAATCTTTATGTCTGCGAAAAATATTTTGAACTTATAAAAGAAAAAAAATCAGAAAACATTTTGATAAAAATAAATAAAACCGGAGAGTATAAAAATGGAAGAATTACTGTCGATATTCGGGAATGTGACGGCATTTCTGACAAAACTTATAAGCCTTTTGGCAGGGTTGTTTTCGTGGATTTGTCCGCCGTAGATTTTGATTTTGAATTACGAAACAGAAAAGATGGAGATATTATTCAGCCGTTTGGCATGAACGGACATCAAAAACTCAAAAAATATCTTAATTCTAAAAAAATTCCCAATCACAAAAAAGATGAACTTCTTTTTCTTGCGCAGGGTAATGAAATTCTTTGGGCAGTTGATTTGGGATTAAGTGATAAAATCAAGGTTACAACAAAACCGACACACAAAATTGAGGTAAAAATAAATGGAAATTAAATTAGAAGATTTGAAAGTTTTATACAGTGAAGAACAGTTACAAACACGGATAAAAGAACTCGGACAGGAATTGAACAACTTTTATAAAGGAGAAGAAGTAATTGCGATATGTGTATTGAAAGGAGCTGTTGTTTTTGCGGTTGATTTGGTACGACATTTAGATATGCCGTTAAAGATGGAATTTATTCGTTTATCAAGTTACGGCTCATCTACAACGACATCAGGTAAAGTTAATGCGGTAGATATAAAACTTCCTGATTTGAACGCTAAAAATGTCCTTATTATTGAAGATATTGTTGATACAGGCTTGACTGCGAAATTTTTGGTTGATTTTATAAATATGAATTTTCATGTAAAAACTTTGAAATTCTGTTCGCTTTTGGATAAAAAAATAACAAGAAAAGTTGATATTGAGCCGGATTATTATTGTTTTGAAGTTGATGACAAGTTTGTAGTCGGGTACGGACTTGATTATGACGGATTGTACCGCAATTTACCTTATATAGGCTACAAGGAGTGAAATAAACTTTACAAAAATGTATCAAACATGGTATTATCACAAGTAATAGGTTGTGAGGTGTTTATGAGAATATTAAATAAAGCGGGTTTCACGTTAGCGGAAATTCTTATTACAATCGGTATAATCGGTGTAGTTGCCGCTCTTACAATTCCTGTATTGATGCAAAATTCCAATTCAAAAAAGTTTACAACTCAGTTTAAAAAATCATTATCGACATTAAATCAGGCTGCAATAGGAGCGCAGGCTCAATATGATATGGACTATTCAACTTTGACGACAATAAGTGAGGATGCTTCTTGTAAAAGCGATACTTTATCAGGCGGGAAATATACATTGTGCGGGTTATTTAATAATACTCTATCTGCTCAGACCTACTTGGGTAAGTACGGAAATGTAAAAGGTGCTAATCTTGAAACACCTTATGCTGTAACAACAAAAACACTAAATCCTGCAAATTATTTATTCTTTTCATTTGCGGACGGAGCGTTAGTAGCGTTTAATCCAAATGCAAAAAGTTGTGGAGTCGGCGTTGGTCAGGTAATAACAACCGATATGCTTACAAGCGGTAAACTTGCAAATTGTTTGGGATTTGTAGATGTAAACGGACCAAATCCCCCAAATAGTGAAGTAAGTTGTGCGGATGGAGATACCGTAATTAGTGTAAATACAACTTGTAAAGTAACAAACGGTTCTATGGGTGATATATTCCCCGTAGTTTTTCATGACGGAAGTGTAGAGCCTGCGACAAATGCATCTTTAGCGGCATTTTTAGGCGGTAACGGGAAAGAAGAACATGTGGATAAGCCCAAAACGGCGGCCCAACTTGCGGCTGATAAGGTTACGAGCCAAAAACATAAAGACATCTTGAATTCATTAGATGATTTTAAAAAACAGGCTTTAGAACTATATAAAGAAGCCGGTTATGAAACATTAGATACCGCTGCATACCGCAGAGGTTCCGGAAATACTGCAGTATATAAAGTTACAACTGATAAAAATGGAAATACAAGTATGGAATATGTAAAAATGAATGATTATCAAATATTTCATGATGGGAATTTTGATAATCAATCTTTTAATTATTTCATTTTTGTCAATGGGGACAATGCCACATCAAATATAAAATTAAAAGAAGAGAACGGTGAAGTAAAAGCGTACAGTTCAAAATTTCACTTATATGTAAATCAATGGCATAATGATACTGTAGAAGCACACGGTTTTGACATATAATAAATTTAGAAATCAGTTAGAGGTATTTATGAAATTACTAAATAAAACAGGTTTTACTTTGGCAGAAATTCTTATTACGATTGGAATAATCGGTGTTGTTGCTGCTATGGTGACGGACAAGGTAATGTAAAGGCTATAAAAGCCGGAATTGATTGGTATGGAAATCATTCAGAAGAGTATAAAAATAACAAAAGAGAACCTATTTATAACTTAATGCGAGAAGCCGGTATTGATTTAGATAATTTAAAATGACAAATGGAAATATGGATATACTATATCTATTACTAAAACAGGCGAACTCAATATAACTGCAAGAAAGCAAAGTGATTCTCCAAAAGATGCTAACTATAACTGGAGTCAATATTCAACTTACATAACTGATAAAGATATGAATTAATACAAAATATTTTAAACCCAAACTCTGATAAGGCTGTTGACGCCCCAAATGTTTTCATTATTTTCTAATTCTTCAATAAGTTTGAGCATAGATTTTTCTTTGCAAATTTCAGTGATAACCGTTATTTGCGCATAATCTTCTTTGAGTTCTTTTTGAACAATACTTTCCACACTTATATGATTATTTCCGCAGGCAGTACCGATTAAACCGATTACCCCCATTCTGTTTTTTGCTTTTATGGATAAATAGTATTTATTTTTTGTTTCTGTTATATCAATCATTTGTGCATCTTCATTGTGATTGCAACGCATCATAGGAAGAATATAATCGCTTTTACCAAGTTCGGAGCATATTGCAAGAATATCACCGACAACAGAACTTGCAGTCGGGAATTCGCCCGCACCCGGACCTGACAGAGTAACTTCACCGACAGGATGTCCGCTTAAAGTTACGGCATTTGTTACATAATCAATGTGTGCAAGCGTCTTTGATTTTGGCACAAGCATAGGATGTACCCTCACATCAGCCTGTCCGTCATCATTCAACTCGGCAGATGCTATAAGTTTGATTTTATACCCCATTTCATTTGCGGCTTTCATGTCTTCCGGCAGAATTTTTGTTATACCTTCACGATAGACATTTTCAAATTTAATTCTTTTCCCAAATGAAATTGTCGCAAGTGTTGTAATTTTATATGCTGCGTCAAACCCTTCAACATCGCCTGTCGGGTTAGTTTCAGCATAACCCAAATCCTGTGCTTCTGCCAAAACATCATTATAAGATGCACCCAAAACATCCATTTTTGTCAGAATATAATTTGTTGTGCCGTTTAAAATTGCTTTAATTTTATTTATTTTATTTCCTGCAAGAATTGTTTTGACAGGCATAATCAATGGAATACCGCCCGCTATTGCAGCTTCGTAAAGTATAACTTTATTGTTTGCTTGTGCAAAATCAAAAAGTTCTTCACCATGTTTTGCAAGAAGTTCTTTATTTGCGGTAACAATATGTTTGCCGTTTTTAATCGCTGTTTTTATAAGGTCAAAAGCCGGTTCAGTCCCGCCTATCAGTTCTGCAACAATCTGAATTTGCGGGTCATTAACAACTTCATAGGCATCATCAGTTATAATGCTTTCATCAAGATTTTCAATATTTCTTTTTTTCTTTTTATTATGAACGGCGATTTTGACAATTTCAATATTATCAAAATTCTGCAAAGTCTTATAAACTCCGCTTCCTACCGTACCTAAACCAATTAACCCGACTTTAATTTTATTTTCCATAGGTTAAGTATAGCATAATTATTAAAAATTAGGCAAAAAAAAATATTTTAATGTTTTAACACTCCTGCATGCAAATAAATAATTACAAAAATTCAATAACTTTTTCATCGCTTAATTGCCCAATAAAACCTTTTACGATAAGGACACCAAAGGGTGATTTATATTGCAGTGAAATAGATTATTCAAAATCATATAAGAAATGTTTTTACAAAAATATTGGAGAATTTTTTCTTGATATATTCGCAAATACATCTTCTCATCCGTTTTGGAAAAAGTGCCGTAAGCCGACTTTGGAAAAAGATGTGTATGATGATTATGTCGCATCAAGTGTAAAAGATTACAAAAAATATTTTAAAGACAGAGATACGACGGTAATTCTTGTAAAAAATAATTCTCAAAAATTGGTTGGAGCAATATATTCAAGAGTTATGGATTTAGGCAAACACCTGAAAGATAAAGATACTCTATACATTGATGGGCTTGCAGTAAGTCCCGAATACAGAGGGATGAATGTGGGTAAAAAACTTTTGACAAAAGTTTTGGATTTTTCAAAGGAAAGATTTTCTGATGTATTTCTTGTAGCGTATAAAGAATCTACACCGTTTTATGAAAAACTTAAATTTAAAAAAATGGACACAAATGATTCTGCTCAAAAATACGCAATAAAGAAACTTGCGGATGAAAGAATAGATTATCCTCAATATGCGGATTTTATGCAGAAAGATTTTAATCTAAAACGCACTGAAAAATGGTATGAGAGAATTGATAAGAACTGCATTAATAAGCGATAGTCGGAATATGTTGAGAGATTAAAATTTCTGTATGTTCATTCTTTCTCTTTTCTTGCGATGAAAAGAGAAAGAATGAACCAAGAAAGAGAAAATACGCTATTTCACTGCAATGCCTGACGGCATTGCTCCGCGCATAAGATATTGTAAGTTGGGCTTTCAGCCCAACAGAAGTTCATACGTTTTTGTCCTTACGGACAAAAATCAATCAGGCGCCTAAAACTACGGCGCCTTTGATGATAATTTCTCAAGCGCGCGCCGTTGTCCTTAGGCGCGCTAAGAGATTTTTGCCGACAGGCAAAAACACACATTACTGCGTAAGCAGTCTTATGCCGCCAAAGGCGGTATTGTTCCTTAGCGTGTTTTTCTTTTCGGTTCACTTTTCTTTTTGCATCGCAATCAAAAAGAAAAGTGAACAAAGAGAAATATTATTTCTCAATTACATACCTATAACAAATATTATGTAAGGAATATATTAAGATTTTGCCAACTGAAAATGTTTGTTATAAAATGTATCGGTAAGTATAAAATTTACCTTTAGGGATATAGAAAAAGGGATTATTTAGTATGACAGTTCAAGATTGGTTTGAAAAGCGTAAGGAAGCACAGATTCAACGCCGTGCGTTGGAAGCAAGAGTAGAAATTGAAGCAAATCCTGATTTGTGGACAAAATGTGTTCATTGCGGTGCTCAATTACTTAAAAAAGATATAGAAGATAATTTGATGGTTTGTCCTGCATGCGACTATCACTTCAGAGTTGGCGCAAGAGCAAGAGTTGAACAACTTTTTGATGAAAATACTTTTGAAGAAATGTTTCAACAAATCAAACCTACAGATCCGCTTGATTTTGTTGATACCGAAAGTTATAAAGACCGTATCTCAAAAGCACAGGAAAAAACAGGCTTGAATGATGCTGTTATCACAGGTGTCGGCAATATTGACGGACACAAAGTAGCATGCGCCGTTATGGATTTCGATTTCATGGGTGGTTCAATGGGCAGTGTTGTAGGTGAAAAAGTTACACGAATTATTGAAAAAGCCATTGAATTAAGACTTCCTGTTATTGCGGTTACATCTTCCGGCGGTGCAAGAATGCAGGAAAGTGCGCTGAGCCTTATGCAGATGGCAAAAACTTCTTGTGCCTGTGCAAGACTTGACGAAGCAGGTTTGTTATACATAAATGTTATTACTGATCCGACATTTGGCGGTGTAACTGCAAGTTTCGGAACTTTAGGCGACATTATTGTTGCAGAACAAGGTGCAAGAGTTGGGTTCGCAGGCCGCAGAGTAATAGAACAGACAATCAGACAAAAACTTCCTGCTGATTTCCAGACTGCTGAGTATTTGATGAAATACGGTCAGGTCGATGTCGTATCTTCAAGGAAAGATTTGAAAAGTGTACTGGCAAATATTTTGTCAATGCACGAATAAAGGAGCCGATATATAAAATGAGTACATCGTTAGATTTTGAAAAACCGATATTAGAAATTCAAAAGAAAATAGAAGAACTTAAAGAAATGAGTATAGACTCAGGTAAGGATTTGAATAAAGTGATAGAAACATTAGAAAGAGAAGCAGAAGATTTCAAAAAAGAATTGTATGAAAATCTTAACCCTGCTCAAAAAATGCAGATAGCACGCCATCAGGAAAGACCAAAGTTTCTTGATTATGTAAATCTTATGACAACAGATTTTGTTGAACTTCATGGTGACAGAGTCGGAACAGATGACAGAGCGATTGTCGGAGGACTTGCCAAAATTGACGGTCGTCCTGTTATGATTATCGGCACAATGAAAGGTAAGTCAACCAAAGAAAATTTGGAATATAACTTTGGCATGCCTCAGCCTGAAGGTTATCGTAAGGCTTTAAGACTTTTCTATCATGCAAATAAGTTCAATATTCCGATTGTAACCATTATTGATACTCCGGGGGCATATCCCGGAATTAGTGCGGAAAAGCATGCACAGGGGGCTGCTATTGCATATAATTTAAAAGAAATGCAAAAATTAAGAGTTCCTGTTATTGCAGTTATCTCAGGCGAGGGTTGCTCAGGAGGTGCTCTTGGTTTAGCGGTAGCAAATAAGGTTTATTTACTTGAACATGCCTATTATACTGTTATTTCGCCTGAAGGTTGTGCATCAATTCTTTGGCGTGATGCAAATAAAAACCTTGAAGCCGCAACTGCATTAAAAATTACCGCACCTGATTTGATGAAATTCGGTATTATTGACGGAATGGTTAAAGAACCTACAGGCGGGGCTCATACTGATTACGAAGAAACGGCAAATAATTTAAAAGCAACTATTTTGGAAGCGTTAAGTGAACTTGACGGAATGTCAGGTGAAGATTTAAGAAATCAGCGTTATGATAAATATCGTGCTATGGGTGCGTTTTTAGAGTAATAAAATGGACAATACTTATTACGAATTACAATTAAAAATAAACCCTGCAATTGAAGATTTGATTAGTGAAATCTTCTTTGAGAATTTTGACTGCGAAGGTGTTATATTAGCCGAAGAAACATATAAAGATCTTGAAATGATTGATACGACTCAGGGAACTTTAAGGGTTTTTCTGAAAAACAATCAGGATTATGAAGATATGCTCTACGACATTGAAAATGTCCTTGACCTTTATCGAGAAGAATTTAAAAGTCGAGGTTTAACTGAGTTTGAACTTGGCTCATGGGAGTTTAATTTGGAAGAAAAGCAAACGCAGGATTGGTCTCAAAAATGGAAAGAAAAATGGGATGTAACCCATGTTACGGATAAAATTGCAGTAGTTCCCGATTGGATTGAATATCAGCCAAAAGAAAATGAAGTTGTGATAAAACTTGAGCCGGGGTGTGCGTTTGGTACAGGAACTCATCAGACAACTCAACTTTGTATGAAGGCACTTGAAAAGTATCTTAAATGTGGTGACAGAGTTGCCGATATTGGTATGGGGTCCGGTATTTTGTCTATTTTAGCAAAAAAACTCGGAGCCTCCTATGTCTATGGTTGTGATACTGATGAAACGGTAATTGATGTTGCAAAAGAAAATGCTGTTAAAAATGGTGAAAAATGCGAATTCGAACTTGGTAGCGCGGATAAGATTACGGATAAATTTGATTTTGTTTGTGCAAATATTTTGCATTTTGTTTTGGCAGAAATCATGGGCGATTTAAAAAATATTATGAATGATGGAGCGTATCTTTCATTAAGCGGAATTTTAGATGAGAAAAAACAGATGGTTCTTGATGCAATTGAGCGAGAGAATTTAAGAATAGTCGAAGAAATACATCAGGATCAGTGGACATCATTTATTGTAACAAAGTAAATTAGTGAGTTTTTGCAGCGTCATAGAATACATATTTTACCTGACCATATTTTTCTATGTCCTGTGGAGTTGCTTCTCTTGCGTACAATCTCCATCCGCCCCATTTACCCAAAATTTTTAATTCCGCATCATAGTCTTTACCTACCCAGGTTTTAATTCCGTTGCCTTTGTAATCCCCTGTCCTTTTTTGACCGCTTTGATAAAGTTTTTGGATAATTTCGTCAAATGATTCGTAATTTTTACCGCTTAATTCCCAAAGTTTTTCTTTGAGTTCTCTTGGTATAACTATATTTTGCGCAAATTTGTCGTTATTTTGTCCGAATCTTGCTTTGTCTAATGCAATTATTTCATCTCTGTCAAAGTGCCAACTATGAACCTTATCCAAAAATGCGGTAAGTTCTCTTTGCAAAACTTTATTCGGACAATTTGGGTTTGACATAGTGTAAATATTACTAAATTTGTCTTTGAAAATATCCGGAATATCAAGATATTTTTCCATAATTTCATTTATACCGACAAAATCGTCTTTGTATCGTCTTTCTAATTCGGTTACAAAATTTGTTGCATTGTTGTCAATAAGTTTTGATGCCAATTCCCAATACTTTGATTCCGCTTCTGTATCAGCCAAAACTTTTGCAAAATCTACCCCTTTTGAGGTTTGGTATTTTGTAAGAAATTGCTGTGTGTACTGCGCTTCTGTCAAATCTTGTGCGCCTTCAAAAACTTCACTTAAGTAGTTTTCGTGAATATTTATAAGTGCTTTTGCCTTTGTTTCGTCAATATTTTTGCCTAAGTCTGACTCTTTTAAGATATTGTTAAAGACATTAAAGTATTCCTGATTACTTTCTCTGCCAAGATTGATCGCACTCATAAATTTTTCCCGCAATAGAGGGTCTTTTATTGCATTAATTTTGTATTTGAAATCTCTGAAATCTTTATCATCTATCAGTTTTGTTCCTGTTTCAGCCAAAGAATCTTCGGATTTTACTATTTGTTTAACCTGTTCTATATTAACTTCTTTTTTGCGTAAATCTTCACCCCATAAAACTTTTTCATAAGCAATGTCTTGTGATGTTTGCATTTGTTTTTGCAATGTTTGATATCTTGCATTTGTCCAATAATTTCTGTAAAAATGCCTGTGATAGTTATCTTCCATGTGCTCAATAGATTTGCCAATTGCTTCTAAATCAAATCTTTGTTTAAATTCTTCAAATTCCGTTTTAACTTTTGCCCATTCAATTTCACTCATGTTTGCAGGCATGTCTTTTTCTTTGGTCAAAAATCTAATCATATATGTTCTGTTGATAATCCCATGCGTATGTTCATCAAGATAACCTATCTTGTCAAATCTGCTCAAAGGATTGCTGCTGTATCTTTGATAAGGATTTTTCACAAATAAGTTAAATAAGTATGTATCTACTAATTTCTCTGTTGAATATTTTGTTGTATCGGGGTATGCCCTTTTATTTTTAATGAGTCTTACAGGCATCCAGGTTCCGCTTTTTGTCATATCAAGAAAATCTTTCCATACCCCGCTTGTGCGTAGTGCGTGTTTTTCTATCAGCGGTTCAAGTTTGTCCTGACTCATTTTGGAAATTTTTTTGTATTTAAATTGGATATTTTCACATTCTTTCAGAAAATCCATTATTCCTTCGTCAGGCTC
>Ga0256407_10010246_pt1 | contig 13227 bp, 8 predicted proteins | sample RumenRJG_04DNA_FD_193489 | JGI IMG/M metagenome (GOLD analysis project Ga0256407, IMG submission 193489) | Bovine rumen microbial communities from Lethbridge, Alberta, Canada - RJG_04 | ecosystem: Host-associated > Mammals > Digestive system > Stomach > Rumen | place: Canada: Alberta | collected... | reverse complement strand
TTACCATCCAATCGACAGATGGATCGGCATCTACGAATTTTACAATCGCAAAGAAAGCGGGATCCGGCAGTTCGAATAGCAGTTCCAAGTCTTCCGGATCCAAAGGGTCAAGTGCAAAGGGATCAGGGTCCAGGAGCTCAGCCAAAACCTCGGATGACAACATGGGAAGGATCCTCCTCTACGCAGCATTGGTTCTTGTCAGTATTTCAGCGATTGCCTGGCTTTACAGTAAAAGAAGGAAAAAAATCTGAAACTGAATGGCTGACTTAATGGTAAAAAAGGGGAAAACCAGAAACTGCTATTAAATACTTTGCAGATAAAGCCCCAAAGACATGTCAGAGCCTGATCTTTAACAGCTGAAAAGCGGAGAAAGCTGAAAAAAAGGCTTTCTCCGCTCTTTATTGTGGCCGCTTTCCTCGTGGTTGCTTTCCTCACATGAAGAACGATGACAGAAAAGGATAAATCTGGTATTCTGGAATAGTCAATATTAAAGAGAATTTGACAGATGCAATTGGCAAAGTGAAAAAGACACACAAGAACCGGAATCTGCAAATGAGGAGATTATCTATGAAGAAATATTTTTGGGCGTTATTACTGTGTGCCGCACTGTTTGTCACTGCGTGCGGAGCAGGAGCATCTGCTTCAGACAGCAAGGCGAAAACGGAAGAGTCCGCAGACCAGTCCACGGTAAAGGAAGAGAAGGCAGAAGCGGCAAAAGAGGCCGCCGCAGAAACTGCAAAAGTCGGAAAGAAAGCTGAAACTGCCGAGGACCAGAAGGCAGAGACGGCGAAAGATGCTGCAGATGAAGCAGCCAAGAATGTAACGGCAGAGGCGGCTAAGGAGGCCGCCGAGGACAGCTCGAAGGAAAAATCTGCAGAGGCTCCGGAGGCTTCAGAAGACGGGGCTTCCGCAAAAGAGACGGTGAAAAAGGAAAAAGAGAAGAAGGAGGCGGAAGAAAAAAAGGCGTCAGAGGAGAAGAAAGAAGCGAAGGAAGAGAAGGAGAAAGATCTGCCGGAACAGTACATGCCTGATGGTTTTACGCCCTACGGCAGCTATGTGCTGGTTTATGATTCGGGCTATGAGGTGAAGACCCGGTATTCTGCGGCAGGACTTACATATTATTATGAAAGTGAAGAGTTCCAGTTCAGGCTCAACAAGGATCTGCCGGATGTGAAACGGGAAGTGGCACATATTCTTTTTAACACAGCGGCGCCCATGGATCCGGGCAATACAGAAGGCGAGAAATTCCCCTATGAGGAATCTTACATCATTTATATTTCCCTGGATGACGGCAGCTACTATGAGGTTGCCAAAGGAAGTCTTGACCTGGAAGGCAGAGTTTTTGTCAGGGATATCTTTGAGTCCTTCAGAGAAAAATGGGAGGGCGCTTTTTAAACAGGCCTTTCTGTCGAAATAGCGGCTGCATAAAGGGAAAAAAGATAATTCTCTGAAACAGATATAAAAACAGCCGTAAACAACTGTAAAAAGCTGAAAATCAGCTGAATTCATAACAGAAACCATTTTACAATCGGGCAGGCATGGTGCTATAATTGCACAGTGTCTGCTCTTTACATGTGACTGTGAGAACATGCACAAGAACCGCGTATATGCCGGAAGAGGTTTCTGCAGAAGGATAATCTCTGCAGGAGATATACCGATATCCCGGCGCGGCCGGGAGCAGCACACAGAGTGTATTCAGTTGGAGGAGTTGTTAGAATGAAGAAATCTAGAGCGGTCATATCCCTTCTGCTTGTGGCGGCCATCTCGGGTCTGATGGCATACACAGTTCTGATCGGATTTGGCAAAGGTCACAGAGGATCCTATCATAATATCAAGAAAGGTCTTGATCTGGCAGGCGGCGCAAGCATCACCTACCAGGCTGTCGGCGAGGAACCCCCGTCACAGGAGGACCTGAATGATACCAAGTATAAACTGCAGCGCCGTGTTGACCAGTACAGCACAGAAGCACAGGTTTATACTGAAGGTACAGACCGTCTGAATATTGAAATTCCCGGTATCTCCGGTGTTGCGGAGACCAACCAGATTCTGGAAGACCTCGGACGTCCCGGTTCACTGTATTTTATCCGCCAGACAGATGATGCCGGAAACCAGAATTACCAGCTCGGTGTCACCGAGGACGGCGGTGTGGAGTATGTCCTGACCAAGGAACTTGACCAGATTATTGCCGACGGAGACGCTGTTGTCACCGGTACCCAGGTGACAGACGCGAAAGCGGGCTATCAGCAGGATGATATGGGCAACAAGGAAATCGTTGTTTCCCTGACTTTTGATGATACAGGACGTGAGGCATTTGCCCAGGCGACGACCAAGGCTTTTTCCGCGGGCGAGACCATCGGTATTTATTATGACGGACACTTTATCAGTGTTCCCTCTGTACAGGCTGCCATCACAGACGGCCGCGCAGTCATTACAGGCGAGAGTACGATCGAGGATGCAGAGAATCTGGCTTCCACGATCCGTATCGGTGGACTGAAGGTCGAGCTGGAGCGTCTTCGCTCCCAGATCGTCGGTGCACAGCTGGGTCAGGATGCGATCCGCACCAGTAAATTTGCCGGTCTGATCGGTTTCTGCCTGGTAGCTCTGCTGATGATCGTCATCTATCTGCTGCCCGGATTTACCGCTGTGCTTGCCCTGATCATATATATTTTGATGATGGCGATCGTCCTCAACGGCTTTGATATCACACTGACACTGCCCGGTATCGCGGGTATCCTTCTTTCCATCGGTATGGCAGTCGACGCCAACGTTATTATTTTCGCCCGTGTTCGTGAGGAACTGGCAAACGGCATCGGAGTCAAAACTGCGATCAGGAACGGATACAGCAAGGCACTTTCTGCCATTATCGACGGTAACGTGACTACGCTGATCGCGGCAGCCGTTCTGGCTGTTCTCGGTTCCGGTACAGTCAAGGGCTTTGCCTACACGCTGGCAATCGGTATCGTTCTTTCCATGATTACCTCCCTGTTCGTGACCAGACTCCTGATGAACATTTTCTACGGACTCGGTCTGACAGACAAAAAACTTTACGGCATCGGAAAGAAGAGAACACCTATCAAATTCGTCGAGAAGAGAAAGGTCTTCTTTGCGATCTCCATAGCTCTTGTATTGTCCGGCTTTGTCGCCATGGGCGTTTTCCGTGCCACCCAGGGCAATGCGCTCAACTACAGCCTGGACTTTGTAGGCGGCACATCCACAAGTGTCAGCTTCAATGAAGATATGAGCCTGGAGAAGATCGAGAGCGAAGTCATTCCGATCTTCACGGAAGTTACCGGTGACAATAACGTACAGATCCAGAAGGTCGCAGGCAGCAATGAAGTGATCTTCAAGTCGGTAGTCCTCGACACCGACAAGAGCACGGAGCTGTCCAACCAGCTGGTGGAGAAGTTCGCTGTTGACAAGGACAGCATCACGTCCGAAACCATCAGTTCTACGATCAGTGATGAGATGAAGCGCGACGCTCTGATCGCAGTGGCTGTGGCACTGGTCCTCATGCTGCTCTATATCTGGTTCCGATTCAAGGATCTGCGTTTCGGCGCATCCTCTGTCATCTGCCTGGCCCACGATGTCCTGGTCGTACTTGCCTTCTATGCCTTTGTACGTATCAGTGTCGGCAGCACCTTTATCGCCTGCATGCTGACCATCGTCGGTTATTCCATCAACGCGACTATCGTCATCTTTGACCGCGTGCGTGAGAACCTGCGTCAGAGAAGCAGACAGCAGACGCTTGAGGAAGTCGTCAATGAGAGTATCACCGATACACTGTCCAGAAGTATCTTTACTTCCCTGACAACCTTCTTCATGGTATTCGCGCTGTTCATCTTCGGCGTTTCAAGTGTCAAGGAGTTTGCCCTTCCGATCATGATCGGTATCATCTGCGGTGCCTACTCCTCCATCTGCCTTGCGGGCTCCATCTGGTATGTGATGCGCAAAAAGGCTGACGACGCTGCCCGTGCCGGCATCGATTCCAAAAAGTCAGGCAAGGGTACAGACTCTGACAAGGGTTCCGGCAGTAAGTCTGGTAAGAAGAAAAACGATTATTCCAACCTCTCCAAGAAGGAGCGCAAAGAGCGCCGCCGCAAGGAAGAAGAGGCAAAAAACAAGGCCAAGATCACGGTCTGATGCCTGGAGAAAGCGTATGCCGCTGCTTAGGGGGCGGCATGTTAGCAAGGATGAAAGACAGCAAAAGAAAGCTGTACTGATCCGTATATAGTTCCCGGATTAACGGCAGGGAGGATGTAACTGCATCCTCCCTGTTCCTGACTCTATTGATGAAGGCAGTAAAGGCCGGCCGCGCCAGGAAAAAGAGTATCAGTCCGTAAGACTTAGGAAGAAAACCTGTACACAGGCGATGTTCCCGGATTTGCGAGGATGTTATGGCTAAGTGGATGGTGTATCAGAAAAAAGAAAATTTCCGCGCGATCGCAGATGCCTGCGGAATCTCGCAGGTACTGGCCCGGCTGATCCGGAACCGCGATGTGATCGGAATCGATGAGACGCGCCGCTTTTTGTACGGCACCTTGTCGGACCTGCATGATCCCCGGCTTCTGCCGGATATGGAAAAGGCAGTTTCTCTTCTGGGGGATACAATCCGCCGGGGGGCAGCAGTACGCGTGATCGGCGACTATGATGTCGACGGGATCTGTGCCTCTTATATACTGATGCATGCCCTGGGCATATGCGGGGCGCAGGCGGATGTGGTCCTTCCGGACCGGGTCCGGGACGGATACGGCATGAATCCCCAGATGGCGGAGGACGCGGCACAGGACGGGATCGGCGTGATACTGACCTGTGACAACGGGATTGCCGCAACTGAGGCGGTTCGTGCCGCAAAAGATGCAGGCATCTGCGTTGTCGTAACCGACCACCATGAAGTCCCTTTTGAAGAAGGGGAGGATGGTGTCAGAAAATATCTGCTGCCGCCCGCAGATGCGGTGGTTGATCCCAAAGTCCGGGATTCCCGGACCGGCGAAATGGAATATCCTTTTCCGGATATCTGCGGAGCAGTCGTTGCCTGGAAGCTTGCAGGCCTTTTGATGGAGGATCTTGCGCCTGCCCGAAAGGATGACGTGCTCGGGGACCTTCTGCCTTTCTGTGCGCTTGCAACAGTCTGTGATGTCATGCCCCTGCAGGATGAAAACAGGATCCTGGTCCGGGAGGGGCTGCGGCGTGCCGTGCATACGACAAACACAGGGCTTCGAAGTCTGCTGGTCGTCAATGGGCTTGAGGGAAAGCCCTTGAGTACGTATCATGCCGGATTTGTGATCGGGCCCTGTCTCAATGCGACAGGACGTCTGGATAATGCGGAGCGGGCCCTGGCCCTTTTTCTGGAAGATGACCCGTCCGAGGCTCTGCGAAGCGCGCAGAAGCTCAGAGAACTCAATGACAGCCGCAAAAGTCTGACGGAGCAGGGCGTTCTGCAGGCTATGGACCGGATTCGGGAGGACCATATGCTGGACCGGCGGATCCTGGTCATTTTTCTGCCGGACTGTCATGAATCCCTGGCAGGCATCATTGCAGGGCGGATCCGCGAACGATTCAGCCGGCCTGTATTTGTCCTGACCCGTACGGAGGAGGGGCTGGTCAAAGGATCGGGCAGATCCATAGAAGCTTATGATATGTTTGCTTCCATGACGGCTGTGAAGGAATGCTTTACCAAATTCGGAGGACATAAAATGGCGGCAGGCCTCTCCATGAAGGAAGAGGATATTCCCCTTTTGCGGGAACGCCTTGAAGAGGGATGCAGTCTGCGGGAAGAGGATCTGACCGAGGTCCTGCATATCGATATGGAACTACCGCCTGCGCTGTGGACACTGGATATGACAGAGGAACTGAACCTGCTGGATCCGTGCGGTATGGCAAACCCCAAGCCCGTATTTGCCGCGAGGGGAATCCGGCTTCACAGTCTGCGCATCATGGGCAGGGGACAGAATGTCCTGCGCATGGAGGCGGAAGATGCGCGGGGAGCCCGTCTGACATTGATCTGGTTCTGCGAAGCGGACCGCTTTCAGGAGATGGTCAGGGAAGCAGCGGGACCCGGTGCCTGGGACGCGCTCTATGCAGGACGCGCGGACCTTTCTGCCAGCATCGTCTACTACCCCGACATTAACGAGTGGAGGGGCAGAAAATCACTCCAGTTTGTGATAAAAGATATGAAGATACAGCCACGATAGAAGACCGCTGTGAGAAAGCGGTGTTTTCATGACAGCAGCCATGTAAATTGATTTTCGGAATCTGTGAGGAGGCTCTTAATGAAGATCAGAGAACTCGTAAAGGAACTTCCCTGCCGCTTTCAAACGGCGGGCGGAGAAAGGATCTGTACGGACAGCGGGATAGAGGCGGTTCTGAACAAGGAGATCGTTGAGATCACCAATGATTCCAGGAAGGTTGTCCCCGGCAGCCTGTTTTTCTGCATTATCGGAGCAAACAGCGACGGACACGATTTTGCGGCAGCGGCCCTGGAGAAGGGTGCGTCCGCGCTTGTGGTCCAGAAGGATATGGATCTGTCGTCTGCGGTACAGGAGACAGAGAAGCAGCCCGCGATCATCAGGGTCGAAGATTCCCGTCTTGCCATGGCAGTGATCTCTGCGGCTTTTTACGGGCATCCTGCAGAGCGGATGAAGATCATCGGAGTCACTGGGACAAAGGGAAAGACGACCACCACCTATATGGTACGCTCTATCCTTGAGTCTGCCGGTATAAGGACCGGGCTTGTGGGGACCATCGAGACTCTCTACAGCTCACCGGAAGGTGAAGTGCGGATTCCTTCCGCCAATACCACACCCGAGTCGATCGTTTTGCAGAGGCGATTTCGCGAAATGGCGGACAGCGGCGTACAGGCTGTCGTTATGGAGGTGTCCTCCCAGGCCCTGAAGCTGCACAGGACAGCCGGTTTTGTGTTTGATCTGGGAATTTTCACCAACCTTTCACCCGATCATATCGGTCCCAATGAACATACTGATTTTGAAGATTATCTGCATTGTAAGAGCCTTCTCTTCCGGCAGTGCAGGACGGGTATTTTCAACGGAGATGATCCATATTGCGGCAGGATCCTGGAAGGCCACACCTGTGCTGTGGAGACCTTCGGCCTTGGAGAGGACAACGATCTGCGTGCGGAAAACATCGAGCTGATCCACACTCCCGGAGAGCTGGGGATCGCCTTTGACACAAAGGGAGCCGTTTCCCTCCACGCACATGTTCCCGCGCCCGGGAGTTTCAGTGTCTATAACGCCCTGTGCGCGATTGCGGTCTGCAGACATTTCCGTGTCTCGGAGGAGGATATCCGCAGGTCCCTGCGTCAGATCCATGTCCGCGGCAGGATCGAAATGGTCAAAGTGAGCGATGAATTCACGCTCATGATCGATTATGCCCATAACGCGATGGCACTGGAGAGCCTGTTAAAGACGCTCCGCGAATATAACCCGGGAAGGCTGGTCTGTCTGTTCGGCTGCGGCGGCAACCGCGCCCGCTCCCGCCGATTTGAGATGGGAGAAGTCAGCGGCCGTCTGGCGGACTTCACGATCATCACCTCTGACAATCCGCGCTTTGAGGAGCCCATGGATATCATTGCGGATATTGTGACAGGTATTGCGCCGACGGGCGGAGAATATATCAAGATTCCGGATCGCAAAGAGGCTATCCGCTATGCGATCGAAAACGGAAAGCCCGGGGATATTGTGGTCCTTGCGGGCAAGGGCCATGAGGATTATCAGGAGATCAGGGGGGAGAAGCACCCCATGGATGAGCGTGTCCTGATCAAAGAGATCCTGCAAGAGATGTCTGCGAACTGAAGTGCTCCAGCATGTGTACAGTGAGGGAAATGGAGGGTTTTTGCTTGGAAAAATATGCACAGGTGATCATCGATATTTCCCGCAGAGGACTGGACAGGCCTTTCAGCTACCGGATCCCTGACGGACTGCAGCAGAGCGTTCGGGCGGGGAGCATCGTCATGGTGCCCTTCGGGGCCGGAAATACGCTCCGCAAAGGATATGTGGTCGGTTTTGCGGACCGGGCGGAAGTGGAAAAAGACAAGATCAAAGAGATCGCGCAGATCGTGGAACCTGCACGCGGTTATTCTGTGGAGGATGACAGCGAGTTCTACCTGCGCCTTGCCGCATGGATGAAGAACCGCTACGGCTCCACTATGGCGACTGCAATGCGGACGGTGCTCGCTTCCCGGAAAGAGGGGAAGGCCAGGGAACACCGGCAGATCCGGCTGCTGCTTTCCAGAGAGGAAGGTGAAAAACAGCTGCAGGTCTATGAGAAAAAGCACCAGACTGCGAGGGCGAGACTGCTGAAGGAACTCCTGGAGGTTCCCGAGCTTCCTTATACGCTCGTTACGACCAGGCTGCACGTCGCCTCGGATGCAGTGAATGCGATGAAAAGGGCGGGGGTCCTGGAAGTCTTTACCGTGCAGGAACTTCGAAATCCCGTCAATGTATCGCCAAGCGCGCGGACAGGTATGAAACTGAGTGCTGCTCAGCAGGAGATCGTGGATACAGTGGTCGCGGATTTTGACAGACTGCAGGCCTGCCGGGAGGACGCCGGCGGCGCTGCCTGCGGTGATGCTCTTTTGCCGGTCAGCCTGATCCACGGGGTCACCGGCAGCGGAAAAACGGAGGTCTATATCTCCATCATCCGTCAGATCTGTGCCCGGGGAAGACAGGCCATCATGCTGATCCCTGAAATATCCCTGACCTTCCAGACACTGATGCGCTTTTACAGCCATTTCGGGGACAGGGTCAGTGTTGTCAATTCCTCCCTTTCCGAAGCGGAGCGCGCAGATCAGTGGGAACGCGCCAGAAGAGGCGAGATCGATGTGATCATCGGGCCCCGCAGCGCCCTGTTTACCCCCTTTTCCCATCCGGGTGTGATCGTGATCGATGAGGAACACGAGCGCAGTTACAAAAATGAATCCATGCCCAAATATCAGACAAGGGATGTGGCAGAGGAAATTGCCAGGATGCACGGCGCCGTGCTGGTCCTGGGATCGGCGACGCCTTCTCTGGAGTCCTACTGGAGAGCGCAGCACGGAGAGATCCGGCTCTTTCATCTTCGGGAGAGGCTGACGGGAGGAAGCCTTCCCCGTGTGGAGACGGTGGATATGCGCGAGGAGCTCCGTGCCGGAAACAAGTCCATGCTGTCCAGGAGCCTCCATGCCAGGATCGAGGATCGTCTGCGCAGGGGACAGCAGAGTATGCTGTTTATTAACCGGCGGGGATTTGCCGGTTTTGTATCCTGCAGGAGCTGCGGCTTTGTGGCAAAATGCCCGCACTGTGATGTCTCCCTCTCACTCCACGGCAACGGGAGGCTGGTCTGCCATTACTGCGGATATGAGAGGCCTTCTTTCCGCTCCTGCCCCGAGTGCGGTTCCCGCTATGTTCTGGCTATGCGGGCGGGAACGGAAAAAATAGAAGAGTATCTGCGGGAGGAATTTCCGCAGGCAAGGATCCTGCGCATGGATGCGGATACGACCCGGCGCAAGGGCAGCTATGAAAAGATCCTTTCTGCTTTTTCGTCCGAGGAGGCGGATATCCTGCTGGGGACCCAGATGATCGTCAAAGGGCATGATTTCCCTTCCGTCACACTGGTCGGGATCCTCATGGCGGATCTGTCTTTATACGGAGACGATTACCGGTCGGCGGAGCGCACATTCCAGCTGCTGACACAGGCGGCCGGCAGGGCCGGCAGGGGAACCGAAGCAGGAGATGTGGTGATCCAGACCTATCAGCCGGACCACTACGCGATCCGCTATGCCGCACGGCAGGATTATGAGGGATTTTATGCGGAAGAGACAGCATACAGGCGGCTTCTGCGTTATCCGCCGGCAGCCCATATGATGGCTGTGCAGATCCAGTCGGAGGAGGAAGAGGCAGCTCTGGCTGCTGCAAATCTCCTTCGTATGCGTCTCATGGAAATGCAGGACGCAGGAGCGGAACGCATGGATCCGGTTCAGGTGATCGGTCCTGCCGCAGGCTCCATGAAGAAGTTAAGGGACCTCTTTCGCTTTGTCCTATACATAAAAGCGGAAAAATATGATACACTGATTGGTTGTAAAGATATGATAGAAAAGGCGGAGGCCCGGGAACGCCGGGATTCCGCTTCCCGTTTCCGCCACGTGGAGATACAATTTGACTTTGATCCGATCAATCCCTTCTGATCGCGAGCGGTGCGGATACGGAACCCGAGACATTTTGACAGAAGAATAGAAAGGGATATTATGGCGCTGCGTACGATCAGAGAGATGGGTGATCCCGTTCTCGGAAAAAAAGCAAAAGTTATCAAAGAAGTGACACCCCGCATCCGTACACTTGCGGAAGATATGCTCGAGACAATGTATGAGACCGGCGGTGTCGGTCTGGCTGCACCACAGGTGGGAATCCTCAAGAGGCTGGTTGTCATTGATATCACGGAGGAACAGAACGAGCCTCTGACGATGGTCAATCCCGAGATCATCGAGCAGGACGGAGAGCAGACCGGTTACGAGGGCTGCCTGTCTGTCCCCGGAAAAGTCGGTGAAGTGACACGACCCAACCGTGTTGTCGTCCGTTATAACGATCTGGATATGAACGAGTGGGAACTGGAGGCTGAGGAATTCCTGGCCCGCGCAGTCTGCCACGAACTTGACCACCTGGAAGGCCACCTCTATGTGGAAAAGGTCAATGGAGAACTCCGTGATGCCTCCGAGCTGCAGGCGGTCGAGGAAGAAGAGGAGTCTTCCGAAGAGGAGCAGACACCGGAGGAGCAGACACCGGAACAGCAGACACCGGAGCAGGAATAGATAAAATGCCCTTATACAGGGGATGACTTGTAAAAAACCGTAAACTCGGGATTTTCGCGCAAAGAGCGCTGAAAACCCCACGAGGCAGGTACAGGTGCGACTTGTGAAAAATACCGTCCTTGCAGGGGCGGTACGGAGGTGACGGATTGAAGATTATTTTTATGGGAACACCGGATTTTGCAGTAGCGGCGCTGGATGCGCTGTGCCGGGACGGACAGGAGGTCATTCTGGCGGTCACACAGCCTGACAGGCAGAAAGGACGCGGCCGGAAAGTGATCCAGACACCTGTCAAGATCTGTGCGGAAAAGTGGAATGTCCCCGTTTTTCAGCCGGTCCGCATCAGGGAGCCTGAGGCGATCGAAAAGATCCGTGCCCTTGCACCGGACCTGATCGTAGTTGCTGCTTTCGGCCAGATCCTGCCCCAGGAGCTGCTCGATATTCCCCGTCTGGGCTGTATCAATATCCACGCATCCCTGTTGCCGAAACTCAGGGGGGCGGCCCCCATCCAGTGGTCTGTTATCAACGGCGACAGCGAGAGCGGCATTACTTTGATGCAGATGAACGCCGGGCTGGACACCGGAGACATCCTGTTCCAGGAGAGTGTCCCGATCGGGCCCTCTGAGACCGGCGAGAGCCTGTATGAAAAGCTGGCCCGGCTCGGAGGCGAGATGATCGTCCGTCATCTTCCCGCTATCGAAGCGGGAGACATCAGCCCCGTTCCCCAGGATGACGAGAAATCCAGCTATGCCCCCATGCTCCGCAAGGAGATGGGAGAGATCGACTGGTCCATGCCGGCCGCCGGGATCGAACAGCGCATGCGCGGAATGCTTCCCTGGCCGGGTGCTTACACGGCCTTTGGAGGACATACACTCAAGATCTGGGGCGCCAGGGTGCTGCCCGATGCAGAAGTGCCTGCCGGTACGACCCCGGGGACGGTTCTCTATACAGACAAAAAGACGATCTGCGTGGCGTGCGGAGAAGGAGCACTTGCGCTGCTTGAAGTGCAGGCAGAGGGGAAAAAGCGCATGGCGGCCGACGCATTCCTGCGCGGAACGAAGATCCCCGAAGGGACGGTTCTGGGAGCATGACGGATACAAATATCTTTTATATTTTTTTAATTTTGTGAATACAAATATGTAATATTGTGCAGGTATGATAGACAGTGAGCGGGCGGACAAAGGAATTACGGACCCTTTCGGCGATTCTGCTTGATGAATCATAAACGCTCTGCGGGGATACGCACGGATGCCATGCGGAAGATTCTGTTTCCTGCGATGGCTTTGCAGAGCAAAAACGCTGGAGTCTGCATGCGGCAGGCAGGACTCGCGAGCAAGTCTTGAAGAAAAGGAGGCCTCGTTATGTATTACGGCGGCTACGGAATGTACAACGGTTTTTATAATACTTCTTATATTCTGGTCATTATCGGTGCGGTGATCTGTCTTCTGGCAAGTTTCCGCGTCAAATCAACTTACAAAAAATATGCCAAGGTCCTGAGTGCCAGCGGCATGACAGGCGCCCAGGCGGCGCAGATGATCCTGGACAGGAACGGCGTGGTCGGAGTTTCAGTACAGCATGTAGCAGGAGAACTCACAGATCACTATGATCCCGGCCGCGGAGTGGTCAATCTTTCCGACGCGACCTACAACTCACATTCGGTGGCGGCCATCGGTGTGGCTGCCCATGAGTGCGGGCATGTGATGCAGCATGAAACAGGATATCTTCCACTTAGGATCAGGACAGCCCTTGTGCCGGTCGCCAATATCGGCAGCAACTTCGGCATCTGGATCGTCATGCTGGGAGTGATCCTTGGGCTGAACAGTACACTTGCCATGATCGGCGTCTATCTTTTTTCCTTCGGTGTCCTCTTCCAGCTGGTGACACTTCCGGTAGAATTTGACGCTTCGCACCGTGCGCTTGCAATGCTGCAGGATTACGGGATTCTGGGACAATCGGAACTGCAGGGAAGTAAGGCGGTTCTCTCGGCAGCAGCAATGACATATGTCGCCTCTGCGGCAGCTTCCGTGCTGCAGCTGCTGCGTCTTCTGATGATCGTAAACGGCGGACGCCGCCGCGATTAAGGAGCCTGTCATTCTGACAGACCCGGAGGAGGAAAACGCTATCAACAAGAACAGACATATGGCTGCAGACAAAGAAAACAGAGAAAAGGGAAGGGCATTGAAGAACGAGAGAGAAGTGGTTCTGCTTGCCCTTCTTTCGCATGAGAAAAACGAGACATTCAGCAATATCCTGGTCAGAAGGACGCTGGACAGCTGTGCGCAGATGAGCACAATGGAAAAGGCCTTTATCAAGCGCCTGCTCGAGGGTGTGATCGAGAGAAAGACCGAGCTGGATACAAGGATCGAGAACTTCACAGGACGGTCCGTTTCCAGACTTCACCCGGCGGTCCGTCAGATCCTCCGCATGGGGAT
>Ga0256407_10010243_pt1 | contig 13229 bp, 12 predicted proteins | sample RumenRJG_04DNA_FD_193489 | JGI IMG/M metagenome (GOLD analysis project Ga0256407, IMG submission 193489) | Bovine rumen microbial communities from Lethbridge, Alberta, Canada - RJG_04 | ecosystem: Host-associated > Mammals > Digestive system > Stomach > Rumen | place: Canada: Alberta... | reverse complement strand
TGTAGGCGTAGACACAACCAGTCCGTCGGCCTGATATGTATTAAGATATGTTCCGTTCACACTGGCACGTATCGATATCATCGATGCTGTGTCGCGTTTCAGTATGGCTACATCGTTCAGAGCAAAACTAAAGTCGCCAAGAGGAGCACCGTCGGCCTCAATCTGTATCAGCGCACGACTTTCCACTGCATAATCATCATTATACAGTGCTTTCAGACAGTGCTCTATATCATCAGGGTTGATGTCGGCCAGAAAACCCAGTCGACCCATGTTTACACCCAGTATGGGGATATTCTTGTTGCCTACACGACTGGCTGCTTTTAGGAATGTACCATCGCCACCCATCGATATCACGAAATCAGCATCGAAGTCGTCATCCGAGAAAACCTTGGTAGCCTTCACGTCCAGTCGCTGATGATCCTTCAGGAAGTAATAGTACTCCATGTCTACATACAACTCCGCGCCATAGTTGGCAATCGTAGATAGCACCTTCTGTATGCTGGCCGATTTCTTAGCCTGATAAATATTGCCCAACAGAGCAAACCTTAGTTTACGACGTTGCATAATCCTTGATGTTTATTCTTTAGAGTATCGTGGCGAGAGACTGCGATAGGTATTTATTCCTCCTGTGCCAGATAGGAAAATAATAGTGTCTATAAAATAAAGATGACCATCTTGTCCCATCAATACGTTGTTTGGAACAGCATCAAATATATCATATTCGCTATTTGTAAAAAATCCCTCGTCTTCTTTTCGAAAACCAAGATTCTTCATTTCTTCGTCTATTTCTTCTTGTGTAGCTTCGCGATCAGAGAGTACTAAATCTTGTTTCAGAACAGCACAGATTCTGTTATCTTGGTTTTCTGCAAATCCTATGAGAGAATACCTGCATTCAGGAAACAGATAATTATGGGCTTTAATGCGAACAAAGAATGGTTCAAGATTGTCGTCAGAATATCGAAAATCATTTAGTTTATAAATGATGTGTTCGTCATCAAGTGACAAGTAAACCTCATTTTCTGAACCACGGTCAGTAAATGTTCCTAACTCGTTAATGTCAGAAATCCAATGATTGTTGGCAACAGCCCATTCCTTTAGTTTTGCAATTTGGACTCCCTTGCAAGCCTCTGTTCCCGCAAGCGCTTGAATTGATTCAAGCACTCCTCGCGCGATAATTTCTGCGTCCTCCAAAATGTCATCGACTGGAGTTTCTTTTGGCTCACTCTTAGGTGATAATCGTTGAGTGGTTTCATCTTTCATCCTTTCTTCTACATTATTTTCGGTGCAAAGATACAAAGTTTATCTGAATGTTCCAAATACTTTTCTTTTTTTTTGTAGGAATTGGATAAGTAAGATAATTATAACGGCTAGCAAAAAACTGCTAGCCGTATAATAATATAAAGAGATGACATTAGTCACTATATAGTGTAGTCAATAGATAGTTTGTCGTTAATGGTTTGGTTAGATTCTATATGTAGCAATTGCTACCATTAATGCTAGCAATAACTTCGTGGTAAACGATCCGTAACTTCGTTGGCGGATAAGTTCTTGCTTAGGCAAGCGTCGAGCGACGGCAATCTCATAGAAAGTGCCGTACTATCTACCAGATAGTGCCGTACTATCTCCCTGGTTGTATATAATGTACGCGCGAGGGGCAGATGCTAAATAGTGTTAAGAAAATGAAGATTTTATGATAAAAGCTTGGAGCGTATTGATAATTATTATACTTTTGCAGTGTACTATTAAAGCGGTACACTATAACACGGGTATTAAACATTAAAAAACTATATCATTATGATCGAAGTAAACAACATCAGTTTTAAGTATGCCGGAGGTAAGAATCTGGTATTCGATGATTTCAGCCTGGAGCTGAAGCAGGATAATATTTATGGTCTGTTGGGTAAGAATGGTACTGGTAAGAGCACACTGCTCTATCTGATAGCTGGATTGCTGCGCCCAAAGAAGGGTAGTGTAAGTTTTGATGGTATAGAGACCAAGCTGCGCCGTCCTGAAACTCTGCAGGATATATTCATAGTGCCAGAGGAGTTCGACTTGCCTGCAATGTCGCTGGATGAATACGTTAAGATAAATCGCCCATTCTATCCCCTGTTCAGCACTACTGTGCTTGAGGGCTGTCTGAAGGACTTTGAACTGACCACCGACCTGAAGCTGAACGCCCTCTCGATGGGACAGAAGAAGAAGGTGTTTATGGCCTTTGCACTGGCAACCAACACTAAAGTGCTGCTGATGGACGAGCCTACCAACGGACTGGATATCCCATCGAAGAGTCAGTTCCGCAAGGTGGTAACACAGTATATGACTGGCGACCGCACTCTGATCATCTCTACCCATCAGGTGCACGATGTAGAATCGCTGTTGGATCATATTCTGATACTGAGCCCACAGAAGCTGCTTCTGAATGCAAGTGTAGCTGATATTCAGGATAAGTACACATTCGAGTATCGCACACCTGCCGAGATGGACGATGTACTCTATGCCGAGCCTTCGCTTCAGGGTAATGCCGTAATAGCTCCTCGCCATGAGGATAGTCCTGAGACCCAGGTTAATCTGGAACTGCTGTTTAATGCTGTAAACGAGGGTAGGATTTAGATAATAAGAACATAAGAGACATAGTTTTATTATGATACAGTTCAATTTAAATAGATTCGGCAAGTTGGCCAAGTGGTCGTTAAGGAATGATCGCAGCTACTACGTAAAGTCCTTCCTGCAGTTTTTTGTTATCACGACATTGATATTTCTGGCGTTTACCACACGTTTCTTAAATGTTAGTAATGGGTATGCACCATGTGCAGTGGCAGTGATAGCTACAATTGTTACTATGCCGATAATGGGGCCGTCGATGATGTTCTACAGTATGAAGAACAAGCACGACAAGCAGGCTCTGTTGATGCTGCCGGCATCCAACTTCGAGAAGTATCTGATGCGCTACTCTACCTGGTTGATTCTGTTGCCAATATACACTGTGGCAATTTTGGGGGCCGACTTGATACAGTATCTGGTAAATATAATGATGAACCATGAATATACCACATTTGTGATGAGTTTTATTGTAGACAAACTCTCTAATGCACAAATGTCGGAAGAATGGGTGCCTAAGGCAACTTGGCATGCAATAATAGTTTTGGCTTTGGCAACGCATTCTTTCTATGCACTGGGTGGAACCTTCTTCCGTTCGCACAAGTATGCTTGGGTATACACCTCTGTTGCATTTGTGGTGTTGGGTATGCTGTCGATATGGTTAACTCCAGAGAGTGGAAAAATGGAAAACAATAGCCAGCCATCTACATTGGAGTATGTGATTTGGGATAGTATCTCTGCGATATGGATGATTTTTAATTTCTGGTTGTCGTACCGCTGCTTCTGTCGCACTCAGAATATTGGTAAGTTTATAAACCTGTGAAGAATTGAAGGATTGTAAAATTGAAGAATTGAAGTTATGAATAGTTTTAGCATAAATAGATTTGGAAATACCCTGCGCTGGGTGCTGAGCACCAACTTCCGCTCGCTACTGATGTGGACGATAGGAGCTGCGCTGGTGGTGTTTATGTGTGAGATGCTATATTGGAAATTCGGCTCTTTGTACGAAGGCCCGTACGAGATGTTGCGAAACTTTGGAGATATGGGAATGGTGCTCTTTGTTGTGGCAAGTGTGGTGCTGATTAGTTCGGTAGTTGCTGGCATCAACGATAAGCGCAAGCGCGAGTCGTTCCTGATATTGCCATCAACTAATGCAGAGAAATATCTCTCGCTGATAGTCTACTCTACTGTGGTTTGCATCCTCTGCGTGTTCCTGGCAATGGTTCTCGGCGATACGCTCCGTATGGCTTTTCTCTGGGGTAGAGATCTGATGGGTTTCGGCCCACGTTATGAGGGTGAGCCTGTATCGGTATATATCACTAACCGTTGGGGAGGTTTAATGTATAATAATAGTTGGGTACGTTGGTACGATTCTGCTCTTCCTGTGTTCTTGTACAATTTTGTTCCTGATTATGAATTCTCTTCGTGGTATGCTATAATGCGATGGGCTTTCTTCTTGGCATCTTTGTTATGGGTACACTCGCTCTATACACTAGGCGGCACATTGCTTCGCAAATATGCATTTGTGGCTTCGAGTGTGGTGTTTATCCTCCTCTTGGTAGGGTTTGCTAAGTTTATTGATTATTTCGATCTGTACACGTTCCGTTCTGAATGGATAGATGCTGCAGGAAATCTTCACAAGCACATGATTAGTACTTTAGTCTATGTGTACTGCATCGCACTGCCAATACTCTCAATCGCTAACTACTGGATATCGTTCCGTATCTTCAAAGGATTTGAATTAATAACTAATAAGTGGACAAATTATGACTTTCACAAATGATAAACCGATCTACATCCAGATGTCAGACCGTCTGTGCGACGAGATTCTGTCGGGTGTATACAAAGACGACGATCGCATACCGTCAGTGCGCGAATATGCCGTGCTGCTCGAGGTGAACACTAATACCGCAGTGAAAGCCTACGAACAGTTGGCTCGCGAGGAGATCATCTACAACAAGCGTGGACTGGGCTACTTTGTTACTCCAGGAGCCAAGAAGCAAATACTGAAGGCTCGCAAGCGGGAGTTTATGAAGGAGCGACTGCCAGAGCTGTTCCGACAGATGCAACTGCTGGGTATTACGTTAGAGGATGTTAAAAACGAATATAATGCAACTTTCGGCGAGTAACGATCGTCTAACAATCAGAAACTATGATAATAATTTGATTTATGATACATTTACAAGACATTAACAAAACCTATCAAGGTGCCCAGCCGCTCCATGTGCTTAAGGGTATCTCGCTCGACATAGCAAAGGGTGAGTTCGTAAGCATCATGGGAGCATCGGGCTCGGGTAAATCAACACTGCTGAACATACTCGGCATACTGGACAACTACGACTCAGGGACCTACGAGCTGGCTGGAGTACCCATCTGGAACCTCAGCGAGACCAAGGCTGCCGAGTATCGCAACAAGATGATAGGTTTTATTTTCCAATCGTTTAATCTCATCTCTTTCAAGACCGCCGTGGAAAACGTTGAGTTGCCATTATTCTATCAGGGGGTGTCCAGAAAGAAGCGCCACCAGATGGCTATGGAGTATCTGGACAAGCTGGGCTTGGCCGACTGGGCCGAGCACTACCCCAATGAACTGTCGGGAGGACAGAAACAGCGCGTGGCAATAGCCAGAGCACTCATCACCCGTCCACAGATTATCCTGGCCGATGAGCCCACAGGAGCCCTCGACTCGAAGACATCTGTGGAGGTGATGCAGCTGCTGAAGAAGCTGAACCAGGAGGATGGCATGACCATTGTGGTGGTAACTCACGAGAGCGGTGTGGCTAACGAGACTAATAAGATAGTACATATCAAAGATGGTGTCATCGGCAATATCGAGGAAAACCTGAACCACGATGCAAGTCCATTCGGTATTAACGGCATGATGAAGTAATAGTGAGACTATGCACGATATAATAACTGAAATATGGCAGACGGCACGAAGGAATAAGCTTCGCACTACGCTCACAGGATTTGCTGTGGCGTGGGGCATCTTTATGATCATCGTATTGCTGGGTGCTGGTAACGGACTCATCAATGCCACGATGAAGATGAATGGCGACTTCCTGACCAACTCGATGGAAGTGGATGGAGGTTGGACATCGATGCCTTATAAAGGTCTGAAGGAAGGGCGCGACATACGGTTGAACGTAAAGGATCTGGAAGCCACTCAGACTGAGTTTACTGAGAATATTGATGAGGTGGGAGCCAACTATTTCACCAGTGGCACTGCCAGCTATGGCGAAAATTACATGAATATTAGTATAGCAGGTGTGCATCCTATTCATACCAAGATCGTCAAAGAGCACATGCTATGCGGCCGATTCATCAACGATATCGACCTGAAGGAACGCCGTAAGGTGATTGTGCTCAACTCTAACCAGGCAAAGGAACTGGAGCCTAAGGACTATAAGACATTGTTGGGTAAGTTTATAAAGGTGGGCGATATCTCGTTCAAGGTTGTTGGCATCTACAAGAGTCGAGGCGAGGGTAATAGCAGAGCCTATTCTTCTTACACTGCTATCAAAAGTATCTATGGTGCCAATACGCCCAGTCTGGGCAGCATCGAGTTCACGTTCAAGGGATTGACCTCTGAGGATGCCAACGAGGCCTTTGAGAAGAACTATCGTCGCAGACTGAATGGTTTGCACCAGGTTCACCCTATGGATGATCGGGCCATCTGGATATGGAATAACTATGCTCAAAGTCTGCAGATGGAGAAAGGAATAGAAATCATCCATACTTTCCTTTGGGTCATCGGACTCTTCACGCTGCTCTCTGGTATCGTAGGTGTAAGCAATATCATGCTTATCACCGTGAAGGAGCGCACTCACGAGTTTGGTATCCGTAAGGCCATTGGCGCAAAGCCTTGGAACATACTGCGACTGATTATTATCGAGAGTGTTATTATCACTACCATCTTTGGCTACGTGGGTATGCTGTGTGGTGTGTTTGCTAATGAGTATATGGATGCCACACTGGGACACGAGGTTACCGATCTGGGTGTTGAGAAGATAACCCTGTTTGTTGACCCCACCGTGGGACTGGATGTTTGTATCGAAGCCACACTGGTGATGGTGATTGCAGGTACTATCGCAGGACTCATCCCTGCCTATAAAGCAAGTAGAATTCGCCCTATCGAGGCATTAAGAGCTGACTGATTATGAGAATAGATATTGATTCATACAGAGAAATCATCGACACGCTGACGCGAAACAAATCGCGTTCGTTTCTCACTGGTTTCGGTGTGTTCTGGGGCGTGTTTATGCTTGTTGCCCTGATGGGAGGCGGACAAGGCATGAAGGAGAAACTGTACAGCAATTTCGAAGGCTTTGCGCAGAATACCGTGATTGTTGGTGCCGATCAGACCTCTAAACCCTATAAGGGCTTCCTTAAAGGGCGTAGATGGTATATGGATTATAAGGATGTGGAACGCCTGAAACAGCAAATCCCTGAGTTGGAAGCTGTGGCTCCTATCCTGATGGGACGTGGTTCGACGGCTTATTATGGCGACCAGAAGACCACACCTAACATGCAGGGTGCCGTGCCTGAGATGGTGAAAATCATCGCACCAAAGATGTACTATGGTCGTTTTATTAACGAGATGGACATACAGGAACAGCGCAAGGTGTGTGTGATTGGTAAGAAAATCTACAAAGACCTGTTTAAGGAAGGAGGTGATCCATGTGGAAAGAAAATACGTGTGGATTCTACCTATTACGAGGTGGTGGGCGTAGATTATAGTGCAGGTGGTATTTCTATTGGTGGTCGCTCTGAAGAGAGAGTCACCATCCCCATCACGATGATGAAGGCAGCCTTTAATCGTGGTAATGCTGTTGATGTCATTGCTGCTATTGGTCGTCCAGGTGTGCTGATGAGCAATATAACCCCACGCATTCGTGAGACTGTGGCCAGAGCTCACTATATCGACCCAACAGACGAACAAGGTGTGTTTGTATTTAATACCGAGCTGATGTTCCAGGTGATAAATAATCTGTTTAAGGGTGTGAACGTACTCATCTGGTTGGTTGGTCTTGGAACCTTGTTTGCTGGAGCCATTGGTGTTTCAAACATTATGATGGTGACAGTGAAGGAGCGCACCACTGAGATAGGTATACGTAGAGCAATCGGTGCCACACCAAAGATGATACTTTCGCAGATAATCTCAGAGAGCATAGTGCTGACACTGGTGGCAGGTATGAGTGGAATACTCTTTGCAGTGATGATACTGCAGATGCTTGAATTGGCCAATACAGAGGACGGTATAATAGAGACCCACTTCCAGGTGGGATTCTGGACAGCAATATTCTGTGCCGCAGTGGTAAGTACGCTGGGTGTGCTGGCAGGATTAGCCCCAGCAGCCAGAGCAATGAGTATTAAGCCTGTAGACGCTATGCGAGACGAGTAATAAATTAGAAACAAAAATAAAAACTATAAAAGTATGAAAAAGTACAGCAAACTGATTATCGCTGCTATCGTAGCGCTGATTTTCATCGGAACATTCGTGTTCCTGTGGCAGAAGAGCCAACCAAAGGAAGTGGTTTACAACGAATTCACTCCTAAACTGGACAGCATCCAGAAAACCACCATTATCACAGGTAAGATTGAGCCTCGCAACGAGGTTAACATCAAACCACAGATTTCTGGTATCATAAGCGAACTGCTGAAAGAACCAGGCGACTATGTAAATGCTGGCGACGTGATAGCCAAGGTAAAGGTAATACCTGATATGGCCCAACTGTCGAGTGCTGAGATGCGTGTTCGTTTGGCTGAAATAAACCTGAAGCAGGCTCAGACTGATTTTGAGCGTGAGCAGAACTTGTATAATCAGAAACTGGTTAGTGCCGACGAGTTTGATAAGACAAAAATGTCTCTGGCTCAGGCCAAGCACGAGAAGATTGCTGCTCAGGATGCTCTTGAGGTGGTGCGTGATGGTGTGTCGAGTTCGAATGCCAAAGCCTCTTCTACATTAATTCGTTCTACCATCAGTGGTGTTATCCTGGATATCCCAGTAAAGGTGGGTAACTCTGTTATTCTATCTAATACTTTTAATGATGGTACTACCATTGCCACTGTTGCTAATATGAATGACCTTATCTTCCGTGGCAACATAGATGAAACTGAGGTGGGACAGCTTGTTAGTGGTATGAACATGAAGATTACTATCGGTGCCCTGCAGGACCTGAAGTTTGATGCTGCCCTTGAGTATATCTCGCCAAAGGCAACCGAGAGTAATGGTACCAACCAGTTTGAGATTAAGGCAGCTGTTAAACTGACTGAGGGTGGCAAGATACGTTCTGGCTATAGTGCCAATGCAGAAATCATCCTGGCCAGGGCCGACAAGGTGCTGACCATCCCTGAGAGTGCCATCGAATTTAGTGGAGACAGTACCTTTGTATATGTTGTAAAGGGCGAGGGTAAGGATAAAAACTATAATCGTACCTACGTTGAGACTGGTCTCTCTGACGGTGTTAATATCGAGATTAAGAAGGGTATCACGGCTAAGGATAAGGTTCGTGGTCCTGAGATCGTAGCAGATGATAAAGATAAGTAAGTGATTATGAGAAAGTATATATTATCAATGGTAATAGGCTCGATGGGCTTTGGCTCTGCCAATGCGCAGAAGGCTTGGAGCATCCGCGAGTGCTGCGACTATGCCATAGAGCATAACATCAGCATAAAGCAGCAGGTGAACCAGTGTCGCCAGCAGGAGATACAGCTGAGCAATGCCAAGAATTCTCGACTGCCTGATGTAAGTGGTAGCGTAGGACAGAACTTCTCGTTTGGTCGTGGATTGACCTCAGAAAATACTTACACTAACACCAATACATCGTCGACTTCGTTTCAACTTGGTGCTAGTCTGCCTATCTTCACAGGTTTCGAGATACCTAACCAGATAAAGTTGAGCAAACTAAACCTTGAGGCTGCTACTGCCGACTTGGAAAAGGCTAAGAACGATATCCGTATGCAGGTGGCTCAGGCCTATGTGCAGATTCTCTATGATATGGAGATAGCTGATGTGGCTTGTCGACAGATTTCTATCGATTCTGCACAGGTGGCCCGTCTGCAGGCCTTTGTGAATAATGGCAAGGCTAGCGAGGCAGAACTCTCACAGCAGAAGGCTACACTGGCTAATAGCCGACTAACAGCTACACAGGCAGAGAACAATCTTAAGTTGGCTATTCTGAGTCTCACCCAGCTGTTGGAACTGCCCAGTCCTGATGGCTTCACCATAGTTCGTCCTACTTTGGCTGAACTGGATAATCTGGTAAAGATTGATAATCTTATCACCCCCGATCAGGTTTATGCTGAGGCTATAGGCGTAAAGCCAGAGATACTCTCACAGCAACTGAAATTGCGTGGTGCTGAGCATAGTATAAAGATTGCTCAGGCTGGACATTATCCCACACTGTCGCTGAGTGGTGGACTGGGTACTAACTATTACACCACATCAGGATTTAAGGCTGACGGATTTGGCAAACAGTTGGAGAACAACTTCAGCCAGTACATCGGACTGAGCCTTAATGTGCCCATCTTCAATCGTTTCCAGACTCGCAATCGCGTTCGTACAGCTCGCATTGATCAGGAGACTCAGCAACTGCAACTCGACAACACAAAAAAGACATTATATAAGGAGATTCAGCAGGTGTATTATAACGCCCTGAATGCCCAGACCAAGACTCAGAGTTCTGCTGAGGCTGTGCAGAGTTCGAAGGATGCTTTCGAGCTGATGCAGGCTAAGTACGAGAACGGGAAATCAACCATTACAGAGTTTAACGAGGCCAAGAACAACTATCTGAAATCAGAATCAGATTTGGTGCAGGCTCGCTATGAGAACCTCTATCAGCATGCCTTGCTGGAGTTCTACCGAGGTAAGGAGTTGAACTTCTAAACATAAAAATAGTCCGCTTGGTATTAGCGGACTATTTTTTTCTTCCCATCGCTGATGTAGATCCCACTTTTGGAAGGCTCTCCTCCTAATCGCCTCCCCTCGATGGTATACCATTGGCAATCCTTGCACTTATGCTCTTTCTTGACATCTTGAAAGCCAGAACTCGAGTTGTTGAAGTTCTTCAACTCGTAGAATGCTGCATAGGGCTTGCCTGTATCGTGGTTGTAGAGTGCGGCATTCCACCAACTACTGGTTACACTTTTATTTCCATTATCCTCTGGCCACCACCAGAACAGCCCCTTTACACTATCGTGACTGTTAAGCTTTGCAACCAAATCGGCAGTGAACTGGCGCTGACCTTCTTCTGTGTAAGGGTAGGTGCTTGTGTAATCGAATTCAGTGCTTCCCAATGCCCAAGCGTAACTGTATCCTGTTTCAACTATCATGATGTCCTTGCCGTAATTCTTTCCCTCTATTGTGATAAGAGCCGTTTCAAGATTCTCAAGACTACCATGATAGGCTGGATAATAACTAAGTCCTATAATGTCATAATCGAGTGAGGCATTAGTCATACGATCGAAGAAGTCTGTAAGTACAGCTGGTTTGGGTGTACGTTCGCTGTGGATGATAATCTTTGCGTCTGCACAAACCTCACGACAAGCCTGCCCTGCCTTTTTCAATAGGGCGATGAATCGTGTCCAGTTGGCTTCAGGCGAGTTGGTGTAGCAACGATTGGTGTTGTTGCCATCAGTCTTGGCCTTGGTACCCCACATCATTCCGTACGATATCTCATTTCCTGTCTGGATAAAGTCTGGTGTGGCTCCTGCTGCTATCATCTGTTCCAGGCAGTTCTTGGTGTACTCATAGACTTTATCGCATAGTTGGTCGTCTGTCAGATCTTTCCATGCGTTAGGCGTCCACTGTTTGCCTGGATCTGCCCAGGTGTCGCTGTAGTGGAAGTCGAGCATCAGCTTCATGCCGGCATCCTTTATGCGTTTGCCCAGTGCCTTTACATAATCCAAGTCCTGACATACGGCCTTGTCGTTGTCGTTCGAAGGGTCAACAAACAATCGTACACGCATGGCGTTCAGGCCCTCTTGCTTGAAGAATCCCAATATGTCTGACACTGTGTTGCCTTCTTTGTCTTTGTACACCACTCCTGCTTCTTCGTATTTAGGAAGCATCGAGATGTCGCCACCTACGTACTTCTGAGCACGAAGGGTGTTCGTGCTGCAGAGTAGGGTTGTTGCAATTAGTAGTTTTAGTAGTTTCATTTTTTCCTTGGTTATTTAATTGTTACTGTTATTTCTTATGACGGTTGGCCCGCTGCTCACGGTATTTGGCTTTCTGACGAGCAGAGCCGCTACCGTGAGCACCAGTAATATACTTTTTCTTCCTGGCTTTGGTTTTTACCTTGCCATCGTCTTTCGGCTTGTCACCTCCACGCCCGAAGTTGATGCCGTTCTCAAGAATGTTCTGAAAATCGTCCATATCAATAAATTAATGGTGGAACAGACGTACACCAGTAAACGCCATTGCAATACCATACTTATCGCAGGTCTCGATAACATTGTCATCGCGAACTGAGCCACCAGCCTGGGCGATAAACTCTACGCCGCTCTTATGAGCACGCTCGATGTTGTCGCCAAATGGGAAGAATGCGTCAGAACCCAGGGCTACCTTAGTGTTCTTAGCTATCCACTCCTTCTTCTCCTCCATAGTGAGCACTTCGGGCTTCTCCTTGAAGAACATCTGCCATGTGCCATCGCGAAGTACATCGTCGTGATCCTCAGAGATGTATACATCGATGGTGTTATCGCGGTCGGCACGACGGATATTGTCGATGAAAGGCAGGTTCATAACCTTTGGATGCTGGCGCAACCACCAGATGTCAGCCTTGTTACCAGCCAGACGGGTACAGTGGATGCGGCTCTGCTGACCAGCGCCGATACCAATGGCCTGACCATCCTTAACGTAGCAAACAGAGTTACTCTGAGTGTACTTCAGTGTAATCAGGGCGATGATCAGATCGCGCTTAGCCTCAGGACTGAAAGTCTTGTTCTGTGTAGGCATATTCTCGAAGAGTGCGTCGTCGTCGAGTTTGATCTCGTTGCGGCCCTGCTCGAAGGTGATGCCGAATACCTGCTTGCGCTCGATTGGCTCAGGTACGTATGTAGGATCAATCTTGATAACGTTGTATGTACCCTTGCGCTTGTCCTTCAGTATCTCGATAGCCTCAGGAGTAAAGTCGGGTGCAATCACACCATCGCTCACCTCGCGCTTAAGCAGCTTGGCTGTTGTGGCGTCGCAGGTATCGCTTAGAGCTACAAAGTCGCCATAGCTCGACATACGGTCGGCACCACGTGCTCTGGCGTATGCGCACGCGATAGGACTCTCGTCGAGGTCCTTTACGTCATCCACGAAGTAAATCTTCTTCAGTGTGTCGCTCAGAGGCAGACCTACAGCTGCTCCAGCAGGACTAACGTGCTTGAACGATGCTGCTGCTGGCAGACCTGTTGCGGCCTTCAGCTCTTTTACAAGCTGCCAGGCATTGAATGCGTCGAGGAAGTTGATATATCCAGGACGACCGTTGATAACTTCGATGGGTAGCTCGCCCTCGGTCATGAAGATGCGTGAGGGCTTCTGATTGGGATTACATCCGTACTTGAGTGCTAATTCTTTCATTTTTGCGATATTTTCTATTTCTGTGTGCAAAGGTACAAAATATTTTTGTAATTTTGCA
>Ga0256407_10010242_pt1 | contig 13230 bp, 13 predicted proteins | sample RumenRJG_04DNA_FD_193489 | JGI IMG/M metagenome (GOLD analysis project Ga0256407, IMG submission 193489) | Bovine rumen microbial communities from Lethbridge, Alberta, Canada - RJG_04 | ecosystem: Host-associated > Mammals > Digestive system > Stomach > Rumen | place: Canada: Alberta... | reverse complement strand
CATTCTCCACATTCGTCACATTTAGATGGGTTGAAGATAATTCTATCTCTAGATACTACTTCGCCATCAATTTCTTTGTCTACATAGTCTAAGATTAATGCGTCGTTAGGACATACGTTAGCACATGCACCACATCTTACACACATGGTGAAAGATTGTTCGCCCATGTCTTTCTGACGGGAAGGTACTTCCATTCCTCTTTTAGTAACTACTTTTATAGCTTCAGTAGGACATTTTAAAGCACAGCCTCCATCAAAGAGACATTTTTCTTCATCCCAACAGATACCTTCACTAGCGCTGAATTTGGATGCTCCATATTCAACATCTAAGTCAATTGCATCTACAGGACATACATTTACACAAAGACCACATGCAGCACATGCTTCTGGAAGATCTACAGTCAAGTCAGATTTAGGAGTGATGAAACTTCCAGGACAAATGTCAACACAGGAATTACAACCAATACAGCTTTCAGCGTCTAAAGTGAATGATTTCATGTTTTTAGTACGTTTAGCAGGGTTTGCATTTTCTGCGATGAAAATTGCGTTCCATGGACAGGATTGTGAACATACACCACATTGGATACATTTTTCTTCATCTACTTCGATAGGTTCTCCGTAAGCAGATAAGGTGATTGCATCAACAGGACATTCAGCTACACATACGCCACATCCTTTACAATCATCGATGTATACAGGTCCTTCTGGTTCAATTACTCTGCTTGCAGGTTCTTTTACTCCAGGAACTCCGATAACGTCTACAGGACAAATGTCAACACATTTTTGACACATTACACAGAATCCTTTGAGGAGTTGAGAATCTTCTGCATCTAATTTAAGAGTTTTGGAAGGACATGCGTCTACACAATCTCCACATTCATCACATTTGGTTTTGTTAAAGATTAATCTAACTTGAGTGTTTCCTTCTTCATCAATAGCTATGTCTTCTACTTGTAAAGCACCGTTAGGACAGACTTCTGCACATTTAGGTTCTTCGTTACAAGTATCACAGTAAACGATGTGATCGCCTACTTCAATAGCTGCTGTAGGACAAACGCCTTCACATGCTCCACATTTAATACAGCTATTTTCATTGAATACTATCATTTTAACACTCCAAAGTTAGATTTTTTTAATCATATTTCCTTCACTGTCATATACTTCTACAGTAGCTAATCTCATTTGGCTATCCATAGTGTGGGTAGCACAAGATAAACATGGGTCGTGAGCTCTGATAACCATTTCCATTAAGTTGAAAATTTTGTCATCTACTTCTACACCAGGTTTGATGTAATCTTTAGCTACTTGTTGAATACCCATTTCCATTGCAGGGTTGTTTTGGATAGTTGCTACAATGATGTTTGCTTGGGTGATTAAACCTTCGTCATCAGTTGTGTAGTGGTGGATTAAAGTACCACGAGCAGCTTCTACAATACCTGCACCTTCACCAGCAGTTCTTTCTAATGCTTCTGGGAATTTGTCACCAGATAAGTCACCTTCTAATGCATCTACAGCCATTTCAGCAGCAGCTAATAATTCGATTAATCTTGCCCAGTGGAATAATAATGGGTATTGTGCGTAACCGAATTTGTCTCTGAAGTCTTCTAAAGCACCTTGTGCTAAAGGAGCTGCATCAGGCATTTTGTCACAAACGTTAATACGGGATAATGGTGCTACTCTGTAAATACCTTCTGGGTATCCTAATTCCTTAATGTAAGGGAATTTTAACCAGGAGTAAGGTTTTACGTGTTCAGCAACAATATCTTTGTATTCAAGGTTTCTGTATTCAGTGTAGATAGAGCCATCTTTGTCTTTTATTCTTACTTTACCGTTGTATACGTCCCAGTCACCATCTTCAGTTACGAGACCGCAGTGACGGGTGTCACCGAAGTAACCTAAGGTTTTGACTAAGTCAATTTTTTCTTCTAAGATAGGTACTGCTAATTCAATGGTTGCTTGTGCTAATTCTACGTTTTCTTTAGCTTTTGCTAATAAGTCAGCTTGAGTTTCTTCATCTAATTCAGTGGAAATACCACCAGGAGTAGAGGAAGTTGGGTGAATTGGACGACCACCAGTTGCAGATACGATATCTAAACCGTTTCTTCTGATTTTAATAGCTTGTAAAGCTACTTCAGGCATATCTTGGATAATTTGGAAAACGTTTCTAGTTTTTCTGGTTCCGTCAGGAATGACTAAATCAGGTGCTGCTAAGAAGTAGAAGTGGAGAGCGTGAGAGTGCATGTAAGATCCCCAGTTCATTAATTCTCTCATTTTGTAAGCAGCAGGTAAGATTTCGTCATCTTTAAATCCATAGATTTGGTCAACAGCTTTAGCAGCTGCTAAGTGGTGTTGTACATCACAAATACCACAGATTCTAGGTACAATACGAGGTACTTCCTCAGCTGGACGTCCTTGTAAGAATTTTTCGAATCCTCTAAATTCCATAACATGTAATCTAGTGTCTTCTACATTTCCTGCTTCGTCAAGGTGTACAGTAATTTTTGCGTGACCTTCAATACGAGTTACAGGTTCCATAGTAAGTTTTACCATATTATTTTCCTCCTTTTTGCATTTTAGCAGGGACTAAAGCAGCTGGTAAAGTGTAAGTGTAGAAAGTACCTACAATATCATCTAATTGGTCAGCTACTTGTTCAGGGTCTACGGTTTTATCTTCGTTAATACCGTAGTCAGATGCAATCGCAGAAATCATTTTTGCACCTGCATCGTTTACTTTAGCGGTAGGTCCGTAACAACCTCTACATGGGATAGCAATACTTGGGCATTGTGCACCACATAAGGATACGGTTGCAGGTCCCATACATACTAAACCTTGAGCAATTAAACATAAATCATCTTCTGGTTTACCAACTTCAAATTGTCTTTTAATGAAGTCCATAGCGAGTCCAGCAGGTGGTTTTTCTCTAGGACATACTTCACAAAGGTTAGTGGTTGGTAATTCGATGGTTCCTCCGTTTAATAAGGTAAGAATAGCTTCAGCTACTACGTCAGATTTTGGAGGGCAACCAGGAATCATTAAGTCAACTTGAATTGCTTCGCCTAATGGTCTTACTCTGCTTTCTAAGGTTGGTACATCTTCGTTAGGAATGATTCCTTCTGGGTTTACAGTACTGCAAGAGTTAATGTAACCTTCAGTAGTTAATTCTTCAACAGTGTGTAAGTTACCGAGACCAGGGATACCACCGTAAGCAGCACAAGTACCGTATGCAATAACGAGGCCAGCTTTTTCTCTTAACATTTCTGCTAATTCTCTGTTTTCTTCGTTTCTAATTCCACCTTCTACAATGAGTACGTCTAATTCAGGTACTTCATCATATTTAGTATCACATAATACTGGTGAGAATTCAAATTGTGCTAATTCTAAAACATCTAATAAAGATTCGTGAAAGTCCGCAATGGATAAGTGACAACCGGAACAACCTCCGAGCCACATAGTTCCTACTTTAGCTTTATCTGCCATAAATAATCCTCCATTTAAATTTATCCTTCAGCATCTAATTGTGCTTTTAATGGGGAAGGTCCTAAATCTTTAATTCTGTTTACCATCATTTTTACAGAACTAGCGAATTTTTCTCCTTCAGAAGCAGAAATCCAGTCGTGGTGGACTCTTTCTCTTCCGATTCCCATATCTTCGACTAATTTATAAACTAATCTCATTCTTCTGTCAAGTTTATAGTTACCTGCATCGTAGTGGCAGTCACCCATGTGGCATCCTGCTACGAATACACCATCAGCACCGTCTCTAAATGCTTTTAAAATAAACTGAGGGTCAATTCTTCCAGAACACATTACTCTAATAACACGAATGTTAGGTGGGTATTGCATTCTTGCAGTACCTGCAGTATCTGCTCCACCATAGGAACACCAGTTACAACAAAACATTACAATTTTTACATCTTCAGACATAGAGTTTATCCTCCTCTATTAAAATTTTAGTTTATAGTCCTAAAAAAAATTTAATTTTATCTAAGACTCATCCAACTATTTCAATCCAATAAACATTGAACCATATTATCAAATCAAAACTAATACAATTCAACTCATTTAATACCGATTGAAAATATTAAACTTTATTAAAATTGAAATAATTGAGATATTCAACCTAAATAGTTTTCACTATTTTTAATCTATAAAGATCCAAATCAAAAAATCTTAATAGATTACCTTCTTGAATCCAAATCAAAAAATTCAAGAATTCCGTTTTAACTTTAAAAACCAAATCAAAATTTTTAAAGTTATAGATTTCAATCTAATTTCTTTTTTAAAAAAGTTTTTCAAATCTATATTAAAGTATGTTAAGGCATACCTTAATCTCAAATCATCGTACGCTAATGAGCTAGCTCAGCTTAACATTAATGTACTGATTATATATTATATTAAAGATTAAATATAAAGGTTACTTGGAAAGCAAATACACAAGATTTATATACTATAATACTTTTTTTTAAAAAGATATTACATAGCCAAAAAATTTATTTTTATTTATACGAAATATTATTGGAAAATAACCATTTTCACTAATAAAAATTAAGAAAAAACTAATCAATTTTACTTAAATTTAAAATGAGGAATTTAAATAAAAATAAATTAAGTTTTAAACCATTAAAACAATTTTTACAATTAAGAATAAAATTTTAAAAAATGGCTAAAAATTAAGGAATGCCTAAAATAAAGAATTTGAGGAAATTTAGAAAAATTGAAAATTTAAAAAAAATGTTATGAAAATTAAAAATCCGTGGAAAAATTTAAAAAAAAATATTTAAAAAATTATTTAAAAAATTATTTAAAAAAATTTATAAAAAATTATCGAAATGAATATTAAAAAATAGAAAAATAAAAATAGAAAAGTTAAGAGTGAATTACTCCCAACTAAAGAAAAGATTTTGTTCAAACTTTTTCTAAAAGTTTGAACTACATTCCATCTAAACTCATGTCAATCATTCTTTGAGTTTCAGCAGCCAATTCATCAGGAAGTCCTGTGATGTCCATACTCAAGAAACCTCTGACAATCATGGAAGCCGCCTCCTCTTCAGTCAATCCTCTTGAAGTCAAGTAATAAATCTCTTCTTCATCGATTTGACCAACTGCTGCTTCGTGAGACATTTCAAGGTTTGCTGCATTTGCCTCAAGTTCTGGAACTGCATAAATAGATGAATTGTCATCCAATACCAATCCATGACATTCCAAGTGACCTTTTACATTAGGAACATTTCCAGATAAATGACCTCTTGAGAAGATTTTTGATTCATCATTTGCAACTGCACGGGAAATGATCTCAGCACTTGTATTAGGTGCATTCAAAAGAGCTCTTGAACCTACATCAATGATTGAATCCTTTACACCGCTTTGAATACTTTGGAATAATGCCCTTGCATTTTCACCATTACAATTGGTGGTAGGATATGATTGAATAGACCTTACAGGACTGGTTAGAATGTAATTGTTTATGTAAGTTGTATTCTTTTCCTGAACAATACCTGTTCTAGGACGTACTTCAACCTGTTCCGCCCAGTTATGAACCATGGTAAAGGTTATTTTTGCACCTGGCTTAAGATACATTTCAGACACTCCTACGTGAAGTGCAGAAGATACGTCTTCGCCAGTTGCACAACCGGTAATTAAGTGAAGTTCTGAGTTTTCCTCAGCGATTATGATATTGTGTGCAGTTTGCATAACATCTTGATCTGCAATGAACATACAAGCCTGTACTGGGAAAACCTCTTTGGTGCCAGGTAAAGACCTAATGAAGTATCCGCTACAGAATTCATCTTCAGCTTCACGAAGTGCAGTTTGAGCAGTGTATTTGTCTGCATCAGGCTTAACTGCTTTCCACATATAATCCTGTAACCATGAATATTTTTCCAAAGCCATTTGGGTATTCATAAGTTCAATGGAATCTGAGATTGAATGGGAAAATACATTAGATTGATCCATTTGCAAGAAAGAACCTGATCTTTCTTCTGATTCAGTGTCAACACCAACTTTAAGTAAAGTTCTTTTGGTTTTCTTGTCAACATCACTGATATCATCCAATACATCGAAAGCATTAACCTCTTCCTTAGAAAAGTTCTCGATGACAATATCAGTACCTAAAGCTGCTTTTTTATCCTTTGCCTTTTCAGCATCATGAGTTACATTCCGCACAACCAACACATCCATTAAATCCTTCTTTTCTAATGTCTTCTAAAATTTCATCAGGGTCTCCAGAACAGGCAATCATACCATGCATCAATACATGTGCCTTATCCGCTTTAACAAAGTTTAAGATATAACCTAAGTGAGTGATAAGCAAGCCAGCCCTTTTTCTTTGGCCTGGTTTTTTATCTTTGTCAAGCAAAACGTTTAACTGTCCTGCAAGCAATTCCACATTTTCAATGTCTACACCAGAATCCGGTTCGTCAAACATGGTGAAAAGCGGTTCCTGTGCAAGCAATTGGAGAATTTCAGATCTTTTTACTTCCCCACCTGAAAATCCTCTATTTACATCTCTATCCAAGAATTCATCACTGAATTTGAGTTTTTCTGCAAGCTCTTTCATTCTTGGATTTAACTCTTCATCAGGGTCTTGCTTGGATTCAAGTTTCAATAAGTCCCTTACACTAACTCCACGAATAGCTGGAGGGTTTTGGAAACTTACTCCAAGACCTTTTTGAACTCTTTCAGTAGTGGTTAAATCAGTGATGTCCTCTCCATTGAATATGATAGATCCTTCTACAACCTTATATTTTGGGAATCCCAAGATAGTTAAGAATAATGTACTTTTTCCCGCACCATTCGGACCTAAAAGCACATGGGTCTCCCCTTCTCTAATAGCAAGGTTTACGCCATTTAAAACACGTTTACCCTCTACTTCAACAACTAAATTCTTTACTTCAAGTAACATTATATCAAATCCTTATTGATTTAAATTACTAAGATTAATATCAATTAAATAAAAGCATTATTACGCTGCTATAACAATAGTTATAACGGCATTATATAACAACCTTATATAACAATATTATATTTATTTTATCATATAAAAACATTACATTTTTAAGTTTAAATCTATGATAAATCTTATGAAAAAAAGTGATCTTTAAAAATAGTTAGATGATAAAAATTAGAAAAAATAGACTAAATCAATGAAAAACAGTTAAACTAAGTGTTAATTTAAATTAAGTGTAATGAAAAAATAAAAAATAAAAAAAGTGAAAATTAGAAAAATTATTCAGTTACAATAATAAATTCTCCAACTTTTTCTATTTTGGTGAATGGGATTAATAATAAATCTCCTCTACGTTTTGCACCTTTTACATGAATATTACGTCCAGCTTCTACTTTTACTGCAATATCCACGATTTTACCAGTTTTTTCATTAATAATTAACTCATCAAGCACTCCTAAAATACGAGCATTATTAGTAGCTACTTGATAGCTTTTAATTTCACTCCATAATTTTTCTTCTCTTCTATGAGTATTAGGTTTAGCAACAGCATTTTCCATATTTTCACCGATAAATTTTATAAAAATGATTGAAGGTATGATTCGTGTTTTAGTTTTTTATAAAAACACTCAATTTAAATAACTAATTTTAATAAAATATAGATTAGTTTACCTTAATACTGTTTATATTTAAAGAAATATATAAAGTTATTGATATTTTTAGTAAAAATAAAGAAAAATAGTATAAAAATCTAAAAAAGAGTAAAATATAATGGGAATAAATGAAAAAGAATAAAAAATTTTAAAAATTTCTTATTTTCAAATAATATAACAATGGATAAAACTGAAAAAAACTAAAAAAATATAAAAAATTGGATCAATGAAAATAGTAAAAAATATGCTAAGAAATATGCTAAAAAATATGCTTAAAAATCTAAAAATTGATGAAAATTATAAAAATTTATTGGTTAATATAGCTGTCTCGATAGTATTTACATTAAAAATTAACTCATGCCTTGAAATAATTAAAAGTTGCTCATCCTGAACAACATTTTCGCTTCTAAGTATGTTGATTCCTGAAGGGACATTTCCATTAAATTCATAGGAATAATTTATCCCATATTCATCAAAAATTTCAACTGGAACTGAGACAGATAATGCAGGTTTATCTTGACTTAAATAATAGTTTAAGATTTCATCAAGAATATCGGCACCAACCAGTGGCAAGTCTGCATTGATGAAAATCAAAATGTCTTCCTTAGACCTTGACTCAAAAATTTCTAAGATATTGGACAGGTCTTCAACAAAACCTTTACCTAAGGTATCCAAATAAAAATTATTTTTTTCACTTTCATAAAATGAGTCATCAAAATTTGAAAAGCTCAATTCATTTATTAAAAACTCCTTTGTATTTGGAGCATTTGGACTAACTGCAACAACTGTCTTTTCAATTAGTTCAGATTGATTAATATTATCCAAGACATAACTCATCAATGGTTTATCATTTAAAGGATAAAGTGGCTTTTCAATATCTGATTTTAATCTTAAGCCTTTTCCACCTGCCATAACAAGAGCTATAATCATAAATACACCATTAAAGAAATTTTATAGAAGATTTAAACTATTTTGAAAATTAAAAAGAAAAAATATTAAAAAATTAAATTATTAAATTAATTAAATTTTTAATTAAAATAATTAAAATAAAATAAAAAAAGAAAAATAAGGTAAATTATTTTGGAATTGTACCTTGTTCTTGCATTCTTTTCTTAAGAATACATTTTTCTCCTTGGTTTCCACCAAGAGGGTTCTTTTGAGTTCCCATAGAATTCATACAACGAGCCATAATTGCAGAACCAAGAGCAAGTCCATCCTCTACAAATACGACATCCTTGAATTTGTCCTGAGCATACTCTAAAATGAGTTCAGGTTTCTTACCAGTGATACCTGCCCTACCAGTAACTCCTAAAATTGAACCGTCAAGAATAAGGTCTTCTTCAAATGCCACATCTAAAACTCTGTATACAATATTTGCACTTACATGGTCCATTGTAGCTAGCAATGTAGGAATTCCTTCATCCTCATAGATCTTAGCACCAATTTCCACTAATCCACCAAGACCATCTGCATTGGTACCGACATCACAACCAATCAAACAAGTACCTGCTGCTTTAGCACCTGCAGCATCTAACGGAACAGTACCAAATCTGTCAATACCTTCTGGAACTTTACAGATGTTAATGAGTTCATGTGCCTCTTTAGCATATTGCTTAGCTTTTTCCTGATGCTTTTTGCCATCGGCCTTTTTAAGCAATTTAGGATCAAATATGTCTAATGCAGCACCATTATTTTGGTCTATTTGCTTGGAACCTTTAGCTAATGAGTCTGAAATAACCCCAGCTAAACCTAAGAAGTTACCAACGGTACTTGCATAAGGCTCATCCTTATTTACAATCCTACCTGCCAAGGTAGAACCAAAGTCTAAGGATACACAAGGGTTTCTATAGTCCACTTCAGTCCATTTAGCACCTAATTTAATACCTGCAGTTACAAGTTCCCCTTCCATTTCATTCGCTACAACTTCCTTTCCTTTTGGAGGGACTACACTTACTACAGCACCATCAAACATTACATTATCCAATAATGTGTATTTTTGAAGTCTTTTTGGAAGGTGTGCAGTAGACATAGCGGGAGCCATTTTCTTGTGGGAAATACCTGCATCAAGACAACCATCAGCAAGAGCCTTAATCAATTCTCCCACTTCCTTGGTTGTCGCAAACCCTGCAGTTACCCCAGTGGATCTCACAACAAAATCCAAGTCATCTTCCATATCCACATGGGCTTTTTTAAGTGATTCCAAAACTGTATCCTTAATCATATCTGCAACAGATTCTTTAGAAAGCTCTACACCCCAAACAGTTTTACCGAATACCTCTTCTCCTGCTTTAGGTTTTCTAACATCCCTTGTCATTTTAACAGTTTTGTTGATTAAATAAGATTGACTGTTATTTAAGTTTGTAGCCATAATAACACATTTGGTAGTGGTGTTTCCCAATTCTACGGAAGCAGTCACATAGTATTCATCCTGTTGTGCGGCCATAACACCTGGACCTTGAGGTCTATTACCTGCTTTTAAAATACTTAAATCCCTTGGTTGACTTTCAGCAATGATTGGCTTAGGTCCCTTATTGAAAAATTTATCTAAAAAAGACATATAAAATCCCCATAATATTCTATATAATATATACTATTTTCATTAAATAATATAAATTTTGTTAAATAATTTTGTTAAATATTCAAATGTTGAGAATAAAGATAAATTTTAAAATTATTAAAAAAATCAGCCAGAAAAAATATTAAAAGTAGTTAATGAGAATTTAAAAAAAAATTGAGGTAAAAATAAGTAAAGTAAAAATAAGTTAAAAATAGAAAAATTTTATAATTTGAAGAAGATTAGATGAATAAATCATCTAATCTCGGACCCTTTCAAATTATAATAATAAGTTCAATGGGTGTGCTTCAATAGGTTCAGTACCGATATCTTTTGCTGCTTCAGCAATCATAATATCTGCCATACCACAAGCTGGGAATGCGAGTCTTGCGTTTTCGATAGGACCGAAAAGTACGAAGTCTCCACCAGCCATTTGTTGTACGATGTTAGAACCTATATCACATACAGGCCATGCTTCTTTGTGTTCTTTTTTGTATTGTCTTAACCAATCCCATGCGGAAGGTACGTTGTGAATACCGGAACCTACAGGGTATCCCCATTTAGCTTTTACAGCGTAGGAAGTTCTTACTGCAGGACCTGCACCTTGTCCTAAAGGAGTTACTGCTACGTCCATCCATGGTTTGGTAATTCCACATCTTTCTGCCATTTCGAGAATACCTTCATCGATTACAGATCCACCAGTTTCCCAGATTTCGAGTTTACCTGCTACACCAGGGGTCATTGGGTTGAAACCTAAGAGAATGGATGCGTCGATGTCGGAGTTAGCTACAGCTTCGATTTCACCAGGTTCAGCTGCCATACTTAAGGAGTTGTATACAGCTCTTTCAGCTAATCCTACTTCTTGTACGTATTCTACACCTGCAATTTTTGCAGCTGCAGCAGTTGAGTCGATAAGGAAAGGTTTGTCACAGACGTCTCCTACAAATTCTAAGTATTTAACCATAGCTTCTGCAGTAGCACCGAAAGTTTGTACAACACAAGGGTTTCCGGTTACATCAGACATTTCTTCCATTGTTTTAATTCTTTCATCAGCAGCATCTTTATCAAAGACCCCTGCTTTTTCATCACTAATAATTTTGTGTCCGCCGTAAAAGATGGTTCCTGCTAAAACGGTAGGGTATTCACCAGGTTGTCCTCCCATTTTTACTCCAGCAATATCTACGACGAGTTGTTCTTTATCAAATCTAAACATAAGTATAAACCTCCTATAATAAGGTAGCTAACATTGAAGCTATACCGAATTTTATAGCTACAACTAAAATAATTAATCCAAGTATAATACCATACAATATACCAACATCTCTACCACTTTGTTGGCCTAAACGTTGATAATATTCACCAACAGTGAAATCAACTTTTTCTTCAGCATCATCCAATTTTGCGATGATAGGGTTGAAATCATCTGCGGATACCATTACTTGAGGTATTGAATCTCCTTCACTCATAATAACACCTCTATAATCCTATTGCTTTTGCAATGAAAGGAATAATTACGATAAAGAGCAAAGCAATGCAAATACCAATTGCAAATCCTTTTACTCTGGTTGCGAGTAAACCAGCGAATAATTTACCTTCTCTTGCAAGGAGTTTTGAACTGTATTCAGCATCATCAGCAGCATTTTTCATACTGTTAATATTTGGTTTGTTTGAAATTTGTACCATAATTATACCTCCTCTAGAACATCAAGAATAAAGTTCCAATAATTAAAGTAAAAGCTAATCCAATCATTATACCTTGAACTTTACCAGCATAATTACCGGCCATATTCCTTTGAACAGCACCAACCATGTCGATTTTAGTGTTAATATCTCTGATTCTTGCTTCAATAAGTGCAGTTTCAGCAGATACAACTCTCATTTCTTCTCCATCGTCTTCGTCGTCACCATCTTCATCTACGGAAATAACCATAGCTTCTTCTTCAAAAGCACCTGGATCTTTTTCTACACATTCGTTAATTTTAGCTTGAATTGCTCCAACATCTTCAGTATCAATTAAGTCAACAATTTCTAATTGTTGTTGGAATCTTTCAATACCATCGAGAGGAACATTTTCTACGAAAGGAATAGCACCAGTTGCACCAATAATTTTCTTTTTATCAGCGTCTGCACCGTTTTCATATAATGCTTTAATACTTTGACCTGTAATGTGTCCTTGTACTTCAGCACCAGTAACAATTAAGAAACGGATGTTAGGGTTTGAGATAATATTAGCAACTACTTTTTCTATTCCTAAGTTTTCTGTTTTACATGGGCCTGCAATAGCTGCACCAGATAACTCAGCTTCAATGTGAGAAGCAAGAGTGGTTACTGCAACAGGGCTTTCAGGATCACCTACAATGTAATCCCCACTAATAACCGGCCAGCCTTCTGCAGGAGCTTTTTTATCAGCCATCTATAATACCCCCATCACTTTTAAGATTGGTAATGCAGCAAATATGATGAATGATGCTAATAAGAATCCATATACCATATTTGTTAACAAACCTGCAGTAACATAGGAACCTTCCCTTCCAGGGTAAGAACCAACAGGGCTTGTATATGGGTCTAATGAAGCCATTAATTCATCAGCAGCTAATTCCACTTTCGCTACTTGTTCGTTTACGTCATCCATAGATAGGAGCACAACCCCTGAACCTAAAGATGATCCGATAACCCCAGTTACAGGGTCTAATGCGAAATTCATTTCAGGTATAACCTGAATCATAGGTAACATTTGAGCCATATTTAATTCCTCCTATTCTATTGCTCCACTTTAGGCCATAATCCTGACCATTTAGTTGATGCTGCATCATTACATGAAGCTAATACGAATGCTCTGAATGAAACAATCCATCCGATTAAACCGATGATTAAAACAATGAACCATCCTAATCCACCAGTAGTAGCAGATAAAAGACCAACAATAGTTAATGATAAGAATGCAGTAGAACATGCACATTTGAGAGTTCTTACTTGATCTTCGTTAGGTCCTAAACATGCGTTGAATGGGTGTTGGATAGCCATAGTACACATAATAAATAATACAGCAATAAAACCAGTAGCAACAACATTTTCATATAT
>Ga0256407_10010236_pt1 | contig 13237 bp, 12 predicted proteins | sample RumenRJG_04DNA_FD_193489 | JGI IMG/M metagenome (GOLD analysis project Ga0256407, IMG submission 193489) | Bovine rumen microbial communities from Lethbridge, Alberta, Canada - RJG_04 | ecosystem: Host-associated > Mammals > Digestive system > Stomach > Rumen | place: Canada: Alberta... | reverse complement strand
ACTGGAGCGGATACAAGTTCTGGGATGACCTGTCTTCAGATAAAGAGTATGTTTTTGTACGGACGGAAGTCCCGGGCAAACCCGGGAAATGACGGAAATGAAATGGAGAGACCTCCTATGAGTAACGAGAGATCCGGCAAGCGGATGAAGAACACAAGTAAGTTCATATCGATGATATTGCGGCACAGGCCCGGAATCATTGGCATCACTCTGGATGAACATGGATGGGCAGATGTGCAGGAACTGATCAGCGGCGTCAACAATTCAGACGGGCACACATTGGATATGGAGACGCTTGAAGAGATCGTCCGGACAGACGAGAAGCAGCGGTATTCCTTTAACGAAGACCACACTCTGATCAGGGCCAATCAGGGGCACTCCGTTCCGGTGGATGTCGAGCTGGAGGAAAAGGAGCCGCCGGCTATACTTTGGCACGGGACGGGAGAGAAATTCGTTCCATCCATTGATAAGCAGGGCCTGATTCCGAAAGGCCGTCTGTATGTGCACCTTTCTTCGGACACGGAGACGGCGAAGAAGGTGGGGAGCCGGCACGGGAAACCGGTGATCTATGAGATCGACTGCAGGAAGATGGGCGAGGACGGATACCGGTTTTATCTTTCCGAGAACGGTATCTGGCTGACCAAATCTGTTCCGGCAAAATATATGAGAAAAGAAAGTAATGGGTGAAAGGGGTCGTATGGGCTTATTCAGCAGATTTAGAAAAGATAAGAAACGTAAGGAGACCGAGCCGGCTCTGCCGATGTATCTGTATGACGATTCGGAAATTGAGGTGATAGACAGTTTCATCTGCGATATGTTCGGAAATTACAAAAATGTTTTCCATGAGATCGCATCTCCCGACATACACCTTGATGTATGCATTGTGGAGCCGACAGAAGAAGATCCTTACTACAAACTCGTCACGATGGGAGCCGGCGCTTATAAAATGGCGATTCCCGAGAAGTGGCAGAAGTATCAGCTGGACTATGCGGAGTATGTGATCTATCTTCCGAAAGACTGGAATATCAACAGCGGCGAAGACACTGATTACTGGCCGATCAAAACATTGAAAGACGTGGCGCGCCTTCCAATCTGGTGCAACACCTGGCTTTCTTACGGGCACACGACACAGTCAGATGAAGAGGGATCCGCGTACGCCGGGAACACAAGGTTCAACAGCGTTGTGCTGAACTATGCAGAGAACAGAAACGGCGATATCAGGCTGGTGATGCCTTCAGGGAAAGTGATCAACTTCTACGAGATCATCCCGATGTATCCGGAAGAGCTGCAGTTCAAAATGGAAAACGGAGCCGATGCTCTTTTCGAGAAGTTCGAGGAAAAAGGGATACAGTACAGAGTGGTCGATATCAACAGAAGAAGCGCTTTGCAATGAGCAGGAAAGGACAATAAAGTGTTCAGCAGGAAACTAAACTACAAGAGCCTTCCCAACATCCGCGATCTCGGCGGGATGAGAACAGATGACGGACGACAGATCAAATCCGGGAAGCTGATCCGCAGCGGGCATCTCTCAGGAATGCCAGAGGAAGAACTGGCGAAGCTTTCCGGTCTGGCTGGTGCTGTGATTGATTTTAGGACTGACAATGAGCGCCTGGAGAATCCGGACGCGCAGATCGCGGACGCCGCTTACTATCATATTCCGATCGTGGAGAGTTTTACACCCGGCGTATCGAGGGAAGAAGACTCTGACAAGCGGGTAGTTGAGCAATTGCTTTTTAAGCCCGGGGAAGCCAGAGACTATATGATCAGGATGTACCGCGCGTTTGCCGGCGACTATGCGGTGGCGGGATATGCTGATTTTGTCCGGCTTTTGCTGCAGGGTAATAAAAAAGCGGTGCTGTGGCATTGCACCGCCGGCAAAGACCGGGCCGGGACTGCCGCCGTGATCATTGAAGAGATCCTGGGCATTCCCCGGGAAGTGATCATTGCGGATTACCTTACAACAAATGAGCACTTGAAGGGGGAACTGATCAGGCTGACCGCCTTTGTCAAGCAGCAGGCAGGAACAGACAGTCCTCTCGCAGATGAGTCGCTCCGGTATCTGTTCGGCGCTGATGAGGATTTCATAAAGGCTTACTACGAAGCTGCTGCAGATAAATACGGCAGTATGGACGGCCTGATCCGCGAGGGGCTTGGCCTGTCGGATCGCGACAGAGAGGAACTGAAGGAGATGTATCTGCTCTGATAAGGGCTAAGACACAGGTGAAAGAGCTGAAATGGACAGAAAAGTATTTCGAGACGGCTTCCTGAAGTCCAAAATTGATGAATACAAATATGGCACAATCAGCGCCGAAGAGTTCTGCCATGCCATGAAAGATCTCAAAAAATACCCGCTGCTCCTGATTGACCGTAATCTTGACAGGATCACAAATGAAATGATCCCGGAGATCTGCAGCTCATATCTTGAGAGTAAGGAACCTGATAAGGACAGGAAACTCAAATTCTGGATCGGGCTCAAGGACTGCGCGGCTCTGCTGCGCGGTGACCAGACGTTTACGGAAGAGCGGGAAGAGTACTACAGGGCCGGCAGAGAAAGACGCGATCCGGTAGAATACACGGATCAGTATCTTTCGATCGAGCCGGAGATGGAGCGGTTGGTCAGAGCCGAGACAGGTGAGGGAGGATGGCTGGGATTCTGCCATACTTATTGGAGTGTCAAGAAGAGAGTCCTTAAAGAACACTTTGGGATCGACTGGAAGAGTATAGACGACCGCTTTCCCGGGCTCTTGATTGACTAGAAAACACATGGGGTCGCTGCATCCTGCTGATTAGTCAGAAAGATGCGGCGACCCCTTCCGTATCAGGTCATTTTTGTTTCAACCGCTTTTTTACGGCGGCGTGCAGCTGTTCACGAACGCTGGCGGCAAGTTCATTTTCCTCAGCTGAAACAGAACTGCTCCCATAAAGCACCCGGTAATAAATATCGAATACTCTCTGAATATCAGGCCTGAGCGCTTCCGGCGCCCTGGCAATATAGTCGGATAAAAGGCCTCTGTCGACAAAGTCCTCCGCGGACTGCCGGCGGATGCCTTTTTTGATCATATCTACATCCATGGCGAGCTTCTTTTCAGGTGCAGCGCGCAGGTAGCGCAGCCTGGCGGCGGAGAGTGTTCCCAGGATCAACAAAGCGAGAGTAACAAGTATGCTCAATGCTGTCGGCAGCGCGATCCGCATAGCCTGATCTAAAGTCATGCCCGACAGACTGCCGGAGGACTTCTCATTATCAGGAACATCCGGTACTTGCGCCGGAGCCGGAACAGGCGGGACATAAGCGGATTGTGAGTCGTTTCCGGCAGCGGCGGGCTTTCTGCGCCAAGTGTATTCTTCGGCAGTTCTGTAAGCGCCGGTCGGCTCAAAGGGCACCCATCCGACGCCTCGAATATACGCCTCAGGCCAGATATGCGCGCAGTTGCCGCTCACTTCGTAAGCATCCGCTTTCTCGAAGGGGTACACGTAGCGGTAACCCGAGACAGCCCTGGCAGGTATCCCTGAGAGCCGCAGCATCATTATCATAGAGGATGTATAATGCACGCAGTAACCGGCCCCGGTCTCAAAGAGAAAACGGTCAGCTATGTCGGCCATTCCCGCGGGTGTGCTCATAGTTGACAGCGGGTCGTGGCCGCCGACCGCATTTGTCTGATAGGAGTATTGTCTGAGATAGCTCTCGATCGTTCTGCACTTATCATACTCCCCCGGGACACCGCGTGTAATCTGATCTGCCAGCTCCTGCAGCGCGGCGCTCACGCCGTCCGTACTCAGATCAGCGGAACCATAAGATACTCTGACGGCTTCTTCATATTCATCCCCAGTCAAAAAACTGCCGAGCTCCACACCATACAATTCCATAAAGTAACTGCAAGCGTTTTCGTAGGATAGGGATTCATCCCGCCCTGAAGCTTCGGCCTCCCTGATGAGTCCGGCCAGATAAGGACTGCCGTAGTCGATATCGAGATAGCGGGCAGTAAGCCGATATCCCTTTTTGTGCACGGTATCATTTTGAGAATTGCCGTCATAAACGAGGAATGCATTCACAGGCGCAATCTCATCAGGGGTATTGAGATAGGCGTATTCCACCTTCACTTCTGACAACTGCGAGAACAGAGCGGCATATTCTCTGTCAACATCATTGGCATGCAGAAATCTCAGAAAGCTGATCAGCTTCTGCCTGTCAATGCCTGTTCCGCCTGCGAGATAGAGGATCCGCCGCACCTTCATGACCTCAGAGGTCTCTTCGTCCGTGTATTCGTAATAGGGCTCCTGCGCGGTCTTAAGGATGACCTCAGTGCGGCCTGAGCGCTCTATTTTGCCGCCTGACACGTCCAGGGAATTATATCCGGCGGTGTAGGAGCCGCCCCACATGGACGACAGGTGGTAGGCCGCGCTGTCAACCATGTCCTGAGCCCTATGAAAGATGCGCCCGCCCGCCTCGGCGACCGGAGCCCAGTTGATCGGTTCCCGCTGCATGGGAAGCATAGCCACGAGGACGCCCAGAAGCGCAAAATAGAAGAAGGGGAAGGCCTCTCCGCTGCTCCGAAGCAGGGGCTTTTCAAACAGGAGCTCCTGCAGCGACGCAAGAGTGAGGGTCACGAGGGAAACGAATAACAATTTGTCCGATGCATAGGCCCCCTGCAGCACATGCCTGCCAAAATAGAGATAAACCGCAGCGGCGTTCAGCGGAAAGACACCGTACAGCAGCACTTTTTCTATGTGCGGGGCAAGGTTAAAGAAGAGTCTGGCTACGACAGCCGATGCCACAGAGGCGGACAAAAAGAGAGGTGCTTCTGTCTTATGCAGAAGGAGAAGCAGGAGCGCTGCCGGAAGCAGCGGAAAGAAGGAGGCTGCCTTCCAGCGCACGATCAGTGAAAAAGCGTGCTCGAGGAGACTGTAAGAGAAAAAGGCCAGGACAGCAGTCAGCGCGAAAGGACCGCGGGGGAAAGCACTGCCCCCGACGGCCTGATTCGCCTCTATGCAGATCATGATCAGAGAAAACGAGAAAAGGAGGGCGCGGAGCTCAAGCGATAATAACGCAGTGATCTTCGCCCGGTCCGGGATCTTCTCTGATAAGAATCCAAGTATCCTTGTCATACGTGCTCCTCAGGTCTGCCGCCAGATTCCGCATCTCATCATATTCACTTTCGGAATAGTAGAAGATGCCGTCTGCGGCGGTGCCGTAAAACTCCTGAAAACTCTCATAAGAATCGACTACCAACTCACTGACCTTTCCTGCAGGGTAGATCAGCCGGACCGGGATTCCCTGCCTGCCGAAGTGCCAGGCGGCGGAAACGATAAACTCCAGGAAGAAGTCCCGCTTTTTCAGGAACTCGAGGTCCTGCATCTTATCCGGGACGAAAGCAGCCAGCATCAGGATGGTCACAGTGCGCTTTTCCATCTTGTCCGGCACGCGGGTTACCAATTCCGAGAGCCGCGCTGAGACTTTCCAGTTGATTGCGTGAAGGGGGTCACCCGGCTGATAGGGCCGCAGGCCGCTCCCCGGCGTCTCCTCCGGAAGCCGCCTGCTTTTCAGGCCTGTGCTGTTGATCTGGTTCTCAAGGTCGAGGACCTCGTCGGCTATGTCCGTGATCTGCGGACTGACCACTGCTCTGAAGGAATAGGGGACGTCCAGTTCCAATGTGAAAACGGAAAAGGGATCCGTGAACGCGACCATTCGGATTCCTGCGTTATAAGATCCGGCGTAAATGCAGCTGATGCCTGAGTATAGTTCCTTCTTCTCATGAATGCCTAGGGAGACCTGATGCCCGTCCTCGATCTCATAAAGATGACACCGGTCGTCCCAGGTGCGAAGACGCATCTTGTGGATCGGGAGAGGTCCGGCGTTCTCTATTTTGGCAAGGTATCGGTGGTCCTCGCCGCGGACGATCCGATGGACTTCGATCTCCTGATAGAAGCGGAGAAAGTGGTAGTTCAGGAGAATGTACAGCATGGAGAGGAGGGCTCTGGGGGATGCGCCGCAGGAAATTTCGGCCTTGTTTCTGGTGGCATCGACGATGTTTACCGCATAGGCCGTCAGGTCATCATGGATGCTGATCTTAGCGATCTCGCTTTGCATTTCCCTTCGGCGGGGCTGTAAACGGATAGTCCGGTGATGTCGGACGGCATCGTATCCGGCGTGCACTGGATCCTTGCGAAAGAAAGGGAGAGAGAATCCGCCAATGCCTTTGCGAGGGACGTCTTCCCTACCCCCGGGACATCTTCGAGGAGAAGGTGGCCTCCTGACAGAAGAGTGAGAATGACCTTGTCGATCACGTCACCTTTGCCGACGATCCGCTGCTCCATATTACGCTTAAGTTTTTTTACCTTTTCGTTCATAAAACTGATACCTTTGAATAGCAATAATCAAAATATTGATTTAATTATTAATATTATCTCTTCTGAATGGCTTTTTCCAAATAAATTGTATAATAACTTAAACGTTTTCTGTAATCAATTGTACCTACTTTATGTAGGAAGTACAACAGGGGGAGAAGACTTAAGAAATTATAGTATTTTCGAATAAGGAGACCGGGGAGGAGCTTTCCGCCGAAGTGGACAGCACGACAGAGCTCTTTTTGTCATTGACAGAAAAGGGGCTGTGAAAAAAGAATAGCCCCCACAAAAAGAAGGACCACAGGTTCATAAAGAGCCTGCGGTCCTCCTTTTATGTAATCTGTTCTGCGGTGAAGAAAACGCACATCAAATTGATATGTTCAATTTGTCTGTAATCATTATAATGCAACTATTATCTAAACTAAACCTAAACTCAATTTAAACAATATATTCAACAATATTCGGATAGCAATTCATGGTAAACTGGATTTAAAAAGGGGGGATCAGCATGGATTCATCATTATCACTAAGCGGCTCGATCAGCAAAAGGGAGAGTTTCGAAGACTCAGAATTGTCTGCTGCCTACTTCGAGGATCTGAAAGGCAGGCAGAACAATGCTATTTCAAATGAGCAGATCCGGAACGGTGATCTGATCCTTGATACATACAAAGTCACATCCGAAGCAGTCTCGGGCGGTATGGGCAGCGTATGGCGCGTGCACCATAACGGCTGGAATGTCAGCCTCGCCATGAAACGGCCGCAGCCCAGGTTCTTTGCGGAGGGCGGCGACAGAAAGAAGAAGCAGTTTGTCGGGGAGTGCGAAAACTGGATCAATCTCGGTCTGCATCCCAATATAGTATCCTGCTATTATGTTCGTGAGATCGGCGGCGTTCCGTCGATCTTTTCGGAGTGGATGGACAACGGAAGCCTGAGCGACCGTATAAAGGACGGCTCGCTCTATGAGGGCAGCGGTGATGAAGTGCAGGAGCGCATTCTGGATATCGCGATCCAGTCCGCCCGCGGTCTTCGTTACTCCCATGAAAACGGGCTGCTGCATCAGGACATGAAGCCGGGGAATCTGCTGCTCACAGGGGAATGGGACGCGAAGGTCGCAGACTTCGGACTATCCAGAGCGAGATCACAGCTCGGCGGCGCAGACTCAGCCGGGATCGGCGGCTATACTTTGGCATATTGTCCCGCGGAGCAGGCTAAAGGGCAGGAGCCGGCCCGCTGGATGGATATCTACGCATGGGCCCTGACTGTTCTGGAAATGTATGCCGGCAGTCGTCTTTGGAGTACGGGCGCCGAGGCAAAGGATAGCTTTGATGCCTGGATCCCTCTCTGCCGCTGCAGTATGCCCGGAGAGCTCATTCCGGCCCTGAGATCCTGCCTGACAGACAAGCCGGACAGTTTCTCTGATATCGAACGCAGACTTACTGACGTTTATCGCCTTCTGACGGGATCTGACTATGCCCGTCCGGCAGCAAAGGCTTCAGATACGGCGGATCTGCTGAATAACCGTGCACTTAGCTATATAGATCTCGGAATGCCCGGTTCTGCTGAAGCATTTTGGAAAGAGGCGTTGTGCGCCAATCCGAACCATCTGAATACCGTTTATAACTATGGTTTGTATGAATGGTATAACGGCAGAATTGACGATGTCGATTTTCGCGAACGGCTGGAAAGTGTATTTCATCAGCAAAACAGCCGAACAGCGGACACCGACACGATGTTTAGGCGCATTGATATGCTCAGAGATGATCTATGCTGCCGCATACCGGACTGCCAATGGTTTGGCGGCCATCATTCCGCAGCGCTCAGCAGCCGGGGGAGCTATCTGTATATGTCTTCATATGCCGATATTTTCAACGATTTCCGGGGACACGAACCGATCGATAAACGCGAAACAAAAACCGGGGTGCGTGTCTGGCGCTCCGTATCCAGTACGAAGTTCCAGAAATCGCATGGAATAAAGCTCGACTCCGGCCTGCGGATGATGGCTGTCAGCCCCGACGGCAAATTCCTTGCGCTGATCGGGGAGAACGGGGCAATTGAAATATGGGAGACCGAAAAACCGTCCTACGTCGCAGAGAAGAAACTCTTTAACTGGTTTGAAATGAGGAAACTGAAAAAAGAGCTGATAAGCTTTTACGATACCAGTGACGAGGGCCGTTCCTACGCTGAATTCGCGGAGGACAACAGCTATCTGGCCGGACGTCTGTATGGCCGGACCTTTATGTGGAAATTCCTGACGGACGGCTCCCTGTATGCGAATGACTCTTCAGACGTATTCTACTGTCCTTCGATGTACTGCCAGGACATCGCGGCCGGGAGGGTCTATTCTCCCGACGGCTCCAAATATCTCGGTCTTACGGGAAAAGAAAACGCCTGTATTTTCCCCGCGGAACTGCCACCCCTGAAGAAACTGATATGGGAACTTTCGGTAATAGAGAGCTTTTCCGCAGCAAGAGACAGGGAAAAACAGACGGACAGGCTGTTCCGCCTCGGACGCGAAGCCCTGGCGAAAAATGATATTGCCGGAGCCCTTGAATCGATTGAAAAGCTTCGCTCGATGGAAGAGGCAGCCGGGACAGTGGAATATTTTGACCTGAACCGGGAGGTCGGAAAATACTGTGAAGTGGGCGGTGTGAACAAAATCCAGCTAACAAGGGACCAGGTGTACACCGGCCCGGATTTTCAGAAGATCCTCGCCGGGATTGATGTGAAAGGAAAGACTGTATCCGGTGTTTCCGCGGACGGAACATTGGCCGCGATCGGTGAAGATGACGGCTCAGTGTCGGTATGGGAGACAGAGAGCGGGAAAATGCTATGGCGGAAAAAAGTGCACGAACACGAAGTCAGTTGTATCTGTATAAGCCGTGACAACTTCCTGGTCGCGTCTGCCGAGTACGGCGGTGCCGGTACAGACTACAGGACGGAAAAGATCGCGATCTGCGATGCCCGGAGCGGCAGAGAGAGGGAGAGCTTCTCCTATGAAGAACTCTATTTTCACTTTTATAACGAAGAATGGAATCCGTTTGCACCGAACCAGCACATAACCGCGCTTGCTTTCAACTGGGAGGTGAACCGGCTCGGCATCGGGAATGCGCAGGGAAGTATCGGAATCGTCAGGCTTTACAACAGCGGTTATGACCGGTTCGAGGCAGCCCTGTGCTGCGGCGGCAGAGAAATGGGAAACCGCATCCTGGGGCTGGCCTTCGGCGCCGACAACAAATATATATGGAGCCTGGACATGGTCTATTCCGATGTGAAGGACCCTGTCACGCTTCGTCTCTGGAAAAAGGGATATACTTCAATGCCCCTCATCTCGACTAAGATTGAGGTGACAGATGAGACGTGGGCATATGGCTGCGTGATGAATACCGTTGAACAGGAAGGCGCACTTCGCCTGTACAGCAATTCCGGCACGCCCGGACCAAAAGTCAGCTACACGGTTAACGCGGATTACATTTATACATGAAATGAAAATCTGCAGCGGGTGAAACAATAAGGACCGCGGCACGGCGGCAGCACCCGAAAACCCCGCCAAACAAAGCCGGGAGATAATGAAAATGATTCAGAAAGAAACTATTAAAACACAATACGGGAACATCGCAGCTTACAAAAAAGGTGCCGGATCGAAGACTATCCTGCTGCTGCACGGTGCGGGCTGTGACAGCACAATGTTGTCCTGGAGAGAAGTATTCAATACGTTTTCGGATGACTATTCAGTTTATGCATTCGATTTTCCGGGCTATGGAAACAGCGATAGAGCGGACGACCTTGCAGGGGATTCGTTTTTTGACTCACATATCGAGTGTGTAAAAACTGTCGTCAGCTATTACGGTCTTACCGGCTTTGTCTTAGCCGGATTATCGATGGGCGGAGCGATCGCAATTGGCTATGCATTGCGCTATCCCGAGGATGTTAAGGCGCTTATTCCTGTCGATACCTGGGGCGTTTCAGAAAAGATGCCTTTCCATCGTTTCAGCTATTGGTATGTGATGCATACGGATCTGACGCTGTCCCAGTACAGATGGTGTGCAAAATACAGATGGATCGCGCGGTGGTCGATATCATATGCTTTGATCGGAAATAAGAAGCTGATCACAGACGCCCTGGTTGACGAAGTGATGCAGTCCTGTGCAGGAGATATGGCCGGAAAATCAATGCTCAACTTCCAGCGAAGCGCAGCGGATAAGGAACGGTCTAAACCGTACTATTTGGGAGAACTAAAGAAACTACAAATGCCGGTTGTTTACGTGATCGGAGAAAAGGATCCGCTTGTGCCGTTAAGCGATATTATTAAAGCTGCGCGGGAAACCCCGAACAGCCGGGTAGAGGTATTTAAGGGCTGCAAACACTGGTCGGTCAAAGAACAGCCCCGGAAATTCTGTGAGATATGTGAGAGCATCTGATGAAAAGAACCGGTAATACAATCCCGATTTGACGATAAGCTGGCGAAGAGTGCTCAGATAAACTCGTTTGACAACTTTCATGCAAATTGATACTATGCAAGTATATACTTGCATTACCTGTTCGAGGATTATTAGATATGTTTGATGAGACCCAGATCAAAATAATAGATGCCACGATGACTATTATCGTGGAAAAGGGGTATTCGGGAACTACAACTAAAAATATAGCCAAACTCGCAGGAGTAAATGAATGCACTATATTCCGGAAATTTGATGGAAAAAAAGAGATCATTCTGGCGGCAATGTCGCTTCCGAAGTGGAATCCAGGTCTTTCAGAAAAGGATTTTGCCTATGTCGGAATTCCGGAAGAGGATCTGGTTTCATTTTCCAGAACCTATATGACAAAGGTGACCCCGCAAATGGTAAAGATCTCGATCGGACTGCGTTCGGCAGAACTTGAGGGGATCGCGCTTCCGGGAATCATGAAGATACCGGAGGTTTTCAAAAAGGTACTGAAGCAGTATTTTACGGAAATGATAGAAAAAGGAAAGCTGAAAAACTGCGATGTGGAAAGTGCTGCGCTCCAGTTTATTTCAATGAACTTTGGATTTGTTTTCCTGAACGCATCGTTTGGGGATAAGCTGATCGATATTTCCGGGGATGAATACATCCGGAACAGTGTAAACGTATTTCTAAAAGGCATGGAATGATCTGATTGATACGTGTCCGGCATTGCGGGCACGTAAAAAAATAGCATTTATGCAAGTGAATACTTGCATACCGGAAAGGAGAAGAAAAATGTCATACAAGAAGATCCATCAGATCAGGATTGATTTCAATGTAACAGAAAAAATAAGGAGATATGTTTTTGTTTATATTATTGAAGCCGAGGACTGCTATATGATCGATTCGGGAGTGTATGGATGTGAAAAGCAGATCGCTTCCTATATGGAAAGCATAGACAGGAAGATTTCCGATATTAAAAAGATATTTCTGACTCATGCACATCCGGATCATATCGGTTCAGCGGCATGGTTTCGGGAGAATATGGGCTGCGAAATATACGCAGGCCGGGAAGAGCGAAGATGGATCGAAGATATTGATCTTCAGTTTTCGGAAAGACCGATCCCGAATTTCTATATTTTGGCAGGCAGATCGACGAAAGTCGATCATGTATTGTGTGACGGAGAGGAGGTCCTGCTTGAAGAAGGGCTGTCAATACATGCCTACCGCACAGCGGGGCACAGCGCCGGTGAAATGTCTTATCGACTGGAAGATGTGTTCTTTATAGGGGATACGGTTCCGGTAAGTACAGATATACCGATCATCATTGATGTGCCTGAAATGATCGAATCTATTAAGATACTGAGGCGCCAGAAAGGGATCCGCAGCTTTTACCCGGCATGGGATCATACGTATTCAGCAGAGGAAATGGAAAAGAAACTCGAAGAAGCCGAAAAGCTTATCATGAATTTGGGAAAAGAGACAGCAGAATCGGATGCGGGACAGGACCTGAGAGATCTGACGAAGCAGGTCTCGGAGAAAATGAAGATGCAGATATTCTCGGAAAACCCGCTGTTTGCCAAAACGGTTGGCGCGTTCAGAAAGGAATGGAAATGAGCTGCTATTTTGTCATTGATACATATATTGATCCTGATAAAGGGCGAAGAGAATACGATGAATACATAGAACTGGTAAAACCCATTGTGGAAGCCCATAATGGGGAATACCTTGTCCGGTCGGAGAAAATAATCCCTCTGAGCGAAGCGAGAAATCCCCAGAGGATCATAATCATCAGGTTCCCTTCGAAGAAAGAACTGTTTGATTGCTTTTCTTCGCAGGAATACAGGAACATACAGGAAAAGCGGATCAGCAGTGTTGACGCAAGAGCTGTGATAGTTGAGGAATAGTAACGGATAGGGTGTTAAGGGCGGTGGGCACTTTTTCTGTTTATGGTACAATGGAGCGGAAATGATTTTAGATGCAATATCTTATGAAATGAGTAATACGAATGATAGATATAACAAGGCTCAGCAGCCGTTATAAAATACGCACTTTGACTGATTCTGACGTAGACGTCATCCTTGATCTTTGTCAACACAATACGCTGTTTTATGAATATACTGAAGCCCGGCCTGCCATAGAAGAAATCCGGAACGACATGAGAATTACTCCTCCGGGAATCACACTGTCGGATAAATACTTTTTTGGCTTCTTTGAAGGGCAGGAGCTAGTTGCTGTCATGGACTTGATTGATGGTTATCCGAAACTGGAGAGCGCCTATATCGGATTCTTCATGATGAATCGGGAGTATCAGGGAAAACAGATCGGATCGGCAATTGTGGGTGAAACTGTAGACTATTTAAGGAAGATCGGCAAAACAGCGATAAGGCTTGCGATAGACAAAGGAAATCCGCAGTCTACCCATTTCTGGAAGAAAAATGGATTTAAAGTGATCTCTGAAGTTGATGTTAATG
>Ga0256407_10010235_pt1 | contig 13237 bp, 7 predicted proteins | sample RumenRJG_04DNA_FD_193489 | JGI IMG/M metagenome (GOLD analysis project Ga0256407, IMG submission 193489) | Bovine rumen microbial communities from Lethbridge, Alberta, Canada - RJG_04 | ecosystem: Host-associated > Mammals > Digestive system > Stomach > Rumen | place: Canada: Alberta | collected... | reverse complement strand
AAAAAAACCAAAAAAAAAAAAATAAAAACAAAAAAATAAATAAAATAAAAAATAAAACCAAAAAAAAATTACTAAATGGAAAACGAAGAAGAAGATTTTAAAATAACAGAAAACGAAATAAACAATAATAGTAATGAAATAGACTTTAAAATAGAAGACATATTAACATCATCAGAACTGCAAAATAGTTTACGTCCAACAAAAAAATCACAATTTACAAACAACGAAGAAGAAGGTGCAATAAACTTAATAGAATTTCAAAAAAAAAATTTTATTCTAAACGAAGAAGCATTAGAAATTTTACGTAATATAAAAGAAGAAATAGTAGTAGTTTCAATAGTAGGAAAAGCAAGAACAGGAAAAAGTTACTTAATGAATTTATTATTAAATTCCAATAACAATCAATTAAAAAATAATGGTTTTAAAATAGGATCTTCAATTAATTCTTGTACAAGAGGAATTTGGTTATGGAATACTCCAAAAGATAAACCAAATTCAAAAGCTAAAATTTTATTCATTGATTCAGAAGGTACAAATAGTGTTGATATAAGTACAAAAACATATGATTCAAAAATTTTTGCTTTAATTGTTTTAATATCATCATTATTTATATATAATACAAATGGTAATATTGATGAAAAAAGTATTAGTGAATTAGCTTTAGCTTCTCATTTATCAAATTCTATTGCAACAAATGCTAAAATTGATAAAGATGTTTTAATTGAAGAATTAGCTCCTAAATTTATTTGGACTTTAAGAGATTTTACTTTAGATAAAATTGACCCTGAAACTAATGAAGAAATTTCCAGTAATGAATATTTAGAATTGTGTTTAAGAAATAAAATTTCTGGGAAAAATAGTAATGAAAATAATATTATTAGACAAAATATTATTAAATATTTTAAAGAAAGAGAATGTATTACTTTACCTAGACCTGCTGATAATGAAGAAACTTTACAGAATTTAGATAAAATTCCTTTTAATCAATTAAAACCTAATTTTAGAAAAGAATTTTTAGTTTTGAAAGAAAAAGTTTATCAAAGTTCTAAACCTAAAATTATTAATAGAAAAAGAATTAATGGACCAATTTTAGCTGATTTATTAATTGCTTTTGTTGATTCTATTAATTCAGGAATTGTTCCTAATATTAATACTGCTTGGGATAATATTATTTTAAATGATATTGAGGATTATTATAATCAAAGTTTGAAGTTTTTTAAACAAAATGTTAGTAAATGTAATGATGTTAGAAATTTATATAAATTGAAATTTAATACTATTATGAATTATCAAAATGTTTTAATTCAAAATAAGGAAATTTTAGAAAATGAGAGATATAAAGAAAAATATAATAAATTTTTAAATGATCTTGAAAGAGAAATAAATACTCAAATTATGAATAAAGAAAAAGATATAAAAAATGAAAATAGAAAATTAGTAAAAGAAACAATTAATGTAAAAGGAAAAATATTAGATTCTAATATGTTTAAAGAAGCATATAAAAATGATAATAATTATGATGATTTAATTAATGATTATACTAATTTTTTAAATGCTGGAAAGGAAAAAGATAAAATTTCAGATAATGAAACAATAAATATAATATTTAAAAGTGATTTAACACAAACAAAAGAAATTTTTTATTATTTAATAACACAAAAAAAAGCAGAGTTTAATAAAAAAAAATCTTTAGCTGATAAAGAAATAAGAACTAATCAATATATAATAGAAAATAATAAAGTAGAACCAATTATAGAATTAAATAATACATTAGAACAACAATTAAATCTTTTAAATAAAGATAAAATTAGAAAAGATAAAGAAATTGAAGAATTAGTAGAAAAATATAAAAATTTAATGGATAAAAGAGATGATTTGAAACAACAAAAACAAAATGCTTTTATGAAATCTTTAAGAAGATCTAATTTAACTGATATTGGAAATAATAATCATTTATTAAGATCTAAAGGTATTTATTCTGAATTACAAGGTGAGGAAAAAGGATGTAATTGTGAAGTAAGAGATATATGTAATCTTTTTTAAAAAAAACCAAAAAAAATAATATTTATTTTATATTATATTTTACTTTTTTATAAAAAAAATTTAAAAAAAAAATAAAAATTGAATTTAAATATATATAATATACCTAATAAAATATTTGTTTCAAAACATGGAAAAAATAATTAATATTTAAAATAAAGTAATTAAATTAGAATATCCTAAATTAACCAATAAAATAAAAATTTATAAATTTTCTTTTTCAAAATATTTTTCAATTTTATCATTCAACTTTTGAATTTTATCATTTAAACTAATAACATTATTATCTAAAAATCTAATTTTTTTTTTAACCATATCAACATCAACAGCCATTTTATATTTAATTTGAAACCTATGAACAACTTCTTTATATTTTTTCCTATAAAAAAATTTATCCCTAGCTTTTTGAATCATAATTTTCTTTTGTTTATTATTATTAGGAATTTCTCCTTTAAAATATTTTCTTTTCGTAATAACATATTGAAAATTATTTTTAAAATAAGAAACAGCTAAATTTTTAATTTCATCACCTTCTTCTAATCTTTTAATAAAATCTAAAGTTCTTTTTTCATCATCATTTAATTCAGTAGTTGATTGAAAAAAATTAATATTTAAAGCAACAATAACAGTTCCAGAAATTGCAATAATAAAACCAATAAATCTTCCAAGTATACTAACTGGGAAAAAATCACCATAACCAACAGTAGTCATTGTTACTAAAACATTCCATAAACAATTTAAATATATACTAAAGTTATTTGTATTATTTTCATTTTCTAATAATTGATAAACTGGACCTTCTATTATTTTTAACATATATGATAATGTTAAACATACTAAAAGAGTTATTAAAGTTAATGTTTCAAATGTTTTACTTATTAATAAACATTTAAATGAAAAAATATATCCTGATTGTTTTCCCATCATTTTACATATACGATCTGCTCTTGCTCCGTGATAATTTGAAAGTAAAATCCAAAATTTAATAAAATAATAACTTCTAAATAACATTATAGTAAGGAAAAAATCATTTATATTATATTTTACTTCTAATAAATTCCAATTTTTATTTGTTGTTACATATTTATTTTTAAATAAATAATTTGGATGTATTATTGCAAATATAATATCAATAATAAAAGTTGAAAATAAACCACTTTGAAAAAAATTATCAATTGAACTAATATATTTCGCAGATTTATATAAATAAAAATAATGAATATATCTTGGTATCATAACTAAAATAAAACCAGCAACTCCAATAGAAACTGAAATTAAAGAAATATTAATAACATCATCAAAATAACCAAATTTTTTACATTTATTTTCATTACATGTTCTTGTCTCATAATATATTATTCCACTTCCTATACTTAAAATAACAAATAAAGTTGATATCATTTCATCTATAAAAACTGAATTGTAATATTCTTCTGTTAAATGTTCATCTTCTAAACTTTGTTCATTATCTAAAAAATTTGCTAAAAATATCATTTTATTATCTGTTAATTGAGTTAAACTAAAACGACGACCTAAACTTTTTCGATTTGAAATTATTATATTTTTGTTATCTTTTTCTTGTTTTTTAAATATTGTTTTTGAATCATTTGATGAAATGATATTATTTTCTATTATATTTTTTGATGATTGTAAATTATTCATTGATTCGCTTTGAATTTGAAGATTTGACATTTTTAGATTATTATTTTTTTTTGAATTTTTTTAATTTTTTTGATATGAGGATGGATTATTAAGGATAATTATTTTTTTTAATGTAATTGAGCATACTTATTAAAATATATAATATATTCGAAAAATTTGAATATCATAATATTGCTAAATAAGGAAAAATAATAATAAATCAAATACATTATGTTTTTAATAATTTTATTTTTTATTATGAAAATTATGAATTCATTTCAATGAATATGAAATTTTTAAAGATTTGATGAAACAAATTCATATTTTTATATTATTATGCAAAATTTTTTTTATTTTTAAATTAAAAATATCAAAAAAGTATAATGAAAAAGAATATAATTCCAATTACTTTAAATTCAAAAAGAAGAAATATAATTTCAAAAATAGAAGAAAAAGAAGAAAGTAATTTATCTAATTCTTCAAATTTCAAAAATAATGATGACATTATAATACAAACAATAGAAAGAAAAAAAAATAATAAAAGAAATAAAATTGTAACATATGATTCAAAAGAAATGACAACAACTGATCAAATTGAAAATACATCTTCTCCAAAAAATATATCAATTTCTTATAATATAAATTTTAGTAGAAATTCATTTAGATTTAAACATAAATCACCTTATCAATATTATCAAAATTGGATTAATTTGAATATAGTAAAAAATAAAAATAATAATAATAATAAAGAAAGTTTTAAAAATAATTCAATTCAAAAAAAAAATAATATTTTAGAAATTAAAAAAAAGAAAAAATGTTGTTGTTCAATATTTTAAGAAATTGTATTAAATTATAATATGTAGTGTTTGTGTTTTATTTATAATTAATTATGTTATATATTCTATTTTAATTTATTCAATAAGATATTATAATCTATTTGATATTAAAAAAAGAGTAAAATAAAAATTACTTTGAAAATGAAAATTATTGTTTATCATAATAAAATAGGAAAAATTAATTTTTTAATTTTTAAGTAAATTTAAATTAATAAAGTTTATAAATTTAAAAATATTTTTTATAATCATTTTATTTAACATATAATTACAATAAAAATATTAGATTTAAGTTTCCAGTTTCAAACAAAAAAATGTTTATTAAATATATATATATTTATTTTAGATTTTTATATTTTTTCAAAACAAATAACACCTTACATATATATATTATTACCTAAGCATTTTTTGATAATAATAAAATATATACAAAAAATTATTTTTATGGATAAATCAAATTCTCAAAAAAACATTCATAAATCAAACTATTAAAACAAATTTCATTTAATAATTATGATTAAACCTAGTTTTTACAAGACTATTAGGTCTTTTGTTTATTTTTATGACATTCTCAAATAATTTGATTTGATTATTCATAATATTTTTATATTTAGTTTCTTTAAAATAAAAATCACTGTTACTATTCTTACTACTATTATTATAATTAATATAACTATTATTTTTACTATTATTTTTTTCGTTTGAAATATTTATCCTTTTAATTCTTAATGAACATATATTCTGAAATACATAATTGTTTGAAATCAAATTATTTTTTGTAATCAAATTATAATTCTTTTTTTGATTATAATTTGATGAACTATATTCAACAGTTGTTTCTGCTGCTGAATTATTATCAATTTCAAAATCAAAATTTTTAAATAAAATATTTGGTTTTTTTATTAATTTAATTCTCTTTGTATTATCACCTCTATTTATTAAATCATTTAAAATTTGTTTATTAATAATTTCAAATTTATTCTTTTTAATATCATTATTGGAATCAGTCTCTTCAATATTAAAAATTTTTTTTTTAAATCTTATATAACTTTGAAGAAGAATAGTTTTATCTTTAATATTGAAACTTCTATTTATTTTTCTTTCATTAATATTATTATTTGATTGAGTTAAAAAAAAGTTTTCATTTCTTTTTCTATCTGAAATAGTATTATTTTTTATTTTATTTATTTTCTCTATGAATTCATCTTTTTTCTTTGAAAAAAAAAAATTTGTTAGTTTTAAATAATTTAATAACTTGTTTTTCATATGATTTTTATTTGCTATTATTATATTTAAATTTATTTTATGATAATTATTAAATTTATTTTTATTTGAATTATCATTAAAATTATGTTTATTTTCAGCATATGTTATTTTTTCTTTTTCATATTCATCAATTTCTTCTTTTAAATTTTTTAATTTTTCATTTTTTATTTCCAAAATTAAAGGAAATAAATTATTTCTTAAAGTATATCCATTTTTAAGTAAAGGTGGTTTTAATATTAATATACCTTTTATATTTTTGTTCTTATTTTTAGGATTTATTAAAATAATTTCTTTATGATTAAAATTTTGAATATTTATAATTCTATTTGAATAATCTTTTAATTCTAATATTAAATCTGTTTCATTAAATTTAATATATATTATTATAGTTTTTATTAATTTAATTAATTCATAAAATTTTTCATTTGAAATCATCTTTTTATAATCTTTATATAATATCTTTGTTTTATTTTCACAAATCTTATTATCAAAAAATTTGGAATAATTATTAATTATGGATTCTAATTCTTTTTTATTATTTTCTTTTCCTTCCAAAAATATTTTTTTTAAATTACTACTTAAAAAAATTTTTAGAACATCATTTAAATCTTTTTTACTAATTTTTTCTGTCCCTGGACTTAAAATTTCGATAAAATATTCCTTTATATTTTCAATTTTATATTCAATATGATTATTTATTATAATTAATAATTCTTGAATTAAATTATATAATATGTTAGGATATTCACAAAATTTTTGATAAGAAAATAAAATTTGACTTCCTAAATTATTCCAAAGTAAATAAAATTCAGAAGATGCTATAAATTGATAATTGTTATTTATTAATAATTTTTCATTTAATTTTTTTATATTATTTTCATATTCTTTTTTAATATTATTTTCTTTTATATATTCATTTTCCAAACTTTTTATTTTTTCATCTCTTTCATTTATTAGTTTAAAAAAATTTACATTTTCTTTATTCTCATTATTAATCATCTATTTTTTTAAAATAATCAATCAATTTAATTATATAATTCACATTATTAAATTAAATTATTTTTATTTAATCAAAAAAAAATTTATTATAATAATAATTAATTGTTTTTCCTTTATCTTTATCATATTTTTCTTTTAAAAAATCTCTTTGTGAATAAACCACTGAATTATTTAATCGATAAACAAAATTTAAATCATTTGTTAATTTTGTAAAATTAATATAATGTTTAATGTCTTTAATATTATCTATTTTTTTTTTATTGATATTATCTATAAATTTAGATTCTCTTATTAAACTTTTTATCTTTCTTTGTTTTGCAGAATGAAAATATTTTCTTTCTTTATAAAATTTTTTTTCAAATAATAATTTGTTTTTAATATTTTTTTTAATTGATTTTGTATCTTTTAAAATTGTTTTTTCTTTTTTTTGTATTAATGAATAATTCTCATTTTCTTTTAAAATATTAGTTTTTTCATTAGATGAAAATGTACTTCTTTTAAAATTTTTTTTTGAATAATTTGTTATTAAATCAATATTTGGATTTCTTTTAAATAAATTTACTGTATAATTTAACTTCTTCATTAAACTAAAATATACTTTTTTATATTTTATTTTATTTTCTTTTTTTCTTTTATTAATTGAAGGATTTGATTTATTTTTTTTGAAGATGAATATTTGTTTTTTTGAATAATGATTAGGTAAATTATTATTATTTAATTCATTAGATATATTGTTTGCACTTTTATTATTATTTTTTTTTGAATTTTTATATTTTATTTTGATTCTATTATTTTTTTTATAATTTTGTTCAAATTGTTTTTTTTCATTCTTTATTTTCTGATCTATTAAAATATCATTATGTATAATTTTACTATTATTTTTTTTTATTAATTGCTTTTCAGATAAACTTTTTTTTATATTTAAATATTCATTTCTTTTATTGAGATTAAGATTAATTTGATTTGTAAATTTCTCAGAAAAATCATTAAATAACTTTAAAGAATTATCTATATGTTCTTCTAATTTTTGTTTGTTTCTTGTAATATTTATTACTGAATTTTTTTTATATGAAAGAAAATTTTTAAAGATATATGCAGGATTCTTATCATTTAAAATATAATTCATATTATATTTTTTGAAAGAAAAAGAAAATAATTTATTTAAGATATTTATAAATTAATTTAATTATTTAGTAATAATTTTGTTATATTCATTATTGTTTTTTTATTTTGAAAAATTATGATTAATTAACAAAAAATTTTATTATTTTAATTTTTATTATCTTTTTGTGATTATTTTAATTAATTTATGAAAATATATTATAATTATTTATTCGAAAGATAATATATAAGAAGTTATTTATTTTTAATTTTTATTTACATTGATATATTTTTATTTATGATATATTTAAACTTTTTATCAAATTATTTTAAATAATTTTCATTAGTTTAAAAAAATTATCTAATTCTTTATAATTAAAAAAAATTATAAAATTAAAAAAATTTTAATACATATATATAAAATGTTAACTCAAAAAAAAAAAAATATAAAAAAAAAATATAAAAAATTTACTTTTTCCATTCTAAAAATATAATAACAATGGAAATATCATCAACACTTCTCATATTTCTTTTCCATCTTTCTCTAGCAATTTCTTCTAATTCCCTACAAGCAGCATAAGCATTATTTTCCCTAGCATGTTTCCTAGCAATAACACCAACTTCTTCTTCAGATAAAAATTTCCATAAAGACAAAGTACCAATAACACAAATTTTCCCTCTATCAAGTTTTAAATTAGATTCAACAATTTCAGGTTCTGAAATAATTCCTAATTCTTTAGCTTGTAAATCACCTAAACTTCTAGAAATATTTAATTTAATAATTTTTTTTAAATACAAATTTTTTTTTTTTTCAAAAATATTTCTTTCATTAATTTTTTCAATATAATTTAAAATTTTCCAATTTTGAAAATTATTATTTTTATTTTCATTATTATGATTTCCATATAAATTATTATAATTACTATTATTTAAATTATCATTATTAATAAATTTACTTAAATGTCTTTTCATATCTAAAATTCTATCTGATTCACTTGGTCGATTAGGAACATGAGGATATGATAATTTAACAAAATGAGAATTTGAATATAAAACACATTTACAATTTCCACAATTTGCACAATATAATTTATTATTTGAATCATTAGGGTAAATTACTATACAACATGTTACTCCACTAAAGTCAATATCAATATTTAATTTTTGTCTATTTTTAATTAAGTAATTTTGACAATTTTCAAATGCTTCTGTTAAAATTGAATAATAATTATCATGACTTAAACATACTTTTATTGAATTGTTATTTTGAAAATAATCTAAAAAATATTCTTTTACTATTCTTGATAGTTCTAAACCATTTTTTCCATGACCATCAAATACACCAAATAAAGATATTAAACCTAATTTATTTGAGATAAAATTTACTTTTGAAAAACATGTATCTTTACTTTTTTTTTTAAAAAAATGCTTTTTAAAAAATATTGGATTTAATTCTCCTTTTATTGTTCTGTCTTCAGCTTTTAAAATTTTTAATGAATTTTTTATTGTTTGATGTAAACTATAATTTGATATTTTATTATTTCTACTATATTCACTTACTCCTTTTATTTTAAAATTTGATTTTCTTACTGTTAAGTTTACAAAAGGAATAAAAGAATTTTCTAAATTTTTTACTCTTTTATGTGTTACACTTAAACTTTGACTTTCACTTTTTATTAAATTTAATTTTGAAAAGTCTAATAATGGAAAGTTAATATTCATTTTTTGTTTTAAGGAATCATTATTTATTGTTGAATTATTTCTTTGTAAATAATTTATTTTTTTTAATTTAATGTTTTTTATTTTTGAAGAAACTAATTTTGTATTTTGTAAATGTGATACTAATTCTTTAATATCTTTATTTTTAATTAATTCTAAATTTTCTTTCTTTAAAAGTTCTTTTAATGTAAATGATTTATTATGAGAAGTTTTTTCTTGATTTAATTTATTATAACTAGTAATATTCATTCTTTCTCTTGTTGTTAAAAGTCTATAATTTTGATAGGAAAAATTTCTTTTTAGAGAAAGTAATGGAATTTTTCTCATTTTTATTGTAAAATTTATAATAAAAAAAATATTTTTATTTTTGTAAAATAAAATTATATTTATAACTAGATTAAATTATTTAAAGAAAAATCTAAATTATCTTCCATATTATTATCAAATTCTAAATTTATTAAATTAGGTTTATTTCTATTCATTTTTCTTTTAAAATTAATATTTAATATTTTATTTTTTTCTTTTGTTAAATTTTCCTCATCATCTAAATTAAACTTTAAATAATGGTTAAAATTAATTAATGTCATTTTTGGCATTTGTTTTGGTTCTAAATAATTCCTTCTTGTTTGAAAAAATTCATTCTTTTCATTTGATTTAACTAAATTTCCTGAACTTAATAAATTTCCAATTTGACAATATTTATTATTATTTGATTTGTTAATAAATAATTTCAATTTTTCATTACTTAATTTATTTTTTAAATTAAGTTTTATTTTTTTTTTCCTAGAATTAGTATTATTATTTATTTTAAATTTATTAAGAAAACTACTTTTATTCATTAATTTATTATGAAAAGATCCAGATAAAGTATTATAACAAATATTATTTAATTTATTATTATTACTTTCTTTTCTAATTGATTGACTTAAATTATAATAACCATTACTATTATTTATTTCACTTAATTGATTATTTCTTGAATAATTTCTTAATAAATTTAAATTTTCAATTTCTTGTTGTTTTTTTAGTTTTTTTTCTAATTGTTGATATCTTGTAAAATAATAATCTCTTTTTTGTTTTCCTCTTATATTCATTATTTCATCACTTAAAGAACTAGTATGTTCTATTTTATCTAAATATTTAATTATTCCTGACTTTTTAATATTATTATATATTTTTCTATTTTCTGAATTAATTTCTTTAATAGAATAATTATTATGAATATATTTGTTATAAAAAATATCATTATCTAAAATAGGAATTAATGAATTTCTATTCCAATTTTTTCCTATTTCATATCCTAATTTTTCATTTTGCTGATTTAAATTTAATAATTGATATCTTGTTTTTAATGCTACTTCATTTAAATAAATTTTTCTATTTATTTCTTTCATAGGATCAGTTTTCATTTATTAAAATGGAAAATTTGTTTTATAAAAAAATATTTAAAACAAATTCATATATTATTAATTTTAAAATTGTAATAAATTAAATTCAAAATAATTAATTTTCTCATTTTCCATATTAACATTATTTTAAAAAAATATATCCCAAAAAATTAATAATCAATATACTATATTTATTAAATCATAGTTATCCCAGTAATTATATAAAAAAAATAATTTATTTCATAACCATATTAAATTGATGTTCAGCAGAACAAAATTTACATTTAAACAAAACATCTTTTTTAATTTTTGATAAGCAATCTTTACATAAGAAATGTATCATTTTTTTATTAATTGTGAAATTATTATTAATAACTTCACATTTTATAACATTTTCAAATTTATTTAAACAATTAAAACATTTATTACTTGATTTATTAATATAATATTTTAATAACTCTTCACAATTAATTTGATAAAAATTTAATTTTTTAACCAAAGTATGTATAAAACAAGAATCATAAACGTGACCACAAAAACAAATCATATTTGCTTTAAAAGTAATTGAAGTAATAATAAAATTATAAAATTCATTTATACATTTTTTACAACATAAACAACAATTACAAGGAAGAATTAATTTAGATTTATTTTTTTCAATAATATCTTTATTACAATATATACATATTAAACCTTTTATTTTTTTCATTAAACTTTGAAAAGTAAATGTTTTATATATTTTATGAACTTTATTAATTGCATCTTCTATATTAATATCAATACAATTTCCTAACATAATATCATCTTCTAAAAAATTGTTAATTTCTTCATTATTAAGTGATAAATAAAATCTTTTTTGTTTTTGAATAAAATATAAAAATAAATTTTTCATATAATAATTAATATCTTTTAATATACATTTATAACAAATAAAAATTTCATTCTTCCCTAATTTTTTAAATCTTGCAAGCATAGATTTATTATTATCTTTACAAATAAAACAACAAGAAACATTTTCAATTTCTTGAGGAAAATCAATTAATAAATATTTATTATATTTTTTAATATAATCATTAGTATAAACTAATTCATAATGAGTTTTTTTATATAGAATAGTAATTTTATTATCAGGATCATTAAAATTACCAGCATTTAAAATTGATTTTTTACATTTAGAAGTATTAATCTCAGTAACATTATTAATATATAAAATTTCAATATCATATCCTAAAATAAAAGGAGTTAAATAAATATCAATTCTTTCTGATATTTGATTAAAATTAAATAAATAATATTTAAAAAAAGAATCATAGTCATGATGTCCATTTTCATCTATAAATTCAGTAGGAAGTAAATTCCCAATAAAAATAGGAAAATCTTCTAATAAAGTTTTAGTTCTATTTTCATTAATATATAAATAAATTAATATTCTAAAATATATAATTAAACCTTTATCAAAATCATCAATATTATTATACATTTTTAAAAGAACTGAATATGATTTTAAAATTGGGTCTCTACTTTTAGAAGTTAAAGAAAAATAAATCATAATTAAACATTTAAAAGTTTGATTTAAATCAATTTTATTTTCTTTTGCCATTGATATTAATATAGGATTTTTTAATTTCATTTTAAAATCAACTATAAAATTTTTAATAAAAATTATATTCTTTTGAAAAATTATATTTTCCAAAAAAGCAAACATAATAATTCTATAATAACAATTACCATCAGCTTTAATTTTTCTAAACATTAAATATTCATATTTCTTATTTGGATTAGGATCTTCAATTAGAAATTTAGTAATATGATTTATAGTATTATATTTAATTTCTTTTTCACATTGAATATTTCTAATATCAATTTTATCAATTTTCTTTTTTAAATCATACATTTCTTCATCTGAAAAATTTAATAAGACATGTTTAATAAATAATTGTCCAGTTTTAGAATGTTCTTCAGATAATAAATTCCAATTATATTTTTCTAAAAATTCATTTGCATAACATAAACTTTCTAATTTCTTACTAACACTATATTGATCTGTTTCAAATTGAGTTAATAAATTAAAAACATCATTATGAAGAAATGAATAATCTATTTTTCTTGGGAGATTTACACTATTATATACATTTGGTTTGTCTTGTTCACCTACTACATCTGTACATTTTCTATATGGTTTTAACATTTGTTGAAATAATTCCATTTCATTCATTTTTTTATTTTTTATTTTTTTTTTTTTTTTTTTTA
>Ga0256407_10010231_pt1 | contig 13240 bp, 13 predicted proteins | sample RumenRJG_04DNA_FD_193489 | JGI IMG/M metagenome (GOLD analysis project Ga0256407, IMG submission 193489) | Bovine rumen microbial communities from Lethbridge, Alberta, Canada - RJG_04 | ecosystem: Host-associated > Mammals > Digestive system > Stomach > Rumen | place: Canada: Alberta... | reverse complement strand
CCAGAGGTCGAGCGAGTCTGCCCGTTGCCTTTAGAAATTCTTGTTGACGTATTTCTCAAAATCAATGTCATTGAGTTTGAAGAACTCCTCTGCCGGTACATAGCAGTAGAACTTGTCTTCATCGGGGCTGCCTTCCTCTATATGTGCTTCAAAAACCTCTTCGGTCGTCACCTTGACTTCGGCATTCAGCTCCTTGATGAAGACGTTTCGATACAAGATGTTGCTTCCGTCAATCATCATGCCCAGCAGCGTCGGACCTTCTTCGAGGCACTTCATTTCCTCGAATACCAGTTCCACCAGTTTGCCTTGCTTCTCCCTCTGCAGGGAAGTGTAGATGATGTCACCCTCCATTTCCTTGCTGGAGATATGAACCATCAGACGATGCTCCGTTTTGTCATAGTAGATGCTCTCCACGTCAATAGCCATATCACCGAAATAGAGCGTTCCTATCTCCACCATGTCATAGTGGTTGATGACCTCTTGAATGAACCGCTCCCTGCGGGTGTCAAGAACTTCATCCGTGAGGTTGTTAAGAGCCTCGTGTTTTTCCAAGAGTCTTTTATACTCTTTGTTTTCAGTCTTTTGCTTTGCCATAATGATTAGAATTTATGGGCAGATGGTTAGTCTGCCCGTTACCTTTTACTTTGTCTGGAAGCACACTCTGCCTTTCCTGCGAAGTTGCAGCACAAGGTGATACTCCTTGTTCAAGTCTGCCAGCTTCTGTAGTTTCTGCCAGGTGTCCTCCGTGTTCTCCATCAGAGAAGCGTAAATCAGATTTCCGACTTGCCTTCCCTCGTTAACGTCAAAAGCCTTGAAGCCCTTGCATCCGTCAAACTTTGCATATACGATGTGCCAATCCATAATTACTGACCTTTATTAGTCCACAAACTCAAATTCATCCCTATAGCAGGTTATTTCTGCTCCACTGCCTAATACGATGCAGGTGTACTGATAGCCATGATAGCCACCGTCTATGCTATCCAAATCCACACTGATGTCCCAATATCCACGATAGGGAACAAATAGCCTTGCGTATCTCATTGCATCCTCCTTTCTTTGTTAGAATGGCATGTCCTTCTCGTCAGGTGCTGGAGCGTCCAGCGGTGGCTGGGATGTGTTCTTCGCCTTAGCTCCTTTCTTGGCAGCCTTCTTCGGGTTGTCGTTCTGCTCCTCTTTCTTCCCTGCATTGACGAAAGCGATGCTGTCCGCATTGATGGAGATTTGTGTGTGGCTCTCGCCTTGGCGGTCTTTCCACTGGGATGTGGAGATAGTTCCCTCCACGAGAATGAGCCTTCCCTTGGTGAGATATTCAGCCAGACGGACATGGTTCTCCCTGCTGCTGCGTACCCTTACCCATGTAGTGATGTTCTGACCTTTGGAGTAATCATCAACGGCTATGTCAACCGCCATGAATGTTCCGTGCGTTCCTGTGATGACTTGGCAATCCTTGCCGATGCGTCCGATAGTGTGTGTGTAAAGCATAATCTAAAATGTTTGATGGTGAATAATCGAATGAAATCTAACTCTTTTCTTTTCCCTTTATTCAGGAAATCTGCATTGCAGAGGGAAGAAGAAGGCTCACTTGGCCTTCTTCTTTGAAGTTTTCTTCTCCTCCGCAGGAGCTTCTTCCTCCTTGTCGGGAGTCTCATAGAACTTGGTGGCTACCAGCAGCACTCGCTGATGCTTGACACCTTCCTGATCGCTCCATTCCTCAGGCTTGAAGTAACCTTCCACGGTGAGCATTGCACCCTTGGTGAGCTCGTCGAATGACTCGGCGTTCTCGTTCTTACGCCATGCTTCCACGTTGACGAAAGCCGATACGCGGTTGTTCTCTTCGCCGTTCTTCTCGTTACGGCCGATAGCCAGTGAGAAACGTGCTACTGAAGCGGTTGTGAACTGACGGATTTCTGCATCCTTACCTACGAAACCTGTTACTGCGAAATTGTTCTCGATCTTTTTCATTGTTTTGAATTTTTAGAAGTGAAACATTTATTTTTTACGTTGCTATCAGAGTTAGCAAGGAAAGCAGGCAAGCAAGGAATTACCGAATTATTTCACCTTGGCACAGAAAAGTTTTTTGGATGATGTCAGACGAAAAAGTTTTTGAAATAATTCAGGTAATAAGGCACTGGTACTTGATACAATGCGGCTTGCACTAACTTTGCGACGGAAAAAGTAAGTGTGTCTGCTTCGTCCAAAATAAGAAGTGGAGAAAAGTGCAGAAAATCAAGTAATCGGTGTTAGGTAAAGGAAACAGGTATCTATATCAGATAAACAAGCGATGAACAAATATCGTGCAGATAGCCGTTGAAGGATGGGCGGAAACTGAGCAACAGCATGAAGAGATTGGGGGTGCAAATACGATGAAAAAGACGGAGAACGCACAAGGAAGGGAACATGAGGAAGGCAAACCTGGGGATTAGGATGTCGAGAGTAAACGCAATACGGTTCTCGCAACGATTCACAGAAGCTAAAGAAAGAGGTAATTCAGCAAGGAGAAAAAAGAAGGACTGACCCTGCCGTCAATGAGCAGCCATCGGGCTCAACTTATGGCATGTAAGTTTAAGTTTAGAATTACTCATGTATATATACATGTTCTCCAAACTCAAATGTTTTCATGGTTTCAGGTCTATTACCCATACTTTCGAATGTAAAAAAGACAATTTTCCTTCAGTAAGGTGAAAGTATAAAAAAGAGCGACCGAAGCCGCTCTTTATGTAGTATCAATATGTAGATTTACCTGGCAAGGAATGTTTCAACCAGTGTATGCAGTTGTTCTATCGAGAGGTTGGAAGTACCTGTTTCTTCAATCTCTGCATACGCTGCTTTGTTTTTTGATATAACAAACTTACGCTCTTTTCCTTGTATCTCGCAAAGAAGATGGAAATTGCCTTTGTAAGTTTGTTCTACACGTACATTCTCATATAGAATGCCATCAATATCAAATGATGGTGAACTGCTATCAGGCAAGAAGCCCCAATTTGCCAGATGGTTGTTCAAGCAAGTTTCAACAGCAGCTATCCATTGCTGACCTACACCACATTCTTCTGCGTATTTACGGAACTTACTGATAGCAGAGGCAACCTCTTTGATAATGGTTTCTGCCTTTCTGATACCATTATCTTTGGCGAGAGCAAGAGCATCTTCAAGGGTTTGACCTTGCAGCTTTCCTTGCATCATAAGGCAGTGCATAGTCTCTGGAAGGAAACCTCCGACATTGAAAATATAGGTCATGTCATATGCTGGCGATAACTGCCAATGACCGTTTTCGTCCATTAGGAAAGAAAAGTTCTTATTGTGGTCATCGGTGTTGTTGGCAAGGATGTTGAACACCATCCTGCGAAATACCTCTTCCTGTGTGGATTCAGGAAGTCGCATCTTACGACATACCATCAGCAGTTTCTCGTAGCTGTCTGCTTCGGGGTATAAGGCAGCCAGTGTCTGCATGTGAAGCTTACGTTCCTCATCACGATCGAAACGATGCGTTATGAAGTGATTCTGTCCCTCAACTTCAATAAGTTCACATGGCATCATGTTGATACCAGCAGCTGTAGCCATTTTGTAATAAGCCATTTCAAGCTCAGCAGAAGAACGTGAAAGATCACCAAACTTAAGAATACAGTATTTAAACTCTTTTTGCCCAGCTATCTGTCCGCTTCTTATCTCACCAGTCTTTGGATTTATGGCAATGATGGCTTTAGGCTGTCTGCCACCTGCAGAGGTGCCAACAGCTATCAAGGATTGCATCGTCAAAGACTCATCTGGCATTATCTTTACGTTCTCACGCTCAGTGAATATCTTTTGAGCCAAGTCCGTCAAAGCTTTAAGATTGAGTTGTTCGGACTTCTTAATGCCAGATGATTCAGGGATAAACTCCAATGCTCCCATTCCTCGCTTGCCAATGAAAGAGAGAATTTCAAGAGGAGTGATTTCCTGGTTTCGGATGCCGTTCTGTATTCTCCAACATTCGAAGACTTGATTTCCCCAAGCATCAGGAAGCGAATCAGCAAGAAAAGGAGGCAATTTACGGTAAAGCTTCATTTCCTTATCTCCCATGATAGGACGACGGCTTGCAGGTGACTTGGTAGAAGCAATAAGAGGGAAAGGATCTAGTTCGCCACCGATAACAGCAGGATTGAACTCGAAGTACGAAATTCCTTTCCTGCCATCCCATGACAAACGACCGATCTCCTTGTCCCAGAGCATTATTTTAAGGGAGCTTGTTATCATGATTTCTTATGTCTAATTCGTTGAACCTTCTTTTCTGACTTGATGAGATATGCAGAATCTGGAAGTTCTGGCATCAGTTCGTCTAGAGTATTTATCTGGCCGATAGCCTTCATCAGCAATAGGAACGTACCAAGCGACATATTGCCTGACGTTCCGTTCTCAAACTTGTGAATGGTAGTAATGGTGATACCAGATTGCTCAGAGACATCCTTCTGCGTCATGTTACTACGCAGACGATAATCTTTGAATCTCGCTCCAAGCAGCTTTATCAATTCTGGTATGGAATATTCGTAATAATCAGCCATAATGTCACACTTTTATTTTATACTTTGCTATAATTTATATATTGTTTTATCGTCTATATTATATTACGCTTATATTTACGACTGCAAAATTACGCAATGTTTTTGAAATAAATGCATAACGGCAAGGAAAATGTTGGATAAAGAGCAAATTTTATGGTTCTGTAAGGAAAAAGAGAGCCCAAAACACAAAAAAAAGCGACCCGATGGCCGCTCTTTGATGACGAGAAAGGTTATTAGCCCTTCTTTGTCTTGCTCTCCTGTGGAGCAGGAGTTTCTTCTTTCTCCACAGCTTCGTAGAACTTGGTTGCGACGAGAACCACACGGTTGTGCTTAACTCCATCGGCATCCTGCCATTCCTCAGGCTTGAAGTAGCCTTCTACCGTAAGGAGAGTTCCCTTTACAAGGCGATCGAAGGAAGAGGTGTTCTCGTTTTTGCGCCATGCCTCTACATTCATGAAGGCTGATGTGCGGTTTGTTTCCTCGCCATTCTTCTCAGTACGGCTGATGGCCAGTGAGAAACGTGCAACGCTTGCTGTTGAGAACTGATGGATGCTTGCATCCTTACCTACGAAACCGCTTACTACGAAAGAATTTTCAATCTTTTTCATAACTTTGATATTTTAGAAGTGAAACATTTATTTTTTACGTTGCTATCAGAGTTAGCAAGGAAAGCAGGCAAGCAAGGAATTACCGAATTATTTCACCTTGGCACAGAAAAGTTTTTTGGATGATGTCAGACGAAAAAGTTTTTGAAATAATTCAGGTAATAAGGCACTGATACTTGATACAATGCGGCTTGCACTAACTTTGCGACGGAAAAAGTAAGTGTGTCTGCTTCGTCCAAAATAAGAAGTGTAGAAAAGTGCAGAAAATCAAGTAATCGGTGTTAGGTAAAGGAAACAGGTATCTATATCAGATAAACAAGCGATGAACAAATATCGTGCCGATAGCCGTTGAAGTATGGTCGGAAACTGAGCAACAGCATGAAGAGCTTGGGGATGCAAATACGATGAAAAAGACGGAGAACACATAAGGAAGGGAACATAAGGAAGGCACACCTGAGGATTAGGATGTCGAGAGTAAACGCAATGCGGTTCTCGCAATGATTCACAGAAGCTAAAGAAAGAAGTAATTCAGCAAGGAGAAATAGAAGGACTGACCCTGCCGTCAATGAGCAGCCATCGGGCTCAACTTATGGCATGTAAGTTTAAGTTTAGAATTACTCATGTATATATACATGTTCTCCAAACTCAAATGTCATGACCTCAAATGGCTTAGAACAGGAACAGAGATTGAGTTTACAGGTTTATGAAAGCCATATATATGTATATGACGAAATAAACTTGTATGAACAGCTGATACTCCATTTTTCTCTTTCTCTTTACCGAAAGAAAGTTAAATTTTGAGGTGTTTTGACTGATTTCAGTATAAAAATGCCACAATGAAAAGTATTTGTGGTAATTTTGCATCATTAGAACAGGTAATATAGATTGCAACTCATACATCTTATCGGCAAGATGTCGAGCCAAGATAGAATTGCATTCTCCAAAAAGCATGAAAGCATATGCCAGAATGAACACATACAAGTTCTTCGAGGTGTTCATGATGAACAACTGGATCTGCAGAACAAAGCAAGATTACGCTACGTTTTGATATGAGCACATAGCAATATCGTATTATTGAATGTTAAATATGTTAATTTTACAATCTGCAAGATTAGGTTCAAAATGAAAAGAAGAGAAAGCAAAACTTAGACAAATAGCTGATAATCAAGCTAAAATGTTTTCAAAAGGACAACGGCTCAACTATCGTCCTTTTAATACGTAAAACACTGATAATCAGATGTGTTGAAAATCTGCGTGGGAAAGTGATTTTTTGCAAAGAAAAGCATATTATCTGCAATAATATGATACTCATTTTGAGGGTTGATTACGCCTACTTTTGGTTGTCAATGCAATCCCAAGAGAACTTTTCCCATTTTGAAGCATCATCCTCATACGTCTTATTCAAAAATTCTATAGAAAATTGCTGATGCTTATCTATATTATCTATTGACCACTCTTTGTACTGCGAGTACACGTATAGCATCTTCAAACTTTCTACATTTCCTGTTCCTGAGGCGTACCTCTCCATCACGGCTTTTTTTACCTCAAAACATGAATTTGACAAAGTGCTATTTTGGCCAGAGGAAATCATAACCATGTTTCCCAAGCAGTCGCGTTTAGTCGAAAGTTCAGGATGCTTCTCGTCATCCCAACAAAACCGATTTCTATCATTGAACTCATAGTCCGGATGCTGGGGCGCAATATGCTCTATAGATCTATTGCGCCTAAAGACATATTTCTCAACAACCTTGCGCAAACTTTCTTCCTTGAAAAAAAGTTCTCGTTGTTCCCAAAGATAGTAGTCAATGCGCCAGAACCAATATCTGTCAATGTTCTGATAGGTCAATTCATTTTCATCAATATCCTTTTGAGGATGCCATTGATTATCTATAGACTTCAACTTGGCGAGGTAATCTTCTGCGTCAAGTTCCAAAGAATTATGACTATGGACATAATCTTCAAGATATTTTAGCAGGGTTGGCGTCCACATATAGTAAGTCATTGCAGATGACGCAGAATATAGCATAGCAAGGAACATTCTCACTTTCATCTTTCCCTTTTCTTCTGCAGCATACAAAGCGAACGGATATGGTTCCTCATCTTCATCGTTCATACGGATAATAAAGTAATCGGTCAAAAGACGATATAGTCCGAGTTTTTGCATGAACAATTTAGCATCCAATCCTCTCTTTTCAAACGCCCACTTGAATGTCTTGCTGAGTTTGCGGACATCGAAGAAATCGGTAGTATTCATTCCCTCCACAGTCTCCCCAGTTTCATTCTTTTCTTCTAAATTCTCATCCAAACAGATGAACAACACCTGAAGGAGGAATTCCGGAAAGGTCAAAAGTGAATGCTCGTCCGTACGACGCTTCACAATCCTAAATGGGTTATCCGGATTGGCAGGGATGTCACCTATAGACTTTGGCTCTGTTGTTTCTTCACTTTCATCCACATCATTATCTTCTTCATCTGTGTCAAATGATATACGAGGTTGTTCAAAGGCTTTATCTATATTGCCATTCATGATGTCTGTAATTGCAGTAAGATATCGTCCACGAAGCGTGTCGAACGTTTCTTTATTATGTTTGCGAAGAATTTTCTTCTCCATAACACTAACTGCATTCCAAAGAAGCGTATACTTCTCTTTCTCTGAATCCAGTCGTCTGATGACATCTACCTTTAGAATTTCATAGTTCTCAAGAGATTTTCCCGACGTATTCATCCTCTCAAAGTATGTATTAAGCTCCTGAGAGGAATACTCATCAGGGAGCTTTGACAGGAAGAAGGTAAGGTTATTGAAGATATAGTCTCCGAATGCTTCTTCCTCTTGGATTGTCATGATTTTTTTGAGATGGCTACTTATATATCCCAATCCTTTCTCCATCTTATCATTTTTATAAGAGGGAATTTTTCCATTTATCTTAGCCTGAAGATATTCTTTGTCTTCATCCCTTGCAGTAAACATCAGACGAGGTTGTCCCGAGGAGGTAAGGAACTCATTCCAATTGAAATGAATTCCAAGCAGCACCATTACAGTAAAGCGTTGCTGACCATCCACAAGTTCCTTGCTGTTGCCAGTTTCCTTTGCTGTCAGCATACCAATATAATATGGTGAGTTAGCATTACGCTTGTATGATGAATATAAATCATCCAGAAGTTGGATAATCTGTTCCTCACCCCATTCAAACAGCCTTTGATAAAGAGGAATGCTGAAGAATAGAGCTGAATCTTTGCTTATGGTGTACGGCGTAAATGCCTGTTTAAAGTTTGTCATTGTGTAAGAAACTAAAATCGACTAAATAATGTTTATTGTTCTCTTCGTATAGAGCTTTTTCCTTGTTGAAATAGTCTTCACGAATGCCGGTTAATGTAGCGTCAAAGAATGGCAGACGTTTGATGATATCACGAGCTTCAGCAAGGAAGAATGTTGGAGATGTAGCTTGACATATCATTTGTATAATGCCTAATTCACCAGCTCTGTCCATTATTGATTGTTTGTTAGCCTTACTCTTTTCGTATCTAAGTTGTGAGACAATTCTTGTAATGCACGTCAACGCCTCAGACAAGTATTGACTGCCGAACTTCAAATAATATGCGAACAAGAATGTAGCAATAACATCGCCATACCACCAATGAGTGCGTTTCTTTCCTTCTGCCAGATGTAGTTCTGCGGATTCTTGATTATCGACATTGCGATTAAGAATACCAGAGCAAGATATCGTTCTCCACAATATATTATATTGCTTGGTCTCCGTAAAGATATTATAATGCTGAATGAAGCTGTTAACAAAGGCAAAGAAATGTGTTCCGCCTTGTATAGGATCCATAAAATCAAACTTCTCACCAAATGGAGGAATTTCAGGGATAGTAGGTGCAGCCTCAAATTCATTCTTAACTCTGTTCTGCTCTTTGATATACCATGTCTTGCGTTGATTCCATTTGCGTAGACAGTAGAGGTATATGCCAAGGATGATTGACACGCTTCTGTCTCCATTGTCTCGCTCGCTCTTAACGAGAAGGGCATCCCACATCTTTGCAAGATGGCGTTGCTGCTTATCGTTAGTTTCTGGAATATATCTCAGATGATGTGACTTAAGCAACTCATAATCAGTCAACGCTTTTCCTCTGGCATTTTGAGTCGAGAAGAATGTATATGCAAGGTCAAGCGACGAGTCCTGGAGAATAAGGACATCGTAAGTAATTTCTTTCATTATCCTTTTGGCGATGTCTATTCTCTTTGCCGTATCAGGATAATGTCTGTTAAGATACAATTCTATGAGGTACCTGTTGTAGCCAACATACTTTTGAGCTTCAACCGAGTCAAAACTTTCATTGAGCAGATTTATGTCGGTAATACCCATGGCACGTAGGATAAGAGCCAATGTTACAGTTCTCTGTTGCCCGTCTATAATATCATAATCTTCTTCCTTTTTTTGAAGAATTATGGTACCAAGATGGTATCTGTGTCCTCTTGGTTCAAATATATCATCCAACAATAATTCCACATTCTTTTGTGGCCAACAATAAATACGTTGATAATCTGGAATCCTCAGATTCAATGCAAGAACATCATACAAGGGCATCATTTCAAGTGTGACCTTTTCCTCACTACTTTCTTCTGGAGCTTTCATGCCCTCCGTATTGCACATAGAGAAGGAAATTGTCTGACCTTTTGTCGCTGGCTGTTCTTCAATTTCCTCGTCTTCATTGTAATCTTCAAGGAACTTCTCTATTAGGGGATCTATGTAGCTAATGAACTTGGAAAGAGCATCGGCAAGTTCCAAAGTGTCTTCTATTGGCTGCTCTAGACGCAATCTTCCCTGTTTCATGCCATACCATTGATGCCAGAGATATTCTCTTGATTGTGTATCAATTTCATTCCGAAGATACTGGAACAGACTTTGATTGAATTTATTGCCATAGTACTCGCCTTCTAGATGCAGTTCGAGGTATCCTTTTAGATATTCATAATGGATGATTGAAACATCAATTTCTGACGATATCGCTATTTTTATGAATCTGTTCTCATGCCACGCAATTTCATTCTGTTGACATGAGACTTCTTTCTCTGGCCAACGCTTTTGTACAAATTTGCGTACAGATTCAACTACGTCTGGATAAATGTATAACATAATAATCTCTTCTTATGCTAATATAAGTTTATTTAAATACTCGTCCAAGAGGATGTAGAGTCGGGGCGCTTGGTCTATTGACAGAAGTTCACCGGAGTGACCTTCGTTCCAACTGATGTCGAGGATTCTATTCCGACGTGGAAATGTGATGGTATACTTTTCAATTCCTTGTTTCATAATTTTGTTATTATCTACTACAAAATACACTAAAAAGCATCTTTTAAATACTCAATCTCCTCCTGCAACTTCTGAGGATTCTGTTTGGCGAGTTTCTGCAGATTAAGTAACTTCCATTGAACAGATGGATAATCCTTGAAGTACTCAAATTCATAGTCCTCCCATTCGGGCTGACCGGATTCAAAACTGGCTAGGAACTTCTTGTCCGCTTCTGTCATCAGAGACTTGACATCATTAATGAGTTTTGCACGAGTTTCCTCAAATTCTTCATATGTAAATGGAATATCTGTCATACCAGAAAATTGGTTTTCCATTGCTTCGTGCTGGTCAATCAGACTAGGGGCAAAAGACTCATGTATTGGCCTATCGCTTCCCAACAAGCAAAAGATGAGTCCTTCGCGACATTCACTCAATGGAATATCCATATACTTTACATCAAACAAATCGCGAGGATGTTGGCGTGAAAGTGCTGCTGCAATCTTGCCACCATATAATTGTGTCGTCGGAACAACATTTGCCTCACAAAAGAGAGAAAACTCTTCCTGTGCCTTCTCGCTCAATGGTATCGTTTGTACCTCGCCTCCTACAATACCTCTCTTGGTCTGGTTAACCTCTATCTTTACCTGTTTTCCTCGATACTCGCACAATAGTTTGCACGTACTGAAATTGGGAACAATGTGCATTCCTTTAAATGCTTTCTTTGCCTTGTCTGCAATGGATTTCAAATGTAAATTGATGTCATCCAAACTTGTCTGGCGGTCAGCCAATGGAATGTAGGTCAAATCAATATCTACCGAATAGCGAGGCAGGTCCTTCATGAAGAGATTGATGGCGGTGCCACCATGTATGGCAAACACCTCCTCATCCATCACAATCGGAATGAGACGGAGTAGCAGCTCTACCTTCTTAGCGTAAACACTTGATTTTATTTCATTCATATTCTGCAAGTTCTTTAGAGATTGTCATATTATACTTATTGATGTACTTCCCTATTGGCGTGATCATAAACCTGGATGTACCAAGATTGACATTTTCCAGTTTCAAAGCCTTATACCAGGAGTGGCCAGCCTTTTCTGCCATATATAAGAACAGTCGTTTCACTTTCTGTGACGTGCAAGCCTCCAGTAATGTCTGAACCAATTTGGGACGCAATGTCGTCAAGCCCTCCATGATATAATAGATATCGAGCAAAGATGATGATGCATCCGGCAAGTTCAAACACTCCAACATGGCACGCTCTGGAGATGACACCAGCAAATCATGTTGATTGACTGTCATGGTTTCTACCCCCAACAGCTCATCACCCAAAAAAGAGGTAGTCATATATTTTATAGTCATATCCCACTCCTCTTTTAGTAACCATGAAGGTAACTTGTTGCTTTTGTCTGTAAACAGATAAGCCATAGGTTTCCCCATTGACAGGTAATGGGAGTATCCGCGGAGTTCCAAAGCTGTATATGCACCTACAACACAACTCTTACTGAGTTGCGTGTTATATGACGATACAGCAGCATATAAGCTTGGTTCTGTCCCATGTATCTTATAAACTCCTTTCGATATACGATCAAGCCATCCACTTTTCATATAAGCATACTGACCACGAGCATCCAATCCCTGACTTGAAAGCCACGAACCAAACAGGACCGACTCATTGGGTGCGGCTTCTAATATTTGCTGTATTTTTGTCGCCATCTTCGTTTATTTTATGAATACCAGCCTAAATTTGTTGCAAATATAGCTTTTTTATTTTGTTCAACCAAACATTTTCCTCAAATAACGGCGATTTTTATAGAAATTTATTCTCAGATTCGCGTTTTTAGTGAATTTGAGAGTAAAAAACGTGCAAAAACTATAAGCAGAGATACAATTGCCATCAAAATAAAAAAGGGCGATAGTCCGAATCAATTTCTGGGCTTGGTTTAGTTTAATCCCATATTAAATATCTATAACCTAAACTAAACCATTTATCTTCCGACTACTATTAATGCCATGCCGAATGGTCAAGATCAAAGATTAGAAGAAAAGGAATAACACATTATAGGCTAAGACAAATGAGAACATACACTTTTTAACAACACGATTTTGAGCTTAAAAAAACTCCGATTTTTCGTCAGATTACAAAGATATACAAAGAACTGCAAAGATAAATGTACCTAAAGAAGCTAAAATTGGAGGTTACTCTTCACACCATTTTCAGCGATTGCAAAAATGTGCAAAAATCCGTGTTAACGAATGTGAATATACAAAAAACTGGAAAAACGTCTTTGCAGATGTTTGTATATTTTATTTTTGACGGCAGCTTCATTTGCAGATGTTTGTATATTTTACGTCCCTCCTCCGTCCCTCGGCATAGTATCTGTCCCCCGTAATTAGAGGAATATTCGCTGATTATTAACGACTTATATTTGCAGATTTTACATTCTGCATCGGAAAGTGATATGAGACTACGTTATATCAATTTGTCATTACCTGCACCTATTTCAAATTCGTCATTCTGTCGGTTTGATGATGACTCTGCGATAAGCGGGCAAAGCGTACTTGCTTTGGTCGTGTACCTCGCAGATGATGTGAATCTCATCGTTTGCAAAAGTTGTTGGTATGTCCACTTTAACTGTCGAAGAAGTGGCATTGCTGACAGTTGCCTTTGCCTGACTCATAGCTAAGCAGATGCACCAGCGACTCCGTATCATCAGGTTCAAGATCCGGTTGTCCGATGTCAGTCAAGATCACCACACGAGGTTTCAGTTGTGCCTGCGCTCCCATTGTCAGAAGGCAGAGTAGCAGGAAA
>Ga0256407_10010225_pt1 | contig 13245 bp, 11 predicted proteins | sample RumenRJG_04DNA_FD_193489 | JGI IMG/M metagenome (GOLD analysis project Ga0256407, IMG submission 193489) | Bovine rumen microbial communities from Lethbridge, Alberta, Canada - RJG_04 | ecosystem: Host-associated > Mammals > Digestive system > Stomach > Rumen | place: Canada: Alberta... | reverse complement strand
TTGTTCCTAAGGATGTCTACGATCAAATCAAAGGTGGATTCGTCTATAAACCAGATAAAAAATAATATAAGAAGGCCTGTAATAGCTTTTTATTTAATTAGAGCTTCAAATAGAATTTCCTAATCAATAATAAAAGCCGGAATCTTTGTTCAATTCCGGCATACTGTACGAATGTAACGGTGGGACGAAGTGAACACTCATTTGCTCGTTTGCGACTGAGTGAATACATTACCTGCGACTGAGTGAACATACACTTTTTACCGGTTTTTTACAGGTAACAACAACATTGTTACAGAAAACTACAATTTAAAACAGGTTTTCTACTATTTTCGCTTATGCATTAACATTATTGGTAAGTTGCAAGTTTATTCAAAATCTCGTACGATGCACTTCCGTTGTAAAATCCAAGCTCTTTGTAAAAAGTATATGCCTCTTCACTATATTCCAGTTTCTTTTCATACAATATCCAATTTAAATCGTACTTACCACCATCGAAAATAGAGAAATACATAATAAGTATTCTTTCTTTTTTGTGTTGAAGTAATTTAGAATCAGCAATAATCGAAATGTGCTTTTCAGTTAATGGTTTTTCTTTAGAAGAAGATAAAAATAATAAAACAGTGTCTTTCTTTTTCAGTGGCAATATCAAAGATCTGCTAAATCTAAAAACATTATTCTTAGCATCCTCAATTGTTTGAAAATATCTATCAAGAAACAAATGACAATCGTTTGGCATTATTTGCATTAGAATTCTCAGAACGCCTTTATAGTTGACATTTGCTTGCAACATCTTATTTCTATAAAGTTCTATAATATTCATCATTTTATTAGCCGCTATTATTTTGTTTTTATCAAAAGAATATTCAAGAAGATGAAAATGTGAAAATAAATCAGCTTCCGAAGTTATGTTTACCGCAAAGGTACTTTGTCCACTTTCTTCAATCAATAATCCTGGAAGCTTTTTTAATCTAGTAAAATAATCGACGCGAATATTTAAATAATCTGTGACTTCTCTTGGGTGTACAAATGAGTTTATAAGTTTCTCAAAATCTTCCAACGAAAAAATATTAATCAACGTTCCATTAAGGTCTATAAATTTGGTGTAATCTTTAATTTTGTTATTATCAAAAAGGATAATTGGATAAATAGAATATTCTCGATCTAATGCTTCTTGTTGATTATAGCAGTCCTTTAACAACACTTTATCATTATTTAAGTAGTTGATTGTGTCCGAAATTTGCTTTACAGCTTTCTCCAATACAGCTTTTGAGAACCATTCTTCCTCTGTTTTTCCTTCATCATGGTCAGCGACATTTCTTTCCTTAATTTGAAAAATTAGGTAATTGTTGCAGCACTCAAACAAGGCATCACATAATTCAACTCGTTTATTATTGGATGTTATATGTTTCTTAAGGTTGTTAAAGACAAAATCTCTGCAAAAGAATCTTCTTCCTATCGCTTCGCATAATTGTTCCGATTTATTCATAAAAAATTGTTGATTCCTATAGTATCGCTACAAATGTAACTATTTTAATAATTCCTTCATCATATCTACAGTGAGTTTTCCTAATGGATCATCACCGTTTGAATCAACAAAGAAATTAATTAAATCAAGTTTTTCTTTCTGAATGTCTAGCACTTTTTCTTCAATGGTGTCTTTACAAACAAGTCTATAGATTGTTACTTTTTTGGTTTGTCCAATTCTGTGCGTTCTATCTGCTGCTTGGTTTTCAACAGCGATATTCCACCAAGGATCTAAGAAGATAACATTATTAGCTTTCGTAAGATTCAATCCTACACCACCAGCCTTCAGGGAAATTAAAAAACAATGGATATCGTCATTATTATCAAACGAATCAATCAAAGCAGGCCGATCATCAGGATTGACACTACCATCTAATCTTACATATTTGAGTTTCTTTTCCTTCATTAACGGTTCAATAATATCAAAAGCCGAGGCAAAGAAACTGTAAATTAAAACACTTTCATTTGATTCGATAATATTGTCAATTAGTTCAAACATATAATCTAACTTTGTTGAACCGGTTTTATTATTTGCGATGACTAATTGAGGGGACACACAAATTTGTCTTAATTTTGTTAATAAAGCTAAAATTTCTAAATATTGGTCGTTTTCGTTCGCATGGGTGCTTTTATAGGTGTCGTAAATACTTCTTTGTTCATCATTCATATCAAGTTCAACAACTATTGTATTTTTCTCTGGTAGTTCACTTAAAACATCAGTTTTCTTTCTACGAAGTAAAAACGGAGAAACATATTCTCTTAAAATACTTCTGCTGAGATACTTTAAATTATATTTTTCATTCAAAGAAGGCATCACAAAATCAAAGATGTTTATTAAATCTGACTCTTTGTTTTCCAATGGCGTTCCAGTCAAAGCAAATCTATGATTTGCAACAAGCATTTTAGCGTGCTTAGATCTACTTGTAGTTTCGTTTTTAATGTACTGAGCTTCATCCAAAACTAAATAATTAAATCTGTGTTTAGATAGTTTATCTGCATGATGAATCATAAAATCATAGGAAACTATATAGTTTATTTTTGATTGGAAATTAGCATCATTATCAAATAATTTTGTAGAGAAGCTTCTACGAAGCACTACTTTTTCTTGAGGACACCACTTATGAAATTCGTGTTCCCAGTTATGCAACAGCGAAACTGGACAAACAATAAGATTTGGTAAGTCTGTTTTATCGGCATTAATAACAGAAATCATTTCTAGGGTTTTTCCTAAGCCCATATCATCAGCTAGTATTCCTGAAAATGAATTAGAAACAAGTTTATTAGCCCAATTAAATGCATATTTTTGATAATCTCTCATTATAGATTGAAGTTTTTCATCGCAAACAAGATTTCCATCACTCAATTCTTCTAAATTAATTGGTTCAATTTCAGGCTTAAGATTGAAATATTGCATCCATTCCTCTGATTGCAAAATCACGTTTGAATAATGGAAAACAATTTTATTTGTATCTTTAAATTGCTCTCTGAGAGGAATCAACTTTTTAACAAGGGTCGAAAACCTGTTGGAATAATATTCATTTATTTTTTTCACTTCCGACAAAAAAGTATCGCAGGCCAAGAAAACCGTTTTGTCATATACAATTTGTTTTGCTAAAGATCTTTCAATTTCTTCTTTCAAGTAAAAATAATGAGCGTTGGTAATGATTTCCATTCTTTCGAGATCAATATCAATATCAACGGCAATATTCATGTAATCAACAAAATAAAACTTACATTGATTATTAGATTTTTCAATTATTTGACTATAAAGAGCAACCACTTTATTTTTCGAATTAGAATTGATTTCATCAATTGTTTTTTGTATCCAATCAAATATAGGGATATAAATTGAATTTGGATTCTCTTCTAAATAACTATTAATATCCTCGGCAAGACCGATTTGAGCTGTTTCGATGCATATATTTCCATTAATATCACAACAGAATGACATGTTCAGTTTGTAATCTAATTCTTTAATCATGTCTAAAGTTATTTCTTTCATATCAAAATGAAAATTACTTGATTCAGTTGCAACTTCTTTTACATGGTTAATAGCGTTTAATATTCTTTCAGGATCCTCTAAATAAAGGATATCATCCAATAATCTTTTTAGATGGCTAACTTTTCTTACCAATTCATCGTTTGCCGTTTTTTGAAAATCATAATATTGGAATCTTCTGCCATTATATCTATTCAAAAATACAAAATAATAAACAAACTTGTTCATAGCGCTTATTTCAACATGCAAAGTGACATAATAATCATGCTTCCTTGCATGTTCTTCTTCTCTTCGCTGAACAATTTGATTATGGCGTCTTTGTTTTTCTTCTTCTGAAGCAATCAGCGCAGCAGCCACAGCTTTGGCCTCTTGTTCTTCAATTATTTTTGGATCATGCTTTCCTGGAAATGAATAAACATCATAATCTGAAATGTCCTTAAAATTTAAATAATGTGGGTCAGATTCATAATGATTTCTACCAGCAGGCGATGTATATTCATAGGCCATTTTTATAGACATGGTAGTTTCAATTTTCTTTTTCAGTGGAGCAATTAATTCACGTTCATATCGTTTATAAACTTCAGGCTTTAGTTTTACGTCTTCAGGAATTACAGTTTCACTACTAATAATAGACTGATAAGAATTTAAATATTTTTCGTAAAGTTTTTTATTCTCGTTTATCTTACTGAGCGAATTAAAAACATCATTGTAATAACGTCGGAAAAATTCTCGTTCGAGAATACTATTGTCCATTTTTCTATATGCATTTAGATTTTGACAATGAAACATGTAGTTCCATTTTGTTTTGGGATCTGAAAAAATATACTCACTGTTGAGTTGAGTTAATTTCTTTCTTTTTTCACTGGTTTTCAATACAACGTTGCGCCTATGTTTTTTGGTGGCGTTAACAGCAATAATTGGGGTACTGATTCCAAGTATCACAGAGAGAACAATTAGCAAAGGTATCATTTTATTATTTTACCACAGACAATTTATTGTATGGAGAAAAATATATACGCAAAAGCACTTTCAAAAAATTCTAAAAATGCAGAATCGATTCAATAACATCATCAATACTTAGATTAAAAACATTTACAAACCTGTAAAAATAAATCAGTGAAGGTAACCTCTGCCCATCTTCTATTTGCTTTATTGTTATTCTATTCACTCCAAGCATATCTGCGAGTTCGGTTTTCTTAACATCAGCGCTTTCTCTAATATATCTCAAAAGTTTCCCTAACGATTCAGGATTTAGTTCATCATACAAGTAAGACCTATCGTCAAAAAATATAGTTAACCACTTTTCATATGCAGTAGTTAGATTATAATCTAAATTATATGGTTTTATCGTATCTGGATTGTGATATCCATAATATTGAATCGCATCTTTTTCGCCGTCAGTCAAAAGAGCGTTAAAATTGTCATCTAATTCAATTAATTTGATACATGAAGCTATTTTTTCAAATTCATCATCTTCATGAACGACTCTTGTTGAATATGAGCCATAGTAATATCTCGCGTAGGAAATACCGTGTTTTATGTAATACCTAAAGCTTCTTTCACTTCGTATTATTTGAAATCCTAGTTTTGTTATCATAGATATCCATCACCCTATTGGATATTCCCATACTCTTTAAAATGGATTCAAGTTTTATATAGATTAGCCTTTTATAAATGATTTTATGATCGTACCTGAAGCTTCTATCACTATATCTTTTTAATAATTCACTAAGTCTAAAATAATAAGCTGGTTTCTCTACTTCTGGAATTAAAGATTCGTGCGCTATTAGTTCAAGAGCTATCGCTATATTTCTAGAGCCTAGAATCGTTAAGAAGTTTGATTGATTTTCAATTAATTGAACACCTAACTTTTCAATGTATTTATTTCCTGATGTTTTGTTGGTAAAAATCTCAATAATATCTGGCTTATAATCTATTAGTCCGAAACGGTATAAAAGCTCTTCTCCCGCCACCATCCCAAAAGTGTCATCAGCGTAATAATTAATAATTCTTTCTAAATCTGATTTTTCAGAATGCCCTATAAGAAATATTCCTTTGGAAATTTTAGTTATTACACCTTCTTCGCAAAGCCTAGATAAATACTTCCTAAGATTATCAATCGGGATATTTTTAAAGATTCTTTTAGAAGCATAACTAAGATCTAAAACACCACCAGGATTATTATTGCAATAGATTCTAATTTGTTCGGTATCAGTCAATCGTCCCATGCACGTATATTACAATAATATTTTTTGTTATCCAATTTGCTCCGAATAAATAGAATTATGGGCTCGCGTAGGGAGGACTTAAACACTCCCAAATCCCGACTACCAGATTTGCATTACGTTATCTAGAAAATAAAAAACGAGACAATGTCCCGTAAAATGCAAAAATAATACTTTCAGTTCTATATACTATGTATATAGATAAAATAAAAAGACATCTTGATGTTAACAAAATGTCTCATTTTTTCGAATGTCTCAATGTAACGACGTTACTAGTAAACACGACCAATCGTAACGACATTAATAGTACTATCGTAACGACATTGCACTATGTATAGAGTCAAAATAATCAAAACTACGCTTTAAATAGCTTATCTTATATGCAGTGTTTCAACTTAACAATATTCTTTTTTGTTATATCACAGGGATTAATTTTTTATTTTTATAATCAATATCAAATTTTGGTTCCCACCCTTCGTTAATTTTAACTCTTTCAAAAGAGAAACCTCGTTGAAGCATATCAATCATGATATTTATTGTTTCCCTTTGGTGAAAATCAATATCAACAATGTTATACATTGAAAGAGAGCATTTGTTAAGAATCTTATATAATTCGTCCAAACTGCATAAGAAAGGCTGTTCTTTAATAACTTTTGCGGAAAAACGACCACAATATTCTAAATAATCTTTATAAAACTCTAAAGGATAATGAAGCTTATAATAAGCAAATATCAATGCAATTCTCACATATTCAATCGCATGAGCTTTTGGGAAGAGATATTTGATTGACTCGCATGCTTTCAAAATAATCTCAGGGATAGATTTTTCTATTAGTTTATTTCTAACATCATCATTCAAGCCACATCCTTTTCTAACCTCTTCCTCTGCTTTGAATGCTATGTCTTTTGGAACTCCATAATTTCTTAAATATAGAAAAAGATCTTCTCTGGTGCTTATTTTCATAATACTTCTTTTGGCTTCTAAATCATTGTTTGGTAACCATGTGTTCGTGCCATGAAGAATTCCGCTTATTTGAATTATCTCCTTGACTGATTTAGGTTTAAGAATTCCTATGGCTGCATCGGATTGTTTATTAGAAAATTCAGGTATTCCAAGTAAATTAACATCATCAAATTCCATCGCCAACACTTTTCTTAAATCTGGATTATTTAAATCTATATCATCAACTTTTACTCCAGTTAATCTTTGCAGATTCATTAGTCTTGTTAAGGAAATATGACCAAGAATATCCATTTTATACACGGTGTTCCTTAAATCATGAAAGTCTAGATGAGTTATCTTCCAATTGGATTCGGTGTCATTTGCCGGATACTGGAGTGGAGTGAATTCGTTCCAATTATGATTTTTAGGCAAAACTAAGAGTCCGCCAGGATGCTGGCCAGTTGTTGTTTTTATTCCCTCGATACTTTTAGAAATGTTTTTTATTGATTCTTCATCAATGTAACAGTCATCAAGATCAAAAAAAGCTCTTGTATATCTAATTGCGGTTTTTTCCATAATAGTATTTAAGGTGCCTGCTTTTGCAACGTTTTCTTTTCCAAAATAATCTCTTACATATTCGTGGACTAGATGTTGATAATCTGAACCAACATTCAAATCGATGTCAGGCACTTTGTCTGCATTAATGCCTAAAAACATTTCATATGGAATGTCATGCCCATCAGGAATCAAATCGTTTCCGCAAATCGGACACTTTTGATAAGGCAAATCATATCCATCCTCATATTCTTTTGATAATTCAAAATGATGACACTTTTCACAATAATAATGAGGTGGAAGAGGATTTATATTTGTTATCCCTAAGAGAAACAAAACCAGAGATGAACCAGCACCGCTTCTAGTTGATACTAAATAGCCATTATCGTGAGTTTTCTTTACGATTTCAAAGAACGACATAATGAGCGATGAGTATTCATTTTTTATAATTCCATTTAATTCATCATTAATCCTGTCTTCAACTATTTTTGGAAGAACATCACCATATAATTCGTGAGCTTTACTAAAACATATTTCTTTTATCTTTGCCTCAGAATTATCAATTGTTGGTGTATAGAAGTGATTATTAGACACCGGTGCAATTGGTTCGATTAAGTCAGCAATCATATTAGTATTTGTAACAGTGATTTCATATGCCTTTGCAACTCCGAGCCACGACATGCAATCAAGCATTTCTTTTGTGGAACGTAAATGCTGATTAGGATTTTCAAATCCACATAATGCAGATTCAAATAGGGGATGTCTGCTGTGTGGTTGCCCTGCGACTCTAACTAAAATATCCCTACAAATTTTGTGACTATTGCAACAATAATGAACATCGCCTGTTGCCACCACTACTTTATTTAACTCATCAGATATTTTTACTATTTTAGCGATTATGTTTTTGATATCCGCATCTTCTGAAATCATTTGTGGATAACAATCTATTGGCTGAACCTCAATGTAATCATAAAAAGAAATCGACTCTTTTAAATCTTCGTCTTTTGTAGACAAAGCATTTAGAAAAACATTGCCATTGTAACATGCAGATCCGAGCAAAAGATTTGTCCTATACTTAGATAGAACGCTTTTAGGAATAATCGGAAGCCCTTTGTCAATATACTTTGTATAGGACAATGTGATAATTTGAAACAAATCTTTCAATCCTTTTTTGTTTTTCGCTAATGCAATAACATGCCATGGCGAATGACAATCGTTTGCTTTTTCTTCTCGATCATCATCTCTCACATACAATTCACAACCATAAATAATCTTAATGTTGTACTCATCAGCTGCTAACTGAGCATTTTTAAAAGACTGAACACTAGCATGGTCGGTAACTGCGATTGATCTCATTCCCATCTCTTTGGCTTTTTTACAATAATCACTTATAGATGAGATGCCATCCATTTTAGACATTTTAGTGTGTAGGTGTAGTTCTACTCTTTCCATTTTGCCTTCCTCTCTATTTTTTATTTCCTGGTATATTTGAGCGGCTAATTTAAAGCCGACATTGTACTTTATTTGAATAAAAGAAATTGATACATTTTTCTTGTTACTAAGTTCTTTTAGAATTCTTTTCTTCTTGCTCTCAAAGGTTTCTTTCATACTCTTGGAAATCCCTTTCTATATCATCAAACGTTAATTTCTTATCCTTAATCATCTTCACTACATCGTTATAGTTAAGATGGTGTCTAACTGCATAGCAGAAAACAGATATTTTTAAATCGCGAATTCTTTCTTTTTCTTTTTGCCTCTTTTCTTCGGCCGCTTCTTCTTTACAGGCATGAATGTAGGCTACGCCAAGTAAAGACATACAAATTAGTTCAAACATCTTTTTAGACTCCTTCATAAATAGTTATGTGTGTAATGAGCATCTCTTCTAAACACTGTTTTGTCTTCATCTAAACAATAAGAAAGCATAACTGAGTGCTTTATATCTTCAGTCATAATGGATTTATCCATATAGACAATATATTTATCCTTAAGAGAATCATATACGACTCTACCTCTTGGATAATTCCCATAGTCACCATCAATGTTTAAAGTGTCAAAAAAATCCAAGTGAGAAATTGGATCATTATAAAATCTTTCATCCCTCTTAAATTCGGACATTGGGACACTATGGGTGTATAACTTTTTATTTATATAAAAGAAAGGTCCGACAGAAGATATACTACTTTCTTCGCCTTCCTCAATATGTATTTGATTTAAGTTTTTGTTATTTTGAATGTAATCAAGGAACTCTTGAGGTATTTCATGAGATAAAAGTAATATCTCTTCGGATTCAGAAAGCCTATGCCTACTTCCTAAGTTCTCAACAATGATCAAAGCAGTTTTTTCTTCAACATCATAGATTGAAGTCAAAACATCATATAATTCTTCTTTAGTGTTTATTTCTTCAAAAAATGCCATTTTAATATCCTTTCAATTTTCTCTACATAATATAAATATCATGCAAAGTAGGACATAAAATGGCTGTTTTAAATATAAAAGTTATTTATTTCAATTAATTAGTGGTTTTAAGTTGAAAATATCTCTTAACTTTATCAGCAAAATTAAATTTAACATTATTAGAATAGAGGTCTTGATATGACATAACAATAAATTTATCAACTATGTTCTTTTTTTCAATAACGCCTTTAACTATATTGGCGTGTCTTCTAAAATCTTCTATTCTCTTTCTTGCAAAATTCAAACCCGGTAATTCATTGTATAATTCAACATAAAATATTTTTCTGAATTTATTGTGTTCAGAAATAGGGTCCTTATCTCGATTTGAGTAACCACTCTCTCCATTTTTAAAAGAATTAATTCCGATAATATGAGAAAGAATCTGCTTTATGCCTTCGGAATATACGTAATCAGCACCTTCTATCTTACCAATACTTTGTGAATATTTTGATAATCCCTTGACACTCTTTAAATATGGTTTCTCATCGCTTGTATTATCTGATGATTTAGGGTAGTTATATTCTATTTTCATTTTGTCCAGCTCTTCCTTAGTCAAGCCAATGCCATTATACCCGTTTTCGTTTTGTCCAAAATAGGAAATACCCACTACTTTTTTGCCACAATTATTCGAATCTCGAACTATTTCTAAAAATTTTGATTCAATAAATGCGATTGCGTGATCGTTCATTAGCACCACATCAACCGATGAAGGATACCCAATAACTTTATTCTTATATTCAAATATGACTTTATCAAATTCTTCATATCCATCTTCATCTCCAATTATTATTTTGTTGTTCTCATTAACGTTATGAAAAACCAATAAAGACTGAAGGCTTGAGGAATAAACCGTATCTATTTTTTCTTCCTCGTTTCCTTCACCATTTGCAACTGTATCATATTGTTGGCATTTAATACTTGTACCGAAAATTGTATTCAGTGAACTCAATTTGCACCCTGAAGTTATATTAAATTTGCCCGTAAAGTTATTATCGCACTTTTCAAAATAAGCTGCGACCTCCTCACAATTATTTGCGAGATAGTTATAAATAAGATTATATTCCTTTTTAGTCATAAAAATTCTCCTTTTCAATGCTCTTAATTTGTGCTCTTAAATACATCAAATATTTATTCTTAAAATCCTCATCTAAGAACTTATAACATTTTGTGCTAATTCTAAATAATGGATAATAAAGTTCATTCTCACTGTTCCCAACAACAGTGTATGTGAGTTCCTCTAAATCTTTAGTTCCTTTGCCTTCAAAATACTTATCAAAAGTTAGTAAAGCTTCGAGATTAGCACATTTAACTCTTAGTGTTGTTTCTTTTCCATTTTTAATTCCATAGCGGTGCAGTTTTTCATTTATCTCATTATATACCTTTTCTGATGGTTTAAATGAGCCAGATTGTTTTAAATCGTGTATTCCACTGACATCAAATTTCTTTGTGATGTCATCATGTCTAGCATAGAGATAATAAGTATGGTTCGTTAAAACAACTTTATAAGGATCAACAAGATAGATAGGTTCTATATTTTGATAATAGAATGCTACCTGTTTTTGGTTTTGAATAGCCTTAATAATAACTTCTAAATTATCAAGAACATCATTTCCAATTTTATTATCGCCGGCAATAGAATCAGTTATTACATAATTAGGAAGTTCAGATAAAACTGATTCAATCTTCTCATTGCGTTTCATAGCAATTGACATAGCTAACACAATGTTCTCAGGCATCGCGAAACCCTTATCTAAAGGTGTTCTTAATCGATATCCACCATCTCTACCGAGTTTGGTTTCAATATCGATATCAGAAATCATATTTAAATCTTCTAAATACCTCCTGGCCTGTCTATCACTGACTTCTAAATAATCAGCAATTTCCTTGATTGTTATCCATTTGGTTCTAGTGTATCTTTGATTTAAATAAAGCAGGACCTTTAATTCTTGTGAGATTTTTGACATAAGAGAACCTCCACTATAAATACAATATCATACTTAATAGGACATAAAACAGCACATTTAAAAACCCACTACTTTTGAATGGTGAGTTCTGATTGGTTCTGATAAGTTGTTTTAGTGTTTTAGTATGTTCTGAATACATAACACTTTATATAACCACAATTAATTAATTTTAGACAACTAGCACCCTGGAATGGATTCGAAACGTTCTTCGAGTCTACTACCACCCTATTTTGTGACCTATAACTTAAATGACATCTTTGATGATATGGCTGTCTTTTTAATACGAAAAATGCCTAAAAATAGAAAAAAGGAGACCAATATCACTATTAATCTCCAATCTCTCATAATGGTTGCGGAGGTGAGATTTGAACTACACGACCTCCGGGTTATGGGCCCGACGAGCTACCAGGCTGCTCTACTCCGCGATGTTTTCCGGAGTAGCTCGTCTAAGGGGCCCTCCAGATCTATCGTAATTACTTACGATTTTTTCTTCTAGCGTTTTCGGATTTGAGTTTTCTTTTTAAACCAGGTTTAAGATAGAATTCTCTTTTCTTCGCTTCTTGGATCGTACCAGCTTTATTCACTTGGCGTTTAAAACGTCTGAGTGCATCATCTAATGATTCATTTTCACGAACAACGACTTTTGGCATGATATTCACCTCCTTAGCGATAACGCTTTAACTATGTTACTAGTGTTAACCAATATAAGTCAACACTTTTTGTAACAAAAAGGACCTTAATAGGCCCTTAATAATCATTTGATAATGATTTAGATAATTTTGGTTCCGTTAGAGGTACCAATACGGTTTGCCCCTGCTTCCACCATGGCGAGTAAGTCTTCGTGAGTTCTCACTCCACCACTAGCCTTAACTCCCATTTCTGGGCCAACTGTTTCTCTCATGAGTTTAACATCATGAACTGTGGCTCCACCAGTAGAGAATCCAGTAGAGGTTTTAACAAAGTCCGCACCAGCCTCTTTTGCTAATTTACAGGCTCTAACTTTTTCTTCATCAGTTAATAAGCAAGTTTCAATAATCACTTTTAAGACTAATTTGCCAGCGACTTCTTTTAGAAGTTTAATTTCTTCTTTGACATATTCATCGTGTCCCGCTTTAAGCATGCCGACATTGATAACCATATCAATTTCGCTCGCTCCTTGAGCGATACATAATTTAGCTTCTTCAACTTTAGTTCTAGTCAAATTCATTCCTAATGGGAAGCCAATTACGGTACAAACTTTAACACTACTCCCTTTTAAGCATTCTGAGGCTAAAGGGACATAAGCAGGATTAACACAGACTGACATAAAGTCATATTCTTTAGCTTCTTCACATAATTTAACGATTTGCTCTGGTTGAGCGTCTTGTTTTAATAAAGTGTGATCAATCAATTTATTGTATGACATATAATTTTCTCCTATTCATTATTATAACAAAAAAAGAGTCTAAAGTTAGACCCTTATTTTGCTTCTTCTTTAGCGGCTTTAGCTTTGGAAGATTTTTTAGCTGGAGCAGCTTTCTTTTCTTCTTTTACTAATTTACCATCTAAATATTGAGCTTTACCTGCGTAATATCCACATTTT
>Ga0256407_10010221_pt1 | contig 13249 bp, 10 predicted proteins | sample RumenRJG_04DNA_FD_193489 | JGI IMG/M metagenome (GOLD analysis project Ga0256407, IMG submission 193489) | Bovine rumen microbial communities from Lethbridge, Alberta, Canada - RJG_04 | ecosystem: Host-associated > Mammals > Digestive system > Stomach > Rumen | place: Canada: Alberta... | reverse complement strand
GGCGTACGGTCAGTATTGCGGCAAGCACAAGGCCTGTTGAAAGTGTGATGCCACCAAATATTGCTGCTATGCGTGTCCAGCGCCGACTGTCTTCTGACGGAGCAAAGTGTGTCTTGCTAAATTTTTCCCATTCGGCATTGACAAGATTATCATCTTCATGCAGCGACTGTTTCACAAAGGCGCGTTTTGTTGCTGTGAGTTGACGCACAAGAGCGCTCATTTCTTCGTCAGCCATAAGAGACTTTATCTCGGCGTCAGTCAGGTTTTCGGGGTGCTCCTGTAATGTTAGCAAAAGGCGGATTTTGTTGTTTACATCCATTGTTATTATTGTTATGATTTGAAATAGAGGGTTATTTTGTGTAATGTCTGTGACAGGTGGTTGTATACGGTTACTTTGCTTACGCCTATAGCATCGGCAACTTCTTGGTAACTCATGCCTTGCAGGAAACGCAGGCGGAAAATCTGCTGTCCTAAGGGCGGGAGGTTGTCTTCTATATATTGAATCAGATCATCAAGTCGCTCCATATCGTCAAAGGAAGTTATCGGTTCTTCTGTCTGCGAGAGGTAAAGCTGGGCGAACTGTTCAGTAATCTTGCGATGCTCCAGCACGCTGAAACAGCGGTGACGCACGCTTGTAAGCAAATAAGCTTCTATAGTTTCAGCATGCAAGGTCGTTTTAGTGTCCAGAAGCTGTGTAAAAACCTCTTGAACTACGTCTTTGCTCTCATCCGTATCGTATAGTATCGTGCGCGCCAGATGGTACATTTTGGTGTAGTACATCTTGAACAGCGTTTCAAAATAGTCTTTTGTCATACAATAATAATACAGTTCAGCGCCAGAAAAAACTAAGCGCATAGCAGATTTTTTTCGTTTCGGGTTAAAATTTTAAGAATGACTGCTCTTGGATATAGCAGAAGGGCTCTCAATATACTGGCGCAAAATGGAGGCACACTTGTGCGCACCACGGGTATTGAGATGGTCGGCATCGTAAAAGTCTGCCGAATTAAATCTTTTGTCTCTTTCCAGATTAAGATATGTGATATCGGGGTATTCTTTTAAGATATGTGCAATCACAGTTTCATTGACTCGGCGTTGCTGTATGTCCTCGTTCTTATAATAATTTGGCGAGACGGGCATGGTGACCAGCATAACTTTCACATGATGTGTGCGACAGTTGGAAAGTATGTTTCTCAGGAAATGTGTGTTCAGGGAGACAAGTGAGGCGTCACTGTAAGTGTTCTCTTTAGCACGTTGTGCGCCATTGTCCCAATCGGTCAGGCGGTGGCCTTCGTAGTTGTTGCCCCAGCCCAGACTGTCGCATGACAATAGTGAAGGATTATACAGGCTTTTCAGTTTTTCCTTGAAAGGTGCTATATGCAGGCATTCAAGACCATATTGACTGAAGCGGGAATGGATGTCGCAATTCATGTAGAGCCTGTAGCGGACGGCATTGAAGCGCTTGTCTGTCTGAGTTTCGAAATCTTCCCATAGCGACATATATGAGAAGGGTAATATGATCTGTTCCAGATTGGGGAAGTCATAATGACAGAGCAAATAGTCGTCATAGCGGTAAGTCTGCGACACTTGCGCAAGAGAGAAAGCAGAGTCGTTAAGTTCACTTGGAGGAATGCCGTAAAACGTATGGCTGTTGCCAAGAACGAGCGTGCGTACTTCTGCCGAGTGTCGCTTAAGCCATTCATGCTTGATGCGGGAGGGATGGGACAGATGCTCCACGTAAACCTCCGCTGCCCCAATCACGGCAAGCACTAATATCGAGAAAACAGCAATACGTCGCAGAAAAGTGTTCATCAGAATTGGAAATAAATAAATTGTATTTGTTTTCCTCCTAAGAAGATGACGGAAAGGAAGATGAGTAAGTATATGGACATCCTTACCCACTGGTGTGACATCCAGCCCGTGGACTTGAAGTTAAACGGGTGCTCTTTCTTCCGGCTCAGCCATTCCGCGAGGGCAAAGAGCAGAATAATCAGCAAGGGCATACGGCTGCACGTTGTATGTCCCCATAATGAGGGGGAGAACATTCCCTCTATGTATTGTGACGCCACGGCCATGTCGGGACTGCGGAAAATGACCCATCCGACCATGACAATAATAAATGTCAGCCATTTGTGCGGGATAATAAACCATAGTGCGTGGTACAGTCCCCAGCATACAAAGGTCCAGTTGGCTCCATGCCACAAACCACTTAGAAGGAAGACGGTAAAGATATTGCACTGCTTGCGTAGCGTTCCTTTTCGGTTGCCGCCCATAGGGATGTATACATAATCTTTGAACCATGTCATCAGCGTGATGTGCCAGCGGCGCCAAAAGTCTTGAATGTTCCGGGCGAAATAAGGTTTGTTGAAATTATTGTGGATATTGATGCCCAACAATCTGGCTGATCCGACAGCAATGTCGCTGTATCCGGAGAAATCACCATATATCTGAAGCGTGAAGAATAATGCTCCGAGCCACAGATCAGGCAGACTTGCCGTGGTATAATTGGCAAAGATATAATCAGCTGCCGACGCGCAGTTGTCAGCCAAAAGCATCTTCTTTACCAGTCCCCAGAGGATGAGCTTCATGCCCTCGCGTGCGGTATCAAAGTTAAAGTGGCGCTGGTGTCTGATTTGCGGCATCATGTCATGGCCGCGCTCTATTGGGCCTGCCACCAGTTGGGGGAAGAACGTGATAAAGGTGAAATAGTTGATAATGGATAGTTCTTCGCGACGGGGTGAGCGGAAAATGTCAATAGCATAGCCGGATAACTGGAAGATGTAAAAGCTGATACCCACGGGCAAAATAAGATTTATGGTTGGGAAGTCCAGCTCTACACCAGCAAGCGACATCGCCTCAACGAAATTTTCCGCAAAGAAATTATAATACTTGAATACTCCGAGGACACTAAAGTTGGTGAGTAGCGTAACGGTAAGCCAAAGTCTTTTGTGTTTATAGTTTTGTATGCATTGCAACATGGTGTAATTAAACAGACATGTTGCGATCATTAAGATGAGGTGCTCTACGCTCCACCAACCATAAAAAACCATGCTCGCTATGAGCAACACAATGTTTTGCTGCCTTGCATTACGGGCACACCAATATAATACAAAGACAATGGGTAGGAACAGCAAATATGTCAATGTATTGAAAAGCATATATACGGATGTGCCTAAATATCCTGACCTATGTCACAACGATAGTATTTGTCTTGGAAGTGGATTTGTTTAGCTGCCTGCATGGATTTTGCCAATGCCTCGTTTTTGTCTTTTCCGTAAGAAGAAACGGAAATCACACGACCTCCGGCGGTAACCAGCCGGCCGTCCTTGATAGCTGTTCCCGAATGGAAAACAACACTGTCTTTTATCTGGTCCTCGCCTGTTATGGGATAACCTTTTTTATACGCTTCAGGATAACCGCCGGAAACTAACATTACATCTACGGCACTACGCTCGTCAAACTCCACTTTTCTTTGGTCTAAGTCATGCAAAGCTACGCCTTCCAACAAATCAACTAAGTCGCTTTTCAGTCGCAGCATCACAGTTTCTGTCTCAGGGTCGCCCATGCGGCAATTGTATTCTATGACATACGGATTTCCCTCAACATTAATTAGGCCGAAGAAGATAAAACCGGTGTAATCTATACCTTCTGACAAGAGACCATTCACTGTGGGCTTGATAATACGTTCCTCAACTTTTCTCATCCATTCCGGTGTTGCAAAACTGACAGGCGACACGCTACCCATTCCTCCAGTGTTGAGGCCTTTGTCGTGCTCACCGATACGTTTGTAATCTTTTGCTTCGGGAAGAATCTGATAATGTCCGCAGCCGTCAGTGATGACAAAGACAGAGCACTCAATACCAGAAAGGAACTCTTCAACAACCACACTTGCTGAGGCTTGCCCGAACATACCGTCCAGCATTTCCTTGAATTTGTCCTGGGCCTCGACGAGATTATCAATAATCAATACGCCTTTACCTGCACATAATCCGTCGGCTTTCAAAACAAATGGCGGTTTTTGAGTGGACAGATAATCCAGACCAGCCTGAATGTTTGTGCCGTTAAATGTCTTGTGGGCTGCCGTAGGAATGTGATGACGCATCATGAAGTCCTTGGCGAAATCTTTGCTACCCTCCAGCATGGCACCTTGCTTACTGGGGCCAACAAGGGTGATAGCATCATATTCCTTTTTGCCTTTGAAATAGTCTTTAATGCCTTCTACCAATGGGGCTTCTGGGCCTACAACGATGATGTCAATATTCATCTTCAATGCAAAATCTCCCACGGCCTGAAAGTCCATAATATCTAGATTTACCAGTTCGCCCTGATTGGCCATACCCGGATTGCCAGGTGCGATATACAATTTCTTCAAACGAGGACTTTGGGCAATCTTCCATGCAATAGCGTGCTCTCGACCACCACTACCCAAAAGCAAAATATTTTTCATGAGTGTTTCTATTTTAGATAATCTTCAAAATATCGTGTTATGTGTTCATGTAAATGTACCCTGTCTCTGCCAATCATGTTGTGGCCGTCACCGGGATATGTAAATAAGTCAGGATGAGTGCCGGCATCTTCACATGCCCGGATAAAGGAGAGTGTGTGTTGTGGAACACATACGGGGTCATTATAGCCGAAAACAATGAGCAAGCGTCCTTTCAGATTACCTGCACGTAGCCGCAGATTGCTCTCGTCATAGCCTTCCTTGTTTGTTTGAGGAGTGTCCATATAGCGTTCCCCGTACATTATCTCATAGTAGCTCCAATCTATGACAGGCCCTCCTGCAACACCAACTTTAAAAACATCTGGGTATGTCAGCATGAGGTTTGTTGTCATAAATCCGCCGTAACTCCAGCCGTGAACACCGATACGTTCAGAATCAACGAAGGGTAGCGACTTCAGAAATTCAACGCCCTTTATCTGATCTCTCATTTCTTCCTTGCCCAAGTGGCGGAAAGTGACATTCTCAAATTCCAGTCCACGTTCATCAGAGCCACGTCCATCCAGAACAAATACAACATAATTCTTTTCTGCCATATACAGTTCCCATCCGCGACACATGTAACCCCATGAAGCTTCTACCAAACGTGTGTGAGGGCCTCCATAAACATATACAACGGTTGGGTATTTCTTATGAGGGTCAAAATCTACAGGTTTGATGAGTCTGTAGTATAAATCCGTTTGACCGTCTGCCGCTTTGATTGTTCCGGAAGTGATTTCCGGGACAGCATAAGATTTCCATGGATTGTCCGCTGCAAGCAGTTTGGTCATCTTGCCCGAAGCAGTGTTTATCAAATCTATCTGACGCGCCACGTCAGGTGAGGACCATGTGTCTGCCAGCATAGTGCCATCGGCAGACAATTGACCTCCGTGTACGCCCGTGTTGCCACCGAGAAGCATGTGCATGTCTTTATCTATGCTGACGCTGAAAATGTTATGCTGTATAGGTGATATACCTGTGGAGCATATGATGACGCTCCGGGTCTTAATGTTAAATCCCAATAAATCCAAAACGACACCCAGAGAATTGTCTGTAATCTTTCGTATGACTTTACCTTCTTTCAAACTGTATAGATACAAATGGTCAAAGCCGTCCTTCTCGCTCCAGAAGATGAATTTGTCTCTGTCCCACGGAAGGAAAGTCAAACCATGATCTGGCTGAACATATTTTGGATGTGTCTCTTCGTATAGGGTCTTCTCCAATGTACCGGTAGCTGCATCAAACTGCCATAATTTGAGGTGGTTCTGATCCCGGTTAAGGTTATACAGGAATATCTTTTTGGAGTCTGGACTCCATGTGATACCGCTGTAATATTGGTCTGTGTTATCGCCCGTCTGTAACCACACTGTTTTCTTTGTTTGTACGTCATATACGCCGACACTGACTTTGTGGCTCTCCGTGCCTGCCATCGGATATTTTATAGGCTGCAATACGGCGATGCGGGATGAGATGTCAACCAAGGGGTAGTCTGGCACCATACTCTGGTCCATCCGGTAAAAGCAGAGTCGCATGCCGTCTGGACTCCAGAAAGTGCCTTTTACTATGCCAAACTCATTGCGGTGTACGCTTTGGCCATATACGATGTCATGACTGCCATCTTGGGAAAGTTGTCTTTTTTCATTGCTATACAGGTTTTCCACATACAGGTTATCATTAAGGTTGTAGGCCATCCATTTGGAAACCGCCGAAACATCCCGATGTTGTCTGCCCCGAAATTTCTTTTGCGTAAGCACTTCTTTGTTCTTCCAGTTGTATTCAATATATATACTGTCGGTATGAAAACATACAACAGGGATGTCCTTCTCCGGAAATGAGGCGTAATCTAATGATTTAATGTGTTTGCATGCAGATGTAATCTCCTCCAGACTGAACAATTGCTCCCATTGTCCTTTCCCATTATAAAAGGCACACGTGTTTTTTTCAATTCTCACTAATTTGTTGCCATGCCATTGCAGGTGCATATTCTGAGGCTGCAACTTTTTATAGTTTTTGCCACCGGGTATAACTTCTTCCAGTGTGAAATGTTTCTGCTGTGCCATGCTTGGAGATGAAAGACAAAACACAAAGAACAATAAAGCTAAACAGGGATTAATCTTCTTTGCCACGACGTTGAAAACCTCCTTTCGAATGTGACCCGAAATTTTTCTTGAAACCGCCACCTCTTCCCTTGTCAAACGGGCGTTTCGGGCCGCTAAACTTCCGTTCGTCATCTTTTCTCGGACGGTCTGAATGGGAAGAATACTCTTTTTTGTAGTCTTTTCTCTCTCTGCTGTCCTCGTCTCGCCTGCTACGATGAGCTTCCCTTCTTTGATTGGCTACAAATTCATTGTGCCGGCGGATAATGAAATCGGGTATCTCGTCTTCTTCCATGAATTCAGTGTTTTCATTCTGAACGTGTTCACGGCGTGGCTTGAATATCTTACGTTCAGCATTGCGGTGCCGCTCTTCGTCGCTCTTCATGACACCTCCCTGGGAGCGGAACTCATTCAGGCGGCCGCTAAAGATTGAGTATTTGCAAAATGTGCAATTCAGTGCGCCATTATATAATGACACTTTAAGGCTCGGTCTCAAACCGATATTGTCAAATGTTTCTTCACGATAACCTATAATCCATGCTTCGTTTCCCACAAACTGATGTTTGAGCTTCTCGCCTATGGTACGGTATAGGCTCAACAGGTTGGGTGACGAGATGCGTTCTCCATAGGGCGGATTTGTCACCATGATAGCTTTCTCTTCGGGTTGTGTGAACTTCTGTATTGGTTGTACGGTCAGTGTAATGTCTGACGTCACACCGGCAGCTTTGACATTCTGCATTGCAGCTGCGATAGCTTCCCAATCTTGGTCGTAACCGTAGATGTGGTGCGTGAACTCACGTTCTTTGCTGTCGTCATTATATATCTTCTCAAACAATTCTGCGTCAAAGTCCTTCCATTTCTCAAATGCATAGTTCTTACGGAATATGCCTGGAGCCATGTTGCGTGCTATCAGTGCAGCCTCGATCAGCAAGGTTCCTGAACCGCACATGGGGTCAATAAAGTCACATTCACCGTCCCATCCTGTCATCATTATCATGGCAGCAGCGAGCACTTCATTAATGGGACTTTCTACGGAAGCCTGGCGGTATCCTCTTTTATGCAGGCTCTCGCCCGAAGAGTCAAGGCTCAGTGTGCAAGACTTGTCTGAAATGTGTACGTTAAATTTGATGTCAGGCGAGGCGACACTGATGTTGGGCCGCTGTCCCGTTTTCTCGCGGAAGAAGTCCACAATGGCATCCTTAACTTTGTAAGACACAAATTTTGAATTACGGAAGTCTTCTGAGTAGACGACAGAGTCTACGGCGAATGTCGTTGATAAATCGAGATATTGTGTCCAGTCTATTTCTTTTACCGCATTATAGACTTCGTCTGCGTTTGTAGCTTCAAAAGTGGTGATGGGCTTGAGTATCCGTACCGCTGTCCTTAACTCGAAGTTGGCACGATACATTATTTCCTTGTCACCAGTGAAATACACTACGCGGTTGCCTTGTTCAATGTCTTCAGCGCCTAATTTTGTCAGCTCCTGGGCTAAGACTTCCTCCAATCCTTGGAATGTCTTGGCAATGAGTTTCATTTTTTCCATTAAAATGTCTTGCTGTTATAATCCACCTAAGTCTTGTGGATAGATTAAATCGTTTTGAGTTTTGCTTTTTTTCTTTTTAGCCTGGACGATTACACTGCCAGGCTCCGTGTCTTCGGTCACCCATACGTTACCGCCGATTACCGTACCTTTGCCTATGGTTATGCGGCCCAGTATAGTGGCATTGGAGTATACGATCACATCATCTTCCAGTATCGGATGGCGCGCGATGCCTTTAATGGGATGCCCGTTGTCGTCAAGGGGAAAACTCCGTGCGCCGAGGGTTACACCCTGATACAGTTTCACGTTATTTCCTATGATGCATGTCGCTCCTATCACGACGCCTGTTCCGTGGTCAATGGTGAAGTGATGACCAATCTGTGCTCCGGGGTGAATGTCAATGCCCGTCTCGCTATGGGCCATTTCTGTCAGCATACGCGGGATGAGTGGTACTCCCAGTTTGTATAATTCGTGTGCTACGCGATAGTTTGTCAGTGTCTTGATGACTGGATAACAGCATATCACTTCCCCTATGTTGTCAGCGGCAGGGTCGCCGTTGTATGCGGCAATGGCATCTGTTTCCAACACCTTGCGGATATCGGGCAACAATGTCAATAGCTTCTGTGCTATTTCCTCCGCTTCCCGATAGAAATTGTCGTCGCCGTCGTCATGGCTGGCCTTTGTCTGAAAGCGCAGACCTGCGGCGATTTGCTTTGTCAGCAGTTTCATTAAGCGTTCTACGGATACACCGACGATGTATTTCAGCGTGGCTCTGTTTATCGTAGAGCGACCATAAAAACCGGGAAAGAAGAGGGAGCGGCATAGCTCAACTATTTCTTCAAGCGCTTTGGCAGAGGGTAGGGAGTCTTCATCCTTACATTCATGAAAGAATCCTTTTTCTTTCATCTCTGAGCAATCAGACAAAGACTTTACTGTTTCAGAAAAGAGAGATGACAAATACTCTGAATCCATCTTCAAGATTGGATATTGTTTTTAATTTGATGCAAAGATAGGAAAAAATTAAAAAGAAAGTAGCGCTTATGTTATTTATTTTAACTCTCTTGCCGTCGGTGCAACTTCTTCTGCCTGAACAATCTTGAACAATTTGTCTGACGGGCGTATTTTTTCTGCCACCTTGATGGATACCCGCTGTCCCTTTCCGGCTGATTCCACGGGGTGCAAGTCATACCTTATCTCATCGGCCGTAAAGTATACGATTCCCGTGGTGGGACCTGTCGCCATGAGTCTGTCGCCTTTATGGATGGTTGATGCCAGAATCTCAAACTCTGCTACGCCAAGGTTAGAAAAGTATTTTACGCCCTTGCCTACATATACTTTCCGCTCTGTCGCCGACGAACCGTATTCATTGTTCCATTCGCCCAATGTCTGTCCTTGGTAATATCCATCCCAGAAGCCGCGGTTGAATACTGCAGCCAAGCGCTGGTCCCACTCATCTTTTTTCTGTGTGGTAAAAGTGTTATCCATTACAGAAATCAAGGCTTCTTTATAGCACCGAGTCACATTATATACATATTCAGGTCCTCGCGCCCGGCCTTCTATCTTGAATACTTTGACACCGGCGTTTACCATTTTGTCTAAGAACCGGATGGTCTTTAAGTCTTTCGGGCTCATGATATATTTGTTGTCAACATCCAGTTCCAGCCCGGTCTCTCTATCGCGCACGGTATAAGCGCGGCGGCACACTTGGAGGCATTCGCCGCGGTTTGCGCTATATCCCAGGTTGTTCAGGCTGAGATAGCATTTTCCGCTGACAGCCATGCATAATGCACCGTGACAGAACATCTCTATGCGGATCAAATCGCCGTGAGGACCTGTTATCTTCTTCTGCCTTATCTGCTCATGGATGTCTGCCACTTGCTGTATGTTCAGTTCGCGCGCAAGCACCACTACGTCAGCGTACTGGGCATAAAATTTCAGCGCCTCGATATTGCTTATGTTCAGCTGCGTTGACAAATGTACCTCCAAACCCGTCTGCCGGCAATATTGCAGTACAGCCACGTCGCTGGCGATGATGGCGGATATGCCTGCCTCCCTGGCGGCGTCACAGATTTCACGCATCAGCGGTAAGTCCTCCTGATACATGATTGTGTTTACTGTCAGGTAACTCTTGACACCATGCTCATGGCATTGTCGGGCGATGTCGCGCAAGTCCCTGCATGTGAAATGAGCGGCAGAGTGTGCGCGCATGTTCAGACTCTCAACGCCAAAGTAGATAGAGTCGGCTCCGGCTTTGAAAGCCGCCGCCAGACATTCCCATGATCCTACGGGAGCCATAATCTCATATCCTTGTAACTTGTCTTTTAACTCCTGTTCTGCCATCTTGTGGAATCAATACGGTGCAAAGATACGATTTTCTTTTTGCCTTTCCAAATTCCTTGCCGTATCTTTGGTAACTTGCTGGCTTGATGATTTAACATTCCCCGCAGATTGTAGCGTGAGTTGCCTGATTTCGTGCTTCGTAGGTTTTCCATGAAATAATGAGAATGAGCGTATAAAGGAGGAGTCAGACGAAATGAATAGAAAAGTGTTCGTTCCAGAGTTTAACTTCGGTTTGGGACAGTACAGCGGTTAGCCTGCCGATATTTTATCCGTTCTATAGGATAGAATGTAGGTTCTATTGTATGGAACGTAAGTTCCGCCCTGTGGAATGTATGTTCCATCCTATGGAACGGAAAATTTTTCGGGCTGATGTGGTGCTTTGTTTCTGTGAATCAGAGACAAAATGTCCGTAATGTCGTGAGAAAGACTGAGGGATAGTGAATTTAAATTAAGGGTCTGAAAACTGTTTCCCGGCGCAGCAGAATCAAATATACCATGCCATCCCAATATTATTGGCGGATGATGCGGTATAGCCGTTTCAAGGTGTTTTATAGTAGCTTGAAGTAATACCGCTTTTCCCGCTGTTTCTTGACGGAAGTTCTTGTGTAAGGGTTGGATATTCCGGTAACAAGCATATCCTTCACAATCAAGCGTATGTATTATGGATTATTTTTGCCACACAGGGCGTATGGGGAGACCATAATTTCTTGGTGAAAAACCATGAAAGTCAAATCGATGTTTTTTTCTGAAGTTGAAGAAAATGGCACCACTGGATATTCCCTCCCCTCCATTGCGTAGCCAATAACATCCGCATGTGTCTGCCGGTGTGCCAGTCAGTGATTTGGCATCCTTTAAGGATAAGGCAGTCTTTCCACCTGTATAAGGAAAGAAGATGGACTTGTCGGTATATCCTGCTTTTGTGCCAGTAACAAGGCAACCTGGCACACCGTTTCTTTCTGTTATGCTGACCGTGGTATAGCCGCCACGGATAAGTTCTACTATCTGTGCTCTGGATGGAGTCCGCCAGTGTTTACCCCAAAGCACACAGGCTGCATCATCCTCCAGATCCAGTTCCTCCTTGCCGTCAACGATGCCATGGATGGCATCGGTGCAATATTTTGTCACTCTCAGATTGCCTTTCGGGGTTATGTCTTTAGCATATTTGTAACATGTCTTTTCAAAAAAATGAGTTCGTGCTGTGCCTGAGGATGGCATCTCATCGAGTATCTTGCTCAATCGTCTGTCGTAATATGTCATACCCCAGCCTTCTATGAAAATACTGTCCCAATCTAAAGGTTGTGTTTCTCCCCACATAAAATAGTCGCCTTTGTTCTCGGGTTTCTCTGCCCCAATGTTGCACGTTGCCCACAGCGTTCCACTGGGTAGTCCGAGGTCCACATATTCGTGGCCGTTCTTGGTGTTTTCTTTTTGCTGTTTTGCTTTTACACTATATGGAGAAAACAGTAAAAGGAAAAGACTGATGATAATGTTTTTTTTCATAATAAAATAGTTATTAGTTGGCGAAAGTTGTTTATGCTGCTATTTCTTTTGCCATACAGGATTTATAAAGATTACAGACTATGATAAGTAAAAAATATCATATTTTTTCAGTTTTATTGTTGCCACACGGGGCGTATGGAACAAGGTTTATGTCTTTGAGTCGTTTCACATCTCGAAGATATACCAGAATTTCGTATGCGAAAGATATAAGCCCAACCCATAAACTCATGATTGTCTATATACTTGGGGGGGGGCAAGCTCGCGAATCCAATAATTCCCAATGATGCCATGTGTCCATCTTGCTTTTTCTGAACCAATTGTATACACATACTTGTGATTGGGTTTTTTTAATTTTATGCTTGTGCTAAACATCATTACGAAGGCAGAATATGGTAAGAAAATAAATTTATCCGTAAAGCCTTCCACCTTACTTGTTAATTTCTTTCCACTGACACCATTTACGACACAATTAGTTTGCTTTGTGTAATATATCAGTTCCTCAATTTGGTCTTTTGACGGAACACGCCATTTGGCACCCCAATACACATGGGCGGCGTCATCCTCCAAATCAAGTTCTTTCTTGTTGTCCACGATGCCAAGTTTAGCGTAGGAATTGTATTTTGTAAATTTATACTTTTTCCGTGTCGGGAATATTGAATCTCTGAATGTTGAGTCGATACAATTATATGGACTAAATTCTTTTCTCCCTTTTAAAGAGTAGATAAAAAGGCTATCATGACCAGGTACAGTCCTGATCCCTGCCCATTGAAAATAATCTCCGAAGGCTTCGGGTTTCTCTGCACCGATGTTGCATGTTGCCCACAGCGTTCCGCTGGGCAGTCCGAGGTCCACATATTCGTGGCCGTTCTTGATGCCGATGGTATCATAAGTGTTGACGCGGACAAGACACTCTATTCCTATAGCCTCACACGCCAGACAGTTTTCTTGTGGATACGATGTTCCTCTCTGGGAAGTACACGCATACATGTGTATTACGAGAAGTACCAATAAAGAATAAAGAGTAAGGCTCGTGTTATTTTTTTTCATAAGTTATTATTGTGCGCTGTAATTTATGGAAACGTCAACATGAATTCCTCTGATGTGATTGTTCTGTTGCAAATGTATAAAAAATATGAATACATCACCCTTATTTTGTGAGATTTTTTAGGCTTTTTATTTTTGCCAAACGGGGCGTATGGGAAGCGCATATCTCTTGCTGAAAGCACAAGGCCTTCCGATGATATCTTTTCCTTTAAAAAGAATAGAGTCTGTATGCGAGTGGGTTTTACGGAAGAT
>Ga0256407_10010217_pt1 | contig 13254 bp, 9 predicted proteins | sample RumenRJG_04DNA_FD_193489 | JGI IMG/M metagenome (GOLD analysis project Ga0256407, IMG submission 193489) | Bovine rumen microbial communities from Lethbridge, Alberta, Canada - RJG_04 | ecosystem: Host-associated > Mammals > Digestive system > Stomach > Rumen | place: Canada: Alberta | collected... | reverse complement strand
CGCATTACTTTTGTTCTTCCTTCCTGTTAAAAAAGGCAAGATGACCTTGGAGTGGAAAGAAGCTGTCGCTGGCGTTGAATGGGGCACTTTGCTTCTCTTCGGCGGTGGTCTGGCTATGGGTGGTCTGATGTACACCACAGGACTTTCCGAGTGGATCGGTGAAGCTATCAAATCAATGCTGGGTGGCAATCCGTCAGAAATTGTCTTTGTGGCCATCTTCTGTATTGCAGCACTGCTGCTTTCTGAGCTTACATCTCACACTGCAGCCACCAACCTTATCGGTCCAATTGCGATCGGTACAGCCCTGTCTTTAGGTTTCAATCCAATACCTGTTGCCATCGGTATCGCTCTGTCTTCTTCACTTGGATTCATGATGCCTGTATCTACTCCTCCAAACGCCATCGTTTATGCCAGCGGATACATTCCCATCACCAAGATGATCAAGTCTGGTGTTATCATTGACATTATCGGTATATTCCTTGTTACCATCCCTGTAGTTTTATTACTCGTTAAGATGATTCTTGGCGTATAACTTCTTACCCACAATTTATAGAACAGACACTGGAATTCAAATTTCAGTGTCTGTTTTGTTTTTAACAAAATTTTAACTGAATATTTGGCTCATCACATCACTTTTGTTACCTTTGCAGCCGATTTATAAACTAAAATTAGTCTATACGATAAAAACGTGATCATTTATTTATGACAACTCTAATCATCATCGTCTTTCTTTTAGGCTATCTACTTATAGCTACAGAGAGCTTTACTAAAATCAACAAAGCGGCTTTTGCATTGCTGATGTGTGTGATATGTTGGGTCTTATATTCTGCTGGAGACTATGCTGACGAAACACTGACAGATGTATTACAACACAATTTAGGCGAAGCCAGCACAACAATTTTCTTCCTTATGGGCGCTATGACCATCGTAGAGATTGTAGATCAATACGGCGGTTTCAATTTTGTTCGCGACACATTACAGACAACATCCAAACGCACACTTCTGTGGCGGATGTCCTTTATAACTGCTTTTTTAAGTGCCGTATTAGACAACCTGACCACAACTATTGTGATGCTGATGATTTTGCACAAATTAGTAAGCAATCATCAAGACCGTGTCATTTACGCCTCTATGATAGTTATCGCAGCCAATGCCGGCGGAGCTTTCTCTCCTATAGGTGACGTGACAACCATTATGCTGTGGAATGGCAAAATGGTTACCTCGCTTGGCGTATTAAAGGAGATTTTCATTCCTTCAATAGTTAGTTTCATTATACCATGTTTCATACTTCAGTATAAACTTAAAGGCGAATTACCCATTCCGCAAACTATAGACACGCAGATTTCTGCACAGGAGGAGCAAAGTCACTTCCGACGTCGCACAGTGTTTATCTTTGGCGTTGGAGGCCTATGTTTCGTTCCAATATTCCATTCGCTCACCAGTCTGCCACCTTTTATGGGTATTCTTCTTGCTTTGAGTATGGTATGGATAATCACAGAATTATTCTATCGTCATACAGAAACCGCCAATAAACGCGTAGTAAATATGCTACGACGCATTGACATGGCAACAATCCTTTTCTTCCTTGGTATCCTGATGTCTGTCAGTGTCCTTGCTGAGATTGGTGTGTTATCCGCAGTCGGGAAATGGCTTGAAGGAAACATACACAATCACTATCTTGTCACAGGTATCATTGGAGTCCTGTCATCCATCGTGGACAATGTTCCTCTTGTGGCGGGCGCAATGAAGATGTATCCGATAATGCCTACAGGTGACATGGCAACTGACGGTATCTTCTGGCAATTGTTGGCATATTGTGCCGGTGTAGGTGGCTCAATGCTCATCATTGGTTCTGCAGCAGGTGTAGTCACCATGGGAATCGAAAAGATTACTTTCGGATGGTACATGAAACACATTACATGGATTGCTGCCATCGGTTATTTTGCTGGTATTATCGTATATTGGTTTGAGAAAACAGTCTTAGCAATGTAATCTCGTTGCATATAAACTATACGGGGCAAATCCTGAATAAGGATTTGCCCCGTACTTATATTGGACTCTTTTTCTCTATCTATCTTCAGAAAAGTATTTCCATAGCGGTGCAACCATCATCGCTTGCATAAAATCACCGCGCTTCAACATCTCAAAGACTTCTTCCTTGGATTTTAAAAATACTTCTAAGTCTTCCGTTCTGTCCAGATGTGTCCCAGAAGTCTTTTCAACGCCCTCTGCCAAAAAGCAATAACACAGATTATCAGCTGCTCCTGAGTTGGGGGCTATAACCATCAGTTCCGTCCATTTCCCGCCGGTATATCCAGTTTCTTCCAACAACTCACGTTGTGCCCCTTCAAGCGGTGTCTCACCCTTTTCTACACAACCAGCCACAAGTTCCGTAGACACTATGCCCATGGCATGACGATATTGCCGTTCTAGAATAATTTTTCCTTCTTTAGTTATTGCTATGATATTGGCAAATGTCGGATAATGTAACGTGTAGTAATCGTCATATACTGTACCATTGGGAAGCCTTACATGCTCACGCGTAACATTAAGCCATGGGTGACTGAACAACTGCTCAGTCTTCAAGACCTCCCATTTCATTTCCTGATCAGTCCGCATGATTACCTGAAGTTTTCAATCCATCTGCGCGCATTGACAAATGCCTCAATCCAAGGTGTAACTTCATCCATACGTCGGCTGAGAGGATACCATGCATTCTGCCACGGGAAGATAGCCCTTTCCAGATGTGGCATCATGGCCAAATGACGACCGTCAGAACTACATATACCTGCTACGTCAAAATCAGATCCGTTAGGATTTGCCGGATACTCTGAATAGTTATATTTTGCAACAATGTTATATGCACCCTCGCCTTTAGGCAGTGAGAACTTTCCTTCTCCGTGTGCAACCCATAGTCCCAGTTTAGAACCACTCAGGCTTCCAAACATCACGCTGTCGTTCTGAGGAATTTGCAGGGAAACAAATTCACTTTCAAACTTATGACTGTCATTGTGAAGCATCTTGCTGCCGTTGTTGCCTGTGAGGCCAAGTTCTACCATCAACTGACAGCCGTTGCAAATACCGAGCGACAATGTATCATTGCGTGCATAGAACTTATCCAATGATTCTTTTGCCTTTTGGTTATAAAGAAATGCACCTGCCCATCCTTTAGCTGAACCCAATACGTCAGAATTGGAGAAGCCGCCGCAGAATACAATCATATTGATATCCTCCAATGTCTCACGGCCACTGATGAGGTCGGTCATCATGACATCTTTGACATCAAATCCGGCAAGATATAACGAGTATGCCATTTCACGCTCGCCGTTTGTTCCTTTCTCTCGTATAATAGCCGCCTTGACTCCCATCTCCTTGCGCCGGTCTGCCGAAATGCCGTATTGCGCCAATGTACCCTTGAAACTTGGTTTGAACTTCATTTCCAAAGGTTGTTTTTTATAATTGTCACGGCGCATTTCAGCACGGCCGTTGGCAGTCTGCCGACGCTCCAACAAATATGACGTATTATACCACACATCTCTCCAATGGTCTATGTCAAGGACTTTCTCTTCTGTGCCATTCTTAATGGTAAGCGTGCGTGCGTTAGGTACGGAATAGCCTATCTTTGCATATGCCACCCCTGCATCTTCCATTATTTTTTTGAATTCATCCTTGTCTTTGTCGGCTATCTCTATTACGACACCCGGATTCTCTGCAAAGAGGGTCTTAACGATATCATCACTGTGCAGGTCATGCAGGTTAACGTGGAGTCCGCCTGTTGTGTTGGCAAATGTCATTTCAAGCAGCGTGGTAATTAGTCCACCGGCTGAAATATCATGTCCTGCCATAACAAGGCCCTTGTTGATAAGTGTCTGTACAACATCAAACGCCTGGGCGAAATATTCAGGTTCTTTGACTGTCGGCACATCACTGCCTACTTTCCCGAGAGCCTGCGCAAACGCAGAGCCACCGAGACGCTGCGCATCAAAACTGAAGTCAATATGATAAATCGAACTGTTCTTATCATTCACCAGCACAGGACTAACCACTTTACGGATATCCTTCACTTCGCCACCACTGGAGACGATGACCGTTCCCGGGGCAATGATCTTTTCGCCATTAGGATATTTCTGTGTCATGGACAGAGAGTCCTTGCCTGTTGGCACATTGATGTGCAGGGCACAACAGAAGTCCGACAAGGCCTGCACAGCACTGTAGAGGCGTGCATCCTCTCCTTTCTGGCTACGGCAGGGCCACATCCAATTGGCACTGAGGCTTACACTGCTGAGCCCTTCTGTCAGTGGAGCCCAAACGATGTTGGTCAACGACTCTGCAACCGACAACACTGAACCGGCCTCCGGTGACGCCAGTCCTGCCTGTGGAGCATGCCCCAACGCCGTTGCGATACCTTTGCGCCCACGGTAATCCAATGCTACGACACCACAGTCTGACAAAGGTAACTGTATCTCACCCTGACACTGCTGACGGGCAATCTTACCTGTCACCGAACGGTCTACCTTGTTGGTCAGCCAGTCTTTGCAAGCCACAGCCTCCAACCGTAGGACTTTATCCAAATATTCTTCTAACTTATCAGCGGAATATGTCACATCTTCATATTTGCGCTCTACTGTCTCATCGTGCATATATGTCACAGGCGAGTGACCAAACATCTGCTTGACATCCAAGTCAAACGGTTTAATGCCATCACCTTGCCTGAAACTGAAATGAGCGTCACCTGTTGTCTCACCTACAACATAGAGTGGCGCCCGCTCACGCTCAGCTATTTTGCGTACATGTTCAATATGCTTTTCGTCAATGAGCAAACCCATGCGCTCCTGACTTTCATTGGCGATAATTTCCTTACTGGAGAGAGTCTTATCTCCTATCGGGAGTTTTGTCATATCTATCTCTCCGCCACATTCCTCTACTAATTCCGACAGGCAATTCACATGTCCCGCTGAACCATGATCATGAATTGAAACGACAGGATTGACATCCTCTTCACAGAGTGCGCGAACCAGATTGTAAGCACGTTTCTGCATTTCCGGGTTTGCACGCTGCACGGCATTCAACTCTATGCCATTGGAGTAACGACCCGTATCAACCGATGACACCGAACCGCCACCGAGGCCGATACGATAGTTATCACCGCCTACGACCACAATCTTATTATCTTTTTGCGGTTTCTTTTTCAGGCAATCACGCTTTGTACCATAACCCACACCGCCTGCCAGCATAATAACCTTGTCGTAGGCATACTTCTCCTGCCCCTCTTCGTGCTCAAAGGTCAGGACTGAGCCGGCGATGAGCGGCTGGCCAAACTTGTTGCCGAAATCCGACGCTCCGTTAGAAGCCTTGATGAGTATCTGCTCCGGCGTCTGATACAACCACTTACGTACAGGCAGGATATTCTCCCACGACTGAACACCGTTTTCCTTACGGGGATACGATGTCATATAGACAGCCGTTCCGGCTATAGGCCACGAGCCGGTGCCTCCACCCATACGGTCACGTATTTCACCGCCCGTACCTGTTGCAGCACCATTGAAAGGCTCTACAGTCGTCGGGAAATTATGCGTTTCCGCTTTCAGTGAGATAACGCTCTCTATGTCTTTTATCTTGAAGTAATCACTCGTACTCTGGTCTGACGGTGCAAATTGTTCCACCACAGGACCTTGCGCAAAAGCAACGTTATCCTTATATGCGGAGAGTATCTTGTTGGGATTCTCCTGCGTCGTCTTTTTGATAAGGGAGAACAGGCTGCTCTCCTTCTCTTCGCCGTCAATGATAAACACGCCGCCGAAAATCTTATGCCGACAATGCTCAGAGTTGATTTGTGCAAAACCGAATATCTCGGAGTCGGTCAGCGGACGGCCTAATTCCTTCTCTATCTTGTGCAGATATTCTATCTCCTCCGGCGAAAGCGCCAAGCCCTCCTGCTCATTATACTCTTCGATATTCTCAATATGCTTAATAGGCTCAGGCTGGATATCGACCGTGAATATCTCCTGATCCAATCCTTCGTACAGGCGTTGCAACATATAGTCATATTTAGCGTCAGCACCACTGACAGGGAAATATTCCTCAATACGCGCAACACCCTGGATACCCATATTTTGAGTTATCTCCACGGCGTTGGTACTCCACGGAGTAATCATTTCGCGGCGCGGACCAACAAAACAGCCGCCAATCTCTTCACTGTTAACCATACCGGCATTGCCAAACAGCCAGCATAAAGCATCAAACTGCTCTCCTGAAAGTTCATTGGTCAGACCTACCGCAATGATGCTCCCGGAAGTTGTCTTAAAAAATTTTATCATAGGGAATTCCTGTTATCTCATTTATATTACAAAGTTACTCTTTTTCATGTATAAAATTCTCCTTGAGACTAAGAAACATTTTATTTTTACATATGATTTTTCACATCATAATTATTCACGCGACTAAGTTTTATTCGTTTTTCGCCGTTCATAACGCTCTTCCCTGCAAGAAGCGCAACCGGTCACAGTGCAAATCACAACCTCAGCTTCTTATTATATATGTAATAGGAGGCAGATTGGGCACATCTCACCTTTGCGTGAACTATGCCATATCCTGACCGGATAGCGGAGGAGCAACATATCACTTCAAGTCGACAAGTGGTCCATTCCAAAGGCTGGAACATACATTCCATCAGCCGGAACTTACGTTCCATACCATAGAACCTACATTCCATCCCGCGGAACGGAAAACATAGCGGGAAAAACTTCAACGCCTAACGGGGATAGCACGACAAAGAATCCTCCAGACAAGCATAGGCAAAGCTATCCTCATCGTATATACAGCAACTGAAAATCTGAAAAGAAATGCCGGACGGAAGGAAATTTAATTCAAACGACTACTCTAATCAACACTTCCAACTGATTTATACACTTAACCGGACTTCAACTTTCACCAATCTCCAGCAATAGAAACGGCAATGAAAGGCCACGACAATTCATTATAATAATGTTGCATACAAAACATCGCAAAAGCGATTCGCACTTAAAACAAACGCACCGGCACGAATTTCAGGAACTTTTAGCGGATAAAAAATAAAAAATATTTAGAAAAAACTTGGCTGATTGAATAAAACATTATATCTTTGCACTCGCAAAAGTAAGCTATACCCTCAAAGTTTAGCTTGGCTATGCAACGGGGTCTATTCGTCTATCGGTTAGGACAAGAGATTTTCATTCTCTAAAGGGCGGTTCGATTCCGCCATAGACTACAATAAAAATTAAAGATTAAAAATGGCAAATCACAAATCATGTTTAAAGAGGATTCGGCAAACGAAAACTCGTACAGAGCATAATAAGTATTATGCAAAAACCATGCGTAACGCAGTACGCAAACTCCGTGCAACAACAGACAAGGCTGAGGCTGAGAAATTGCTCCCCTCTATTCAGAAGATGTTGGATAAATTATCAAAGACTAACATCATCCACAAGAACAAGGCAGCTAACTTGAAGTCCAGTTTAGCATTACAAATCAACAAAATGGCTTAATCCGAACACCAGTTCGTGAAGACGCAGACACATATAGGTCGGGCAAATGTCCGGCCTTATTTTTTGAAAACAAAAAAGAACTAACTGCTCAAGAAAGATGAAAGAAGATATCATTGTTAAACAACTTAAGAACATTGTTGTTCTTTTTTCCGGCGATTCAGGCGATGGTATGCAGTTGGCAGGAAACATCTTCTCTGCCGTATGTGCCATTTTAGGCGACGACATCTGCACATTCCCTGACTACCCTGCCGAAATCCGTGCTCCGCAAGGAACCATAGGAGGTGTCTCTGGTTTCAAGATTCATGCCGGCAAAGATGTAATGACTCCCGGCGACCTCTGTAATGTCTTGGTAGCCATGAATCCGGCTGCACTGAAAAAAATGAAAAGTTTCCTCGCGCCGGACTCAATCATTATCATTGACGTAGACACATTCACTCCGGCTGACCTGAAAAAAGCCGAATTCGTGACAGACAACCCGTTTGAAGAACTTGGCATCACAAACGACGTCATAGCAGCCCCCTTGTCTACAATGTGTCTTCACAGTCTTGCCAAAATGGAAGACATGCCCAACAAAAACAAACTCAAGTGTCGCAACATCATGGCCCTGGGCTTAGTGTGTTGGATGTTTGAGCGTCCTCTCAATCATGCAAAGAAGATGATTCAAGAGAAATTTGCCAGCAAACCGGAAATAGCCGAAGCAAACATCCGTGTCTTGCAAGATGGATATAATTACGGCCACAATGTTCATGCCACCGTGGCAGTGCGCTATAAAATAGAGCCGCGAACACCGCAGAAAGGTCTGTACACAGAAATCAACGGCAACAAAGCCTTGGCCTTCGGACTCATGGCCGCAGCAGAAAAAGCCAATTTGGAATTGTTCCTGGGGTCATACCCCATCACACCTGCCACAGATATCCTTCATGAGTTGGCAAAACACAAATCACTTGGCGTCAAAACCGTCCAATGCGAAGACGAGATATCAGGATGCTGCATGGCCATAGGTGCTTCATACGCAGGCAGCCTCGCCGTCACATCAACGTCCGGCCCGGGCATCTGCCTGAAGAGTGAAGCCATGAATTTGGCAATTATGGCAGAACTGCCACTGGTCATCATCGACGTACAGCGCGGAGGTCCTTCAACAGGCCTTCCCACAAAAACTGAGCAAACAGACTTATTGCAGGCACTGTTTGGCCGCAACGGCGAGAGTCCGATGCCCGTACTTAGTGCCTTGACCCCGTCAGACTGTTTTGACACAGCATACATGGCGTGCAAAATCGCCATTGAGCACATGACTCCTGTCATCATCCTGTCAGACGCGTTTGTGGCTAACGGATCCTCCATCTGGCGCATACCAGAGCTGAAAGACTACCCGCCTATCACTCCCCACGATGTCACCGCCGACATGGCAGGAAAGTGGGCTCCTTATCTGAGAGACCCGCAGACACTCGTACGCTACAGGGCCGTTCCGGGAACAGAAGGATTCTGCCACGTTATAGGCGGATTGGAGAAAGACAGCAACACAGGCAAAATCAGCTATGAGCCTCACAACCATGAGGATATGGTTGAGAAACGCAGGACAAAAGTTGAACTTATCGCCCAGAGTCTGCCGGAATTAAAAGTTAAAGGTTCACCTGACGCCGACACACTCATTGTAGGATGGGGCGGTACATACGGGCACTTGCTCGAAGCCGTGACACGCATGAACGAAGACGGGAAAAAAGTAGCGCTGGCTCACTTCCAGTGGATTAACCCGCTCCCCAAAAACACAGAAGAAGTTCTGCACTCATATAAGAAAATCATAGTTGCAGAACTCAACAGCGGGCAATTTGCTGCATACCTGAGAATGAAATACCAGAACTTACCTTACATGTATCAAATCAACGACATTCAAGGTCAGCCCTTCGTCGAAGATACGTTAATAGAACAGATAACACATATAATAAACGAGAAATGATAGAAGAAAAAAAACTAACTGCAGAGGACTTTTCCAACAATGTCAAAGGTCGTTGGTGTGCTGGCTGTGGCGATTTCGGCATCCACAGTTCTCTAAAAAAGGCCATGGCCGAAATAGCCATACCGCCTTCGAAGACTGTCATCATTTCCGGTATAGGTTGCAGCTCCCGTATGGCCTACCATCTCAATGGTTATTGTTTCCATACTATTCACGGCCGTCCAATCGCCATAGCCTCAGGTTGCAAAATCGCAAATCCTGACATGAATGTGTGGACCATTTGTGGCGACGGCGACAGTATGGCCATCGGCGGCAACCATTTCATACACGCATTAAGGCGCAATGTAGATATAAATATTGTACTGCTCAACAACCGTATCTACGGTTTGACAAAAGGCCAGTACTCCCCGACATCCGAAAGAGGATTTGTTTCCAAGTCATCACCCTATGGAACAGTAGAGGATCCCTTCCGACCGTCCGAGCTAATCATCGGCGCCAGCGGTGAGTTTTTCGCACGTTGTGTAGCCACTGACGGCCCCGGCTCTGTAGCTGCCCTCATTGCCGCATCAAGACACAAAGGCACTGCCGTTGTCGAGGTGCTCACCAACTGCGTAACATTCAATAACGGCTCTTTTGACAGAATCTACTCCAAGGAAAGCCGTGAAGAAAATGCCCTTTATTTAGAGCACGGCAAACCTATGCTCTTCGGCAAAAACAAAGAATACGGCATTGTACAACATGGTTTTGACCTTAAAGTCGTCAAAGTGGGAGAAGGCGGATACACACTGAAAGACGTATTGGTGCATGACGCACACTGCACAGACCGTACGCTACACACAAAGCTATCATCACTGGAAGGTCCCGACTTCCCGCTTGTACTTGGAGTCATCCGCGATGTCACCATACCGACATACGAGGAAGAAGTGGAAAAACAAATCCAGGAAGTCAGCGCAAAGAAAAACTATCACAACTTTGCTGAGTTGATAAAGACTCAGACAACTTGGACGATAGAATAAAACCTTTCAACATACTTTTCATCCGTTAGCACATCTCTGAATAAAATTGTCAGAGATGTGCTTTTTGTATAATCATCCTTCGTTATCGAAACCACACCTCTTCCCCAAAAACGATATCTGTAAAAAACACTTAAAAAAACTTCGTCAGCCATATTTTTATCATGTTTTTTTTATTGTAATTCCAAATAAAAATGTTAACTTTGTATGTAACGAAATAAACAAATTCAAATGGAAAATCAGCAAAACGCAGGCACCAATTATTCCGCAAGTAACATTCAAGTTTTAGAGGGACTTGAGGCTGTTCGCAAGCGCCCTGCGATGTATATCGGTGATATCAGTGAAAAAGGACTTCACCATCTGGTCTATGAGACAGTGGACAACTCCATTGACGAAGCTCTCGCCGGTTACTGTACCCATATTGAGGTCACAGTCAATGAGGATGGTTCTATCACGGTTCAGGATGACGGACGTGGCATTCCTGTTGATATACACCCGAAAGAGAAAGTTTCCGCCTTGGAAGTTGTCATGACAGTTCTTCACGCAGGAGGAAAATTTGACAAAGGCTCATATAAAGTCTCCGGCGGTCTTCATGGCGTCGGTGTCTCATGTGTCAACGCATTGTCAAAGAAAATGATTTCCCAAGTGTTTCGTGATGGCAAGATATACCAACAAGAATATGCGTTCGGAAAACCACTATACTCCGTCAAGGTTGTCGGCGAAACAAGTTTGAGAGGCACACGTCAGCAGTTCTGGCCAGATGATTCAATCTTCACCACGACAAACTACAAATACGACATACTTTCCAACCGAATGAGGGAGTTGGCCTTCTTGAACGCCGGCCTGAAGATAACACTCACGGACCTTCGTCCTGACGAAGAAGGCAACACGCATCAACAGACCTTCTACTCCGAAGACGGGCTGAAAGAGTTTGTGCGCTATATTGACGCAAATCGCGTGCATCTTTTTGATGACGTCATCTATCTCAAGACAGAAAAACAAGGCATACCCATTGAGGCTGCCATCATGTATAACAACTCATATACGGACAACATTCACACATATGTCAACAATATTAATACCATAGAAGGTGGTACACATCTCACAGGTTTTCGCATTGCTCTGACACGTGTTCTGAAAAAATATGCAGAGGAAAGCAAAGCGCTTGAGAAAGCCAAAGTGGAAATATCGCAAGAGGACTTCCGCGAAGGTTTGACCGCTGTATTGTCCATAAAAGTCGCAGAACCTCAGTTTGAAGGCCAGACGAAGACAAAATTAGGAAATAGCGAAGTAAATGGTGCAGTGCAGCAAGCTGTCGGCGAAGCTCTCTCCATATACCTGGAAGAACATCCCAATGAGGCAAAATTGATTATCGACAAAATAATCCTTGCCGCCAATGTTCGTATCGCTGCCCGCAAAGCCAGCGAGACCATCAGAAGGAAAAACCCAATGTCTGGCGGCGGACTTCCCGGCAAACTGGCAGACTGTTCAGACAAAGACCCTTCAAGATGTGAGATATTCCTCGTTGAGGGTGACTCTGCAGGCGGTTCAGCAAAGCAGGGAAGGAAACGTGCCTTTCAGGCAATTCTGCCGCTGAGAGGTAAAATTCTCAACGTTGAGAGACAACAATGGCACAAAGCATTCGAGAGTGAGGAAGTCAACAATATCATTCAAGCATTGGGCGTACGATTCGGCGTAGATGGCGAAGACACAAAGACAGCTAATCTGGATAAACTCCGCTACCACAAAGTCATACTCATGACCGATGCCGATGTGGATGGCGCTCATATTGACACACTTATTCTGACTTTGTTCTATCGCTACATGCCTCAACTTATTGAACGTGGTTATGTATATCTTGCCACACCGCCACTCTACAAGTGTCGTAAAGGCAAAGTGGAAGAATACTGCTATGACGACTCTGAAAAACAGCGTTTCCTGGAAACATATAATGACGGACAGGAAGAAGGTGTTACTATCCAGCGATACAAAGGTCTTGGTGAAATGAATCCTGAACAACTTTGGGCCACAACAATGAATCCGGATTCCCGTTTGCTCAAACAAGTTTCACTTGATAATGCAGCAGAGGCAGACCATATCTTCTCCATGCTTATGGGGGATGATGTGGGACAACGCCGTGATTTCATTGAGCAAAACGCCACATATGCCAACATTGATGCATAAAAGATATTCATCTATACTAAAAAAAGGAAAGAGGTAATCTCTTTCCTTTTTTTAGTATAACATAAGCCCATTTTTTACAATTTAATCACAGCCTTAATCGGACGATGGTCGGAAGCAATCTTTTCATCCAGCACTTCATATCCCTTCACTTTAACTCTTTTCTTAAGACTATTTTTATATACGGCGATGTAATCTATACACACGCCCGGTTCTTTGGATGGAAAAGTATATTTCGTCCTGTCTGAAATAAAATTAAAATGCTCACTCATTTTCACAATAAAATCTTCATGTGGTTTAGCATTCCAATCGCCAGCTATCAGAAATGGTTTATCCGCCAAATGAGCCTGCTCCATAATAAGCGGCAATGATTTCATACGATTTTCGGCATGTAGGCACAAATGTGTGCAGGCAAAATAAAATTTCTTAAATTCACATATGAGCAACACACGCGGCTCCATTCCTGGCAACGGCACACGTCTGACGCATAAAGGCTTCTCTTTGCTCAAAATCCCAACGCCATACTTCCCTCCGCCAAAATCAATAGCCTTGGCATAAGTATAATGCATACCCGTCTTTTCACCCA
>Ga0256407_10010216_pt1 | contig 13255 bp, 15 predicted proteins | sample RumenRJG_04DNA_FD_193489 | JGI IMG/M metagenome (GOLD analysis project Ga0256407, IMG submission 193489) | Bovine rumen microbial communities from Lethbridge, Alberta, Canada - RJG_04 | ecosystem: Host-associated > Mammals > Digestive system > Stomach > Rumen | place: Canada: Alberta... | reverse complement strand
AAGTATTGCGCCGTCACAGGCAGCCAGAGCCCTGCTCACTTCATAGTTAAAGTCCACATGCCCCGGTGTATCGATCAGGTTAAAGATATATTCCTCGCCGTTTTTCGCCTTATATACGGTACGAACCGCCTGTGCCTTGATGGTTATGCCTCTCTCCCTTTCGAGATCCATATTATCAAGGACCTGGTCCTGCATCTCTCGTTCCGTGAGAAGCCCTGTCTTTTCTATGATGCGGTCCGCCAGGGTCGATTTACCGTGATCTATATGTGCTATTATGCAAAAATTCCTAATATGTGACTGATCTGTCATTTTCCGTACTTCCTCTTTATACCAATATCCAGTTATCTGCTGCCAGCACAGCATCCTCATCTGCTTTGTACTTCTTCGGTGCTATGACTATCCTATCTTCCACGCCTCTGTCATCACCAAGCTTTGCTCCCCAGTATGAGAAAGAACTGTTTGCAGCGATCATATGCTTACAATGGGTCATCAATCTCATATCTTCAAAGCTTTTTGCTCCCGCATGATGCACCGGAACAAAATCGCCAAGGAATCCCATATTCTCTCTCACGTAATCCATATCATCCGAGAAAACAAAACATACGGGATCATCGGCCTTTTCTTTTATCTTCTCAAATGCATTTCTGTAATATTCCGTACCCAGGATATCAAAAGCTGTTCCCGTATAATCACCGCGTCTTACATGCACCGCTACCGAAGAACAGTTCTCCATGCGTTCCGATATCAGGCTGTCTTCAGATGAAAGCGGATCCTTAAATCCAAAGAGCTCTCCGGGATTCAGTCCGCCATGCTTCATATAATCATCCGTAGAGAAAACGCCCTCGATATACCAGTCGTATGACAGATCCATATCTTCGTAAGCCGGATTAACTGAATACTGACTTTTTCCGAAATCAAAGATATGCTTTCCCTCCGGCTTATGAGTCCTGTTCTTCCTAGCCGCCATACGTCTTGCAATGAATCTTACAGGCGCAGTCATATGGTATCCCGGATAAAACTCATGCACTCTTCCTATCTCTTCATAGGATGCACAGGGCAGCTTTATCCCAAATACGCGTTCCAGCTCATATCCGTTATGAACATTATGATTTCTGTCAAACCATGTGATATCCGCAACAACACGCGTTTTGTCTCCGTATACCTTCTGCATATAACAAAAGAAAGCATATTCAAACATCTGGTTGCCGAGACCACCGTGAAATCTGATGATTATCAAATCTAACCCTTCTATTTCTAATTTCTAATTTCTATTTTCTATGCTTTATAACAGCTCCGTGATATTTATGAATCCGCCTGAGGTATCTCGCTTAAGACTTCGGCCTTATCACGCTTTACCGCGATGCCGTCCCTTACTTCATATATCTCATCACAGTTCCTGATTGTGGTGAGTCTGTGAGCTACAATGATCATAGTCTTGCTGCCGTGGAGTGAATCTATGGCCTCCATAACAGCTGTTTCCGTCTCGGTATCAAGAGCACTTGTAGCCTCATCCAATACCAGGATCTCCGGATCCTCATAAAGTGCACGTGCTATGGCGATACGCTGTCTCTGTCCACCGGAGAGTCTGACTCCCTGCTCTCCCACCATAGTATCAAGTCCCTGCTCGAGATGTCTTACGAAATCTGCAAGCTGCGCTTCTTCAAGGGCATGCCAGACCTTTTCTTCATCGATCTCATTCTCCCTTATACCGAATGCAACATTTGCGCGGATAGTATCATCTGTGAGATATACTGCCTGCGGCACATATCCGATGATCTTAGCCCATCCCGGAAGATTCTCATAGATATCCTCATCATCTGAATAGATATTTCCCTTCTGAGGCTTTAAAAGTCCGAGAATAACATCCGCAAGCGTGGTCTTACCTGCACCGGAAGGTCCTATAAGCGCAAGAGATTTTCCTTTTTCAAGCTTTAAGGAAAGTCCCTCCAAAACATTCTCCTGACCGGCAGGATATTTCCATGTGATATTATCCACTTTCAGTTCCTTTTCAAATTTAACGGGAACCACCTTATCGGGATCGATATGCTTAACACGGTACATCTCGGTATTCTCGATGGACTTGAGCATCTCATACATCGAGTCAAGTCTCGGACGGTTATAGGTGATGGCATTGAGATTGGTAGTAAGCCTGCCCACCGCCGGGAACAGTCTGAAAGCTGCAACCGCTATGATGGCAAGCTTCGTAACAAATTCAGCCATATCCGGAGTCATGTGGAGTCTTACCACGACTATACCGATAAGTCCGCCTATGCAGACAACTTCATAAACATTGCTGGGGATGACATTAAGGAAATTATTCCTCTTTGCAGCCCTTGCGGAAAGAGTACATGCCCCCTCAAAGCTCTCGGAGAAATACTCCTGTCTGTTCATTACCATTATCTCTTTGATGCCGCCGAAAGCCTGTGAAAGATACTGGAGCATCTTACTGTCGCAGTCCTTTCCTATCTGCCCGAAACGCTTAACAAGCTTCTTTAATCCAAAGAAAAGAATGAGCATGCAGGATCCCAGAATGCCTACAAGAGAGACGGCAAGAAGCGGATCCAGCGTTATGGTATAAATACCGATGGCCGTGACCGTAAACAATTCAGCCAGCACTCTGAACAGGTAGAAGAACACACCGAACACACCAACCACGTCCTGATTGATGCTTCGGATAAGAACGGAAGAATTCACACCAAGATGGAAAAGGTATGAGCTCCCCATAAAAGTTCTCTCCAGTTTAATGGAGAGATCTCTCTGAACTCCTGTTGAATACCACGCCTGAACATAAGATGAGAAAACCAGATAGATGTTCTTAATTATATAGACGATTATGATGGCTATTCCCAGCGTCGTCATTATCTCCATGGGATCTTCCATATGGAAGTTCTCATGCAGTATCCTGTAATACCATTTCCCGTCAAGCTTCTCCGGAGTCATTATTGACTCTACAAAAGGAAGCACCGCCGAAACACCCAGGAGTTCCCATAACGAACCTATGAATGCCACAAAAGTTACAAGGACATACTGGCGCTTCTGCTTTGCGCTCATGATATATCCCAGTTTATGTAATATATCTTTTACTGCTTTCATTTCTTCCTCTTTTTATCGGAATTCTTTTCGGGATCGTATCCCTTGCTCTTTAAATACTTCTTCAATGCCGTAAAACTCTCCGCACTGATCACGTGCTCGATACGGCATGCATCGGAAGCAGCAGTCTCACTGTCCACTCCAAGATCCGTAAGCCAGGCCGAAAGGAATCTGTGTCTTTCATATATTGTCTCAGCTACTCGCTTCCCCTCATCGGTAAGATAGATATATCCCGCATCCATTACCGTGATCATCTTTCTCTCACGCAGATGCTTCATGGCAATGCTGACACTTGACTTTCTGTATCCCATTTCATTGGCTATATCAACAGAACGGACTACAGGCAGCTTTTCACTGAGAATAAGTATCGTTTCCAGGTAATCTTCAGATGATTCATTAGATTTCATGACAATCCTCCTTTTTCGAGTTCGTGCATTCTAACAAGTGTATCACAGGCGAACTAAAGTTTCAATCCAAGGGACAGATCCGAAGGACATAAAACGGTCCGCTTCTGCCCTTCTCATATCCCACAACGGCATCGTATACGGTGGGATATATCTTATTTCCTTCTGCATCATTATGTGTCTGATATCCGGTATCCTCCACGGTAATGCACATGGTATGTATCATGCTGAAAGGATTATTCTTCCGATTATAGGTGGTAAAGATATAGGCACATTTCCTATCATCATCCGGATCCCCTTCTGATTTCAGGCGCTCTATCTCCTCACCCTCAAATGCCTTTACCGCAAAACCTCTTTTTTCAAAAAATCTCTTTATCGCTTTGGGATCGGTACCGAATATCCCGTGAAAACAGATTCCTCCCTGCGAATACTCCTTAAGCACCTCCGGAAACGGTTCGGGGCTGCCAAGGGATAACAGTGCATTGTATGAAGCTATCACTTCGCAGGAATTTTCCTTTGCGGTGATCGGTCTTCCTTTGAAAAAAAGTTTTTCCTGAAGTTTCGAGGCGGTTCCATATAAAAACCCCGAAAGGAGCCACTGTTCGTTAAGGAACCCTTCCGGGGATTTTTTCTTATTCTTCTTACTAAAGTCCTTCCATTCGACAATATTCAGACGATACTGCCTCATAGTCTCTTCTTTAGTCAGGCTTCCGCTAAGTGCGGCAAAAACAGCCAGAGTAAGTCCGGATATAATGCTCACTTGCAGCACCCGTCACCATGACAGCAAGACTCTTCATCTTTGCAATTGCAGCCACAGTCGTAAGAAATATTACACTTGCTGTTACCGGATGCAAAACAGTGCTTTGATGCAGTGAGGATCCCAACTACCACGCCTCCTAAGAAAAGTACAGCGCCTCCAAGGATAAGAGTATTCTTCCTGATCTTGAACTCATCCTTTGACTTCCACTTCTTCACATCCTTCTGAACCTTGTCCTGAACAAGATCCAGATAGTCCTTAAGATCATCAAATCTGTCTTCCATTTTTCTACCTCCGAAAATATAAATTCGATAAATTTATTATTCTCCTATAAAGGAGATCCTGTTGGCAAAGCACACTGTTCTGCCTCACTTCTGATCTATCACGGTCCATAATATATCACCCTGTTACTTGAGATATGCGTCTCCAGGGCCTTCTTCTTACGCATCACGCCGTCTCCGATAGCCGCATATTTATCTGCAACAGATACTATCAGGCTCTCTCTGGATGTAGGAACCCTCGTGAGGGTTAACGGCCACATATGACAGCGTATTATCTTCTCTGTATTGTAATTGATATCAGGGACTAAACGCCTTGCCACATCAAGCGATCTCACGGGATGCTCATGATAGCACTCTTTCCTGTTCTTAAAGCAGGTATCCCTGCCGAGTATCCCCAGATCATGACAAAGTGATCCCACAACAACATCCGACACATTAGTCTTTATATGCATCTTATTCAGCAGGTTACACAATCTTATGCTGGTACGTGCTACCCTTATGGTATGGTCACCGACAGTCGTGAAATTATGATGAGTCTGATTCATGGCTGTCCTGAATTCCGGGGACCGCAGTATTGAGCCTCCGTATATCCTGAGCATTGAATTTATCTCATTTTCAGATAATCTTACCGATCTTTTCAAAACTATGAGCCGACCTTTCCCTTTTGCTCCGTCTACAGATCCAACAGATCATATTATACTACAAGAAAACGGATCATGTGTTACGTGTTGTTTTCCTTCTCATCATCAAGATTCATTGTTTCTTTTTCAACCAGTTCAACATTCTATTCTTCATACTTTATTCCTTTGACTCCGGGAAAATCTTTTTTTATTATTTTGCTTATTTCATCAGAATATGAGCCGGCCATAATGATAATATAGCTAATTCCTTTGTCCCTGATCGCCTCTGACCCGTAAATCGGAATATGCGAAACAGGGGTAATACAATTTTGTTTAAATGGAGCGGAATCGATAACCATGGAAACATACTGCCCGATATCAGCCAAAGCAAGCAGCGTAAGTGCCTGATGCCCTGCGCCCCAAACAGCGATCTTCTCACCGTTGTCGTAGGCGCGCTTAACCATATCTCTTAAATTTCCAATCAGTTTATTTTTATGTTCATCAAAAGATGACAAATCTATACTCTTTCTTTTCCGAACTTTAGCAGACAAAATATAATCATGCCATATACTCTCACATGATAATACCTCAAAGCCGTTGTTTTCCAACGTTCTCTTTAACGTATCTTTTGTAAAGTATGTTACATGCTCAAGCATAAATTCCGAAAACATTTTGCTTTTAATAACAAAATCCCCGTTCGGAACCTCAACAAGCCCGCATCCCTCATCCGTAAGATTGTTATAAATACCACCGAGAAACTCCGAAAGATTTGGAATATGCTCAAGGAAATTCATAATATAAAAAGCATCATACGGGCCTTCCGGAATAACAGTGTCAGAAGTTTCCACAAAAGATTCAAATACTTTAAGTCCTTTGTCTGTAGCACTTTTTACAGACTCTGCTTTATGTTCTATACCGTAAACGTTTCCGGCGAACTGCTTCATGATATCGATATATTCACCGCAGCCGCAGCCTATCTCAATTATTTTTTTATCTGCAAGATCAAAAGAATCCACAAAATCCTTAAAATAGGTATTACGGAATTCCCTCATATCTTCACTGACTGCAATGGCACGAATAACATCACGATAATAATCAACAGGTTCCTGCAACACCTGGATCAATCCGCAATACGGGCATTCATAAATCTCCAGATCAATAGCTTTGTCCGTTATGGGGTCACCGATCTTATCGAATCCCTGCACCTTCTCCGGAAGGTTATGATAAGTAAGAACCGGTTTTTCATTTATCAAATTTTTACAGCATCTGCATTCTTTTCTCATAGAAATCAATCCCATAAATTCTTATATATATCCCTTTGGCCTGTAACGAAATCATCCGGACATCTGTCGACCCATTTTAAGAACCCCGACTGTCCTTCCTTAATATCGCCATTATCTATGACATAATCGTCAGGCAGATAACATCTGTACAGCAAAGAAACAAAATGTCCTCTGACGTCCTGTTTTAAGATGATCTGATTGATCATGCACGGATCATCATCATGCGTGATCTTAGCATGTAATTCGCTTTCTCCAACCTTTATCAGTCTTTCATGAAATGTCTCTTTAAATCTGATTATCCCTCCGGGGATATGCCACCCTGTTCCGCACAGATCATCACGCCACGACATAAGGACCTGACCTTTATCGTTCATTACTAACAGGTCTACATTGATCATCGGTGTGATCGTTGTCGCAAATACAAACAGTTCTTCCGGAAGTCCTTTTGTAGGATCTCCCATATGAGATTTTATATTATCAATACTACTGTTTATGTCATCACGGTTATTCATTTCAAAAAATCATTTATCCTCCGGGCGAATATAATATTCTTCATTTGTTTTCACACACCAGTCTCTGATCTCGCATATGCCTTTTTCAAAAGAATAATCAGGTTCAAAACCTGTGTCATTTTTAAGTTTGCTTATATCTGCTCCAAGATGCATCATCTGACCTTTCGAATAAGGTATGTCGCCGAATTTAGGAACAATATCAGGGGCACATACTTTATGAATAACAGATATATATTCACTAAGCGGTCTTGTATTACCGTTGGCAACACAATACATCTCTCCATCCCTGCCTTTTTGCGCAAGTAAAACCAATGCCTTTGCCGCATCAAAAGAATACATAAAATCCCACAACTGTTCACCCTTGGTATATGCAGGATTCTCTCCCTTAAGCAGCTTCAGGATACTTGTGTAGATCAGACTGTTGGTTCCGTCATAAGGGCCGTATATACTGAACAATCTCGCCCATATATGTCTTATACCGTAGTTCCTGCACATGATCCTGGACATATTCTCAACGCAAAGTTTTGCATTCCCATATCCGTTCACAGGTTTGGGCAAAAAATTCTCATCAATATCAGTATCGTAAGGCCCAAATTCAGCCTGTGATCCGGTCATGATAAACTCTGGGCAATCTATCGCCTTGCATAACTCAACAGCATTTATCGCATGAACAATGTTTCTTGATTGAAGAAGCATGTCATCTCTGCTGTTACCCTTGTTTACTATTGTTGAGCCATCCCAGGAAAGGTGAAAGAAAGCATCATAAGCCCCCTTCTCTTTTAGGATATCTCCCATGACAGGATAATCTTCCATATTGCAATTTACGATCTCCAAATTATCGTCATCTGTCGGAAGATATTTAAGCCTGAAAGAATTTTTCCTTACCAAGGCAACTACTTTGATATTTTCACTTAATAAATAACGAACAAGGGCGACACCGGTCACACCGGTACCGCCTGTTACCAGAACTTTTTTCAATTCTTTCTTTGCCTCTTAATATTAAAAATAACGTGTACCATTTTGTTAATTCAAGACTCGTCCGACGAAAAATTGATTTTTTCACGTTCAACAACAACCGGTTTATCCGTTACTCGTCTTAATATTACGGATATATACTCTCCCAATATTCCAATGCAAAACATTTGGATACCGGAAACCATAAATAAACCAATTAGCATTGGAGCCATACCAACATCAAAAGAATCCCAGTGAGTAATCTTGTAAACAAAATAGAATAATGCAACTAATATACAAAGGACAGATACCGCAAATCCAACTACCGTTAAAATATGCAATGGCTTTGTTGATGTATTGACTAATGAAGTAATTGCAAAATGAAAGTAATCATAAAGTCCATATTTAGACTTTCCTCTTTCTCTGGCCCTCTGCGTATATGGAATCAATTTAGTCTTAAAACCATATTCACAAACAAGATTTCTCATTGTATATTCCGGATCCTGTCTTTGCGTGATATATAGTATATCTAAAACCTTTTTGTCAACCAGACCATATCCGGTAACCTGTTCATACTGAGGATGATCAGACAAAACTTTTATAATTTTATAAAAGAAAGATCTGCACAGATACTTTATCGGATCTTCTTTACTTTTTATTTTTTGTCCCCAAACAATATCATATCCCTTCTCCCATTCCCGAATAAATTCCGGGATAAAATCAGGAGGATCCTGAAAATCGCAGGCCAAACCAATATATGCGTCCCCTGAAGCATTATAATAACAATTAATCCCCGATCTTTCCGCCCCGAAATTCGTCTGATTAATTATTACTTTGACTTTTTCATCTTTTTCAGCTATTTCCTTAAGTATGCTCTGAGACGAATCTGTCGATGAATTATCAGAAAAAATGATTTCGTAATCATAATTATCGATCTGTTTCATCTCCTTAGTAACCGCTTCATACATTAAAGAAATATTATCTTCCTCATTGTAGCAGCATATACCAATACTTATTTTTTTCTTTTTTTCTACTTCACTCATATTTCACCGTAGTCGTTTAAGAAATCTTTGTTGCTGTACCTATTTTCATACATAAAACAATTGGCGCCTTCTATCGAATCCTCAATCTTTTTCAGATTAACGATTTGGTGTTGTCTGGGATTCAATACAGCAAAATTGTTGAAAATAATATCATGAGACAATTTGATATTATAATCATTTGCATCACTTAAATCATCATACTTCAACTCAAATTTTCTTTTCAATGCACTTATCAAATAATATTGCTCTGCACAGTATTTGTGATGAAATATTTTATTCCAACGCATATACCTATGAAAAGTAATATCATTTTTGTACTTGTAACCAACCATTTCATCTCTTTCTACAAACGGAGTGTTTATAAACATCTTCTTTAAATCTTCCGTCAGGCCAAAGAAAAACCAATCAGAGACCATAAAAGGAAGATATATGGTATTACCGTCAAATGTTCTACTTACTACATTAAAACTTTCTCCGATTACAATACGATTGGAAAAAAATGAATATTTTTCTTCACGTTTGTTGTAAAAATCAAAAAACCTGGTTATCCCATCACCAATTAAAATACTGTCAGAGCGTAGTTTTAATACATATTTTCGTTCTGCACATTTTAATCCTTCTTTTGTGGTTGCAAGTTGTCTGTTGGTATTATCAGTATATTTATTTCCTTTGTAATCTACCGTATATCCCCCGGGATCATTAACAAATATTATCTTATCATAATCAATTCCACTAACATCCGTTCCTTCCCATGTAGATAGAATTATTTCCGCCCCCGGAAGGAACTGTCTAATGCTTCGAGACGTTCTGATTGTCAACGGTGAAACAGGCCCCTGAACAATAACAGATACATCTTCATTTTTTATTTTCTTAACAGGTACTTCATGCGCAGGATAAACACTGTTAATCATTTCGATTAGTTCTTCATCACTTGCATCAGCATAATTATAATAATCATTCTGCGTACCGGGAGTACGAACAACCATCAAATCCGTATCTTCAACAAAGAGAATCTTTCTAACTTCAGACGGTTCAAAACCGATTATATCTCCCTTTACATAGTATTTCCCATCACACAGCAATTTTCCGTCCGATACGATATAGTATTCCGTATCTTCTTTTCTGTACCAAAAAGCGATTATCTGATTCTTCTTAAAATGCTGTAAAGCAACAGAGGCGTTTCCGGAAATCAAGCTGTCACCAAACAACTCGCCGGTCACGAAACCATATTTATAATTATTTAAATTATCGATAATCAATGTTAAACCCTCACACAAATACCCTTGCTCAAATATTAATTATAAAAAACTTTTCTCGAAACATCATTCCCTTTAAATAAATCCAGGTCTTCCGGTGTTCCTAATCCATACATTTTATTTCCGATGTCATAATAATTAATTATCTTCCCATCAGAAATCATTTCATTGTAAACCGGCGCAACATAAAATTCGTTGTTCACTCTTATATTCTTTTCAATCATTTGATTTGCATATTTCACAAAATCGCTTCCATGTCTGAAATTATAAATTCCAACAGTGGCCTCATCGGAAATAACTTCCTTTTCACGTACTAATGTAACATGACCTTTTTCATTGTATTTTATGAAGCTCCATTTAGGATCATTTGCCGGCATGGTCATAATAAGACCATCTCCCTTCATCGCCTCATAATATCTATCTATATCTATATCGACATACTGATCGCTATTCGCAATCACCATAGGATCGTCGTTATCGATATATCGTGTTGCCAATAATACCGTACACGCCGCTCCTTCTGTAATATGGTCTATCGAAATCACTTCGGCATTTTCAGATATTTCCTTTAACTTTTTATCAATACTGTACTTTTCAATATGTTCCTGCTGACATATAAAAATAAACCTATGATCACATACAGGCTTTATATTCTTAACAACATACTCAATCATATAGTGCCCATAAATATCAATTAAAGGTTTAGGCATAACATATCCGGCATTAGAAAAGCGACTTCCCCTCCCAGCCATCGGAACAACAATATTAAGCATACTCAATCCTCCACAACATATTTATCATCATTTGCTCCGGGGATTTTAACAACCACATTTACAGAATCCTCCAAAGCCTCAAAACCTGTAATATCCCCGGGTTCAGCCAATACGATATCACCTTCCGTAAATTCCTTGTCAAACATCTTTACACGACCTTTAACAATCACCGTATATTCTTTTGCTATCCTATGATAATGTTTCTGTTCACAATCTCCTTTTTTATACTGCTTTACACCTATTTCACAATCATTGGTTTTATAAAGAGACGGTTCAAAATTTCCGATAAACCACCCTTTGGTCATTTCATCAAGCTTATAACATTTCATTTGCTTCCCTCATATTCACTAATCTTTGCAGGCGAATAAAACGATTTATACTGTTCCTTATTAATTCTATAATAGCCAACTTTTAATCCATCTAAAATAATCTCATTGAGTGAAGACGAAATATAATATCGACCTTCCAGTGAATTCCTTTTTAACAAAACCCGTTTGGCAGCTTCAACAAAATTGCTCCCCTTTGAATAATAATAGAAGCCTGCAATAGCATCATGTGATAAAGGTCTTTTCTCCGCAACTTCACATACAAACTCGCCATCAGTTTTAATGTAACTCCATCGAGGATGAATATCCTGAAAAGTTATCACTCCTGCATCACAGTTTTTTTCTTTAAAAAACTTTAGCACTTCGTTATAATCCACATCTATAATCTGATCCATATTTGCTATTATCAACGGATTATCGTTGTCAATGTAATTTATTGCCATCAAGCTGGTACACAAAGCACCTTCTGTTTCATTTTTCAGCTTGATGCAATTGCAATCACATAATATCTTGGCAGAATCATCCAAATGAAACTTCTTACACTCATCATCCAAAAAAACAAATGTAAGTTTCTTTTCTTCCAAACAACCATAATCATTGACCAGCAGCTCAAGCATGGTCTTCCCATTGATTTCAACCAATGGTTTTGGGAAATAATAATCTTTAAAAAAAATATTTTTTCCCATTGCAGGTATTAAAATATTAATCATTTGTCAGACCCTTCTTAATTGCATTCATTATATTTTCATAATTCACATCATAAATTGATGCCACTTCCAAAACGCGTGCGCCACTACGTTTCCCCGCCATTATTCCGTTCGGATTATCTTCAACAACAATGCATTCATCAGGCGATAATCCAAGTTTTCCCATGGCGTTCAAATAAATCTCAGGATCAGGTTTTGATTTCACAACATCCTCGTTTGACATTATCAAATCAATATAATCTGCCAAGCCTGACTTTTTCATCATAAGTTCTATCGTATTTCTGACGGAATTAGAGCATACTGCAATCTTATATCCCTCATTGCGCAGTTTCGATAATGCATACTCATGATGAAATAGCGGATGACAATTTTGATAAATTAACTCCTCAGTATATATCTGTTTTAACTGATTTATCGTTTTATGTAATTTTTCAGGCAAATAGAATTGTTCACTAAGCATTTCCAGTTTTACTTTTGTAGGAAGCCCATCAAAAGTATGAAGATGGTCATAGCGACTAATCTCTATGCCAAATGTCTTAAGAGCCTTATTTAATGCCTCATAATGCCAATCTTTTGCATCAATCAGAACCCCATCCATATCAAACAAAACGGCTTTAATATTGTTAACCATGGAAGAATTCCTCCGCCTCTTCCGGCTTATCTGTACACAGTTGAATATACACTGATTTTCCGATTTCATCTCTAATCTTTCCCCATGCTTCGATATAAGAAAAACCATGAAGCTCAGGTGAAACAATTGATACTTTTTTCTTTAAAGAAATGACTTTTTTAATATATTCAAGGTCCAGAAAATCATCATAAAAACGATCAACCCAAACACCAATTGCATCGTCAATCATTACCGTTTCTTTTTCAACATCACTTTTCCTTGAATAATAGTTCAAATTCATCTTTCTGTTCACAACCATCTCAGGGACCGACATGTCAAAGAGAAAATAGTTTTTTATGCCATATTTCAAAAGTAATTCATTTAACAAATCCTGAATTCCATCCGCTTTAACATTTAAAGCCAATGTTGAATCACATTTTTTACCAGCATAATACGCAAACAGTTCCTCTAAATCAGCAGATTTCTCATCTGCGATATTATGACTAATAACCAATTTCCCTTTGTAATCTCGAATATCAGTTTCTATCCCGTAGCCCTTATCGAATGCTGCTTTTAATACATCAAGAGAATTCTTTTCATTTACTTTTTTCCACAACCCTCTGTTTGCCAGTATCTCCA
>Ga0256407_10010215_pt1 | contig 13255 bp, 16 predicted proteins | sample RumenRJG_04DNA_FD_193489 | JGI IMG/M metagenome (GOLD analysis project Ga0256407, IMG submission 193489) | Bovine rumen microbial communities from Lethbridge, Alberta, Canada - RJG_04 | ecosystem: Host-associated > Mammals > Digestive system > Stomach > Rumen | place: Canada: Alberta... | reverse complement strand
TCTCCATCTCCTTTGGCGCAATGCCTGCAAGCGCCGATGTCATGACGGCGACAATGGCGCCCACTGTCATCATTCTATTCATCTTCGTTTTCCTTTCTTTGCGTTCTTTGCGGCTAAACCTCATTGGCAACATTTTACGGCGATCCGTGCAAAGGGGTTCATGGCTTACCCCTTTCGTCTGGTTTTGGATGATTTCTGTCATAGCCATTTACCTCTCAAATCAACGGGAATGCTCATCTTACTTTTCCTCCTTGAGAACGTCTGGCAGTGCTTCGCGCGGGCCGAGAAACTTGGGGCTACGGCGAAAGACAACGTCGGCGACTGCGGCAATCTTCGCGTCCGAGACGCGCACGATTCCGTCCTTGATGCGGCAACACGCCCCGCACATCCGGCACTTGAATCCATCTAATTCCATCATGCCTCGTAAAATATTCATTCGCCTACCTTGCGATACTTTATCGACAATTTTTCGCTTAGTCTCTCAGCGGACGAGAATGGCCCTGGCGAAAGGTAGATTCCCTTTTCATCCTCTCCGAGATAATAATCGCCTGACCAGCCTGGGAACGTTTTCTCATCAGAATTCTCTGCCAAACGAATACGCCAGACCCACTCCGCAGGCGGCTCGTTACGGTAAGAATCGTCCTTACCGCCAGTAACATTTCCATTTCGCTGTATGCTCCAAGAAGAATACCTAGGGCCAAGCTTGCTCTTGTCTTTGCCGAACCTATACCCGAATGGGACGTATGCTACAGCAGAACCTGACTCATCAAGAGTCAAGCAATACCGCCCGGGGTCATTGGCGAATGAGCAATTGAAACCATCCATGAGCCATCTGCGGGACTCCTTGTCCGCTGACCACTTACCGGGAATCAGTTTCTGCAACTCCTCGCGCGAAATGTCTTTCTTTGCTTTCCATCCTCCGGGATTCATCTTCGAAAGCGTATACTGAAACACGATCTTCCCGTCAGACTCGGCTTTCGCATTGGCCACATCGAAACCTCTGCTTTGATACCATGACGCATGATTGTCACAGGAAGCCCAGAAAACACCCTTCACATCGTGCAAACGGTTGATCTTGAACTCGCCGACGGCGTCTGTTGTCCCAGAGAAAGCCTTCCCGACCAGATCAAAGTGACCGTGTATCTTGGCTCCCTGCACAGGCCGTCCGTCCTCATCGACAATCCGAAGGTAGCAACCATGATACGGTTGACACAGATCGTAAGGCAGACAGACCAGGTCAACGAGCGGCGAGACAACGCACTCGTCGACGACAAAACCCGCCGCCGCAATGGGAAGCCCCACAATGCCGATGGGTATCGTCCATTCTCCGCCGCGCTTCTGCACACCCCAAACCCACACCATCAGAGGTGCTGTATAGATGTACAAACCGGGGCCTGGGCACATCCGCGTCGTCTGGAACAGCTCGCCGCTTCGCGGCGCAAACATCCCGGTCTTGCAACCGGAGAACATTGTTGCCAGCGCGAGGGTCGCGACGAGAATTGCCTTTGTCAGTTTCTTCATGGGTCACCTACTCCTTTCGCTTGCCGCCGCAGGGTGTGTTCCGCATACCGCGCAAAAATCCATCGCGAACCATAATCCACCTACCAATGCAAATTGATTACAGGTAAAACCGGAAATCGTCCGTCGGGAATGCGGTTTATGAGTCCAATCTGAAGCGCCGGCATATCAGAATAATTATAGAAGCCGACCTGACCTATGAAACCCGATGTACCATACCCAGAGACATGGTTTATCACGCCGACCTGCAAACCACGCACGGTCTTAGTATAGTCACAAGTGTTACAACATCCAACCATACACCCATCTATGTCTTCGGCAAAATTTATCGGTCCAATCATCATACCTTGCGTTCTGCCATTAGCGTTGACAAGCATTCCAGCCGTCACGCCACGCATCGTTCCGGTCATAGACGAAACCTTTCCCAAATGACCGCAAAATCCCAAAATCCCAAGATTCAAAAGCAGGCCATTCACTTCTCCACATTCGCCTAAAAGGAAATTTACGCCAAGTCCGATGACTCCAGGATTGTCTAGTTTGTCTCCATGTCCTCCATAACGGCCAACCCACGGATACGCATTATCCATGAACGACACGCCAACAGGAGAGTACCATGTGATGTCGGTCGGCTTTTCAACGTCAGCACGAACATCAGCACCAACCACTGCCATAAGCGCGAGGGATGAGACGAGGATCATTCGTGCAAAGTGTTTCATGGGTTCTGTTTCTCCTTAAATTACTGTTTCACCTTGCGGTACTTCAACGACAATTTCTCGCTTAAGTTATCCCACTCGGAAAATGGCCCCGGCGAAAGGTACAGTCCTTTTTCATCCTCCCCAAGATAATAGCTATCGGAACAAATCGTATTCTTGGGGCCGTTTGAAAGATGAACGCGCCAAAGCCATCCTGATGGAAGACGTTCGTGGTTCCTTCGCGCTTTGGCCTCATCTACATCGTCCTTGCCTTCAAGCGTCCACACGGAATAGATCCTGGGATCCCAATCATCATGACGAGCGCCAAAGTAAAACTCATATTCGTGTGGAACATGAGAGTCAACCTTGCCGGATGCTTCAAGCGTGAAGCAGTGCCTGTCAAGATCATTCGCATACCGGCAGTTGAACCCGTGCTGAAGCCATACACGCGACTCATGATCCGCCGACCATTTGCCAGGGAGTAGTTTCAGCACCTCCTCTCGCGCAATGTCTTTCCTGGCTTTCCATCCGCCTGGATTCGCCTTGGGCAACACAAACTGAATCACGATTCGTCCATCAGAACACGGTTTTACCTCCGCTGTCTTGAACTTCTTGTGGTTCCACCAACTTGCATAGTCCGGACAAGATGCCCAGCAATGGCCTTTTATAGGGAACGTTCCATCCAAAGAAATCTCGCCTGCCGCATCCGTTGTTTCCTTGAACTTTTCTTCGCCCATCCAGTAGTAATCGGCTTTCTCGAGCCGTCCCCAAACCTTCACCCCAGAAACAGGCTTACCGAATTCATCGACAACGCGAATATAGAAACTGCGCTTCGGCTGGCAGAGGTCGTATGGCAGGCAGACCAAATCCACCAGCGGTGAGACGACGCACTCGTCAACCACAAAACCCGCCGCCGCAATGGGAAGACCCACGACCCCGATGGGTATCGTCCATTCTCCGCCGCGCTTCTGCACACCCCAAACTCCCACCATAAGAGGCGCTGTATAGACGAACGAACCGGGGCCTGGACACATCCGCGTCGTCTGGAACAACTGTCCGGTACGTGGTGCAAACATGCCGGTTTTGCAACCGGAGATCATTGTCGCCAGCGCGAGAGTCGCTACGAGAATCGTCTTTGTCAGTTTCTTCATTTCACCTTCTCCTTTCGCTTGCCTCCGCAGGGCGCGTTACGAACACCGTTCGAGAAATTCAAGTATTCCCGACACGACATTCGGCACGGGTTCTTTCAGCCAGTTTGCCTTATCTTGCGAAAGCCTCCGCATAAATACACTTGAACGGAACACCCGTCGCACCCTGTCAGACACGGCGCGGAAGTCGTGTTCCCTCATATTGCCATCAGTGAAAATGAGCAGCGTCACGAAACGTCGCAGGATGTCAATGTCAACCCTATCCTTAAGATAGTACAGGTCGAATACGTCCTTCAGGCGATTTGACCGCGCGCCAAGACGGAGCAGGCTTTTCAGCTTTTCGGCGAATATCTGCTCCTTGGTGTTGGCGGGAAGCGTGGCTATTCCATCGTCAATGGCGATTGAAAAACGCCGACGCCTCTGCGGCATCTGCCGGTAGACATGTACGCCAACATCCAGTTTCGTGCTTATCACCACTCCTGATTGATCAACAATGTCAAGGTAAACGCGCTTGCCGCGATAGTTCTGGTGGCGGAGATCCGTTATGTCGCCGTTGCGCACTATGCGGATTCCGTCAAGGCAGTTCAGCCTGTCTATCAGGGTTTCGATGTTCTCGTCCGATAGACCGTAACGGACGAAGTCGACGTCCATGTCCATGGTTGCGCGCCGGATGTCGCCCGTTATGCTGCTCATCACAACCCCTCCTTTGACGGTGATGTTCCGGGCGAAGCCGCACTTTTCCATAGCCTTCAGGACGACATCATGGGCGAGTTTCGCCATCGCCGGAGCGTTGGCATAGCCCTCGGCCTCAAGAGCGGCGATCCTATCCGCGAAGGAGATCATCAGAAAACCTCCAGATCAAGGAAACGTGATATTGCGTCGCGCTTCGGAAACGCCACCAGATAGTCATCCAGCTTCGCCGGATAGAGCCTGTTGAGGCTATTGCGATAGTTCCCGAGGACCTCCTTGTAGTAGTCGTAAGGCAACTTGTTCCTGTGGCGCATCAACTCGATCAGCATCCGCTCCAGGTCGTAAACCGCAATCTTCGCGCCAGAAACCTCAAGTTCAGATTTTCCAATGTCAAACGTCCCTTCCGGTGCGAAGTACTGTTTCACCCGCTTGTCGGCTATCGCCGTCGTACGCACAGGCGTCGCAAGCGAATACGTATCTGGAACGACGTCAGTGAGGCGATGGTAGAAGAACGCGCTTTCCATCGTAAATATCGCTGCGGGGAACTTCTTCTGCATGATCCTCTCGCCGGACACATATTCCATGGTGTCGGAATACACGCCGCGTTCTATTTTGACAAGCGTCCCAGCCTTCACCTTGCAGGCGATGGCATAGTAGGAACCATACCGTTCCAGGCACTCCGTCGTATTAAGCAGCATTTTAGCAATCCTTGATAAAATAATTCTTTTCTCAAAGGCCACTAAAATTGTACCATACCCATATCCGTCTGGCAAGGGGGATGTTTTGAACTCCATTGGAAATCCCGTACACGCAGCCTACGCCATCGTCATCTACTCCTTTCGCTTACCGCCGCAGGACGCGTTCCGCCCGACTCAAGCGTACTATAGCGCACAGACGGATGAGCCACCGAAACAGGGCAAGATTTTTCGATTCTCGCGATAAGTTCGTTCAGCCATGTGATTGCATCATCGCAAGCAGGAATGACGGAAAGTCCAAATCGTTGTGCCTCGTAAAGTGCGTCCCAACCATCGCCTTTGGCAACAAACGACCGCCAGATGAAGAGCCAAACATTATACAAAAATGCCCAAAGTTTGCCACAGCATACAAATCAGCATCCGCCCTATTCCCACTCTCGCGCGAGGGATGAGACGAGGATCCCCCTACGCAGAGCTACGGATGACAAGTTGATTCGTGCAAAGGGTTTCATGGGTTACTCCCTTCGGTTGCTGTGCCGGGGCCAACTGCTTGGTTTACTTCACGGCTTAAGTTAGCGGTTCGCACCTAACACGCCAAGAGCTACAAACCAAGCAGCGGCACTCACCGCAACCAACAAGGACAGCGTTGCCTTCAGCCACCAACGGTGCGCGAATTGATAAACTACCGCCGCTATACATCCAATATATGTGACCGCAAGTACTATAAGAAAGGACGTCCCAGACCAAGGCCAATACGGTATGAAACACATTACCAAGTGACACAACGGGGCCACATACCAATGCTCAAAATACGGCCTTATGAAATTCCTCATCTCATTCCTTTCTTTGTGTTCGTTGTGTTCGTTGTGTTTTTTGCGTTCTTTGTGGCTATTCTCCCATTCTCCGCCGCAAGCGCGAGGGATGCGGCAAGAATCTCCCTTCGCAAAGCTTCTACTTTCGCCTGACTTCATCATTCTCCTGTTCGAACGGAAGTCCATCAATGCGGAAGGCGCATCGCAGCAGTTCTTTTTGAAGTGTCTTTCTGGCGCTACTATGAGATTCCAAAAATGTTAAGTAGCTGAATCGACCAAGTTGTCCGACGCCCCAGACAACGCCATCTTCCGGATGGTAGGAAAGCAGACGGTGTTCCTTGTTCCACGGATCTGCGGGCACCTTTGGTAGGAATTCCGGAACGAGCACGTCAAGCGCTGGCGGATTCCCGCTGCCGTTCTTCTGCCGCCATCTCGCCACGGCAAGTATGACCATTACCCTGGCTCTGGCGAATCTGACCCTTGGGATGTATTCGCCGGAAACTTGCAAAGCAGAAACAAACCCATGAGAAATTCCGTTGCCGAAACAGTTGGGGGTGAACAATGATTTGTCCGCCTGCTCCGCTGGTAGATCTTCGCCCGCGAGCGCCTTCCTGGCTGACAGGATGAGCCGAGCCTTCGTGTCGCGTGGATGGAGAGCGAACCGCATATAGCCAGGCCATCGCACGATCAAACGATAAAAAGCCTCCGTAATGCGTTCCGTCCAAGACGGCGAATAATCACAGCCAAAAACGCCGTATAGCAACGCCATGACGCGATTGATCCAGTCCATGCCAGCCTCAACGCGCGCACTCGTCATGACGTCAAGTCCTGAACGCACAATGGTGTATTCACCGCGAATGGTCCGCTCGGCATCGGCATCCGCCGCTGCATCGGCTGCCTTGACAAGCTCCGAGAACCGCTCCAGCATCGTGTCCGTCGCGAGCCCCATACCCACGGCATCGCACATCTTGCCGTAGGCGTAGCCCTCTATCGCGCCGCCAAGATAATGTCCGACGCACGACGGCTCGTTCTCCATGACAAGCCTGCCGAACGCATGGATTTCCGCAATCGTGTCTGTCGCGGACTCCAAATCGCCGCGTTCGAGTTCGCGCTGGGCTTTAAGCCGAAGCAGACGGGCAAAGTTAATAAAATCATGAATTGGCGGCATCGAAAATGTCTCGAGCGGCGGCAGGCGTGAACTGACATTTCGATAGAACTTCTGCCGAACGCCCTTCGACATCGTAGCAAAGAACGTCTCGTTTGACGCTAGTATCGCGTCCGCGCGCTCCGTCGCGTTTGTCAGACCTCTTGCCTTCGCCGCATAGTATGTGCCATTGGTGAAAGCAACGCCGTAATCCAGAAACCGGTCGTCAGTCAAGTCAATCCGCCAATTTTCGGCGACGGAATAGTGGTTCGTGGCGAACATGAAGGTCAGAAAGGCGTTTTCAGCGTCCGGCACGTCCGCCAATTTAACAATCAGATCCGCGTCGTCCAAAGACGCCTCCGCGGCATCGTCAAATCCGCCGAAGAAGAGATAAAGGGAGAACACCACGGCTGTCAACACAACCGCCGCTGCGGGTACGGCAATCACCGCAATAACACCTGCTTGTTTCTTTGTCATAGTTGTTCTCCTTTCATTGGCAATTGGTATTGGTACTGGCAACACTTTCACATTGGCAACATTTCCATCTCTACCTCTCGCGCGAGGGATGAGACTAGGATCGCTCGTGCAAAGAGTTTCATGGGGCGTTCCTTTCGGTTTGCGTTTCTTTGACAGGATTGGCACTGGCCGGCGGCGGGAGCGTCTCGCGCGGGCCGAGAAACTTGGGGCTGCGGCGAAGGACGACGTCGGCGACTGCGGCAATCTTCGCAAGCTGTTCGCGGATTGTCGTCTTGATTGAATAGCGTCCGTTCACGTCCTTCGCCGCGTAGCCATAGGCGTCGCATCCGAACCCGCGCGCCGTGAAGACCGCGCGTCGGACGTGGTCGGGCTGCGAGACGATGATGAACGAGTCGAGCCCGAACACCTTCTTCGCCCGCACGACCGTGTCGAGCGTGCGGAATCCGGCGTAGTCGCAGCCGATGCGGTCGGCTGGCACTCCGGCATTTATAAGCGACTCCTTCATGTCGGACGGTTCGTCGTAGCCCTTCACATGGTTGTCGCCGCTCACGATGAGGCAATCCACCTTGCCGGCCTTGTAAAGCTCCGCCGCCGCGTCGATGCGCCGCGAGAAGTAGAGGTTGTTGAGTCCGTTCGGGAGCGTCCTCACGCACCCCATCACGACCGCCGCGCGCTGATGCGGCACCACGTCAATGCTCGCGCTGTCGAACACGCGCCCAGACGATACCGCATAGACGGCAATCGCCGAAGCTCCCCACGCAAGCACCATCACCGCTACGACAATCGCCACGTACTTAATTATTCTCAATCTCCGCTTATTCATACAGCTTGGGCACGAATATGATGCAACCGACAATTGCCGCGCCGACGGCCGCGACAAGGACGGCACCAGCCGCACAATCCTTGGCCTTCTTCGCGAGCGGATGGATGTTTGGAGAAGCAAGATCGACCGCCGCCTCAACGGCGGTATTCAGACATTCAAGAGACATGACAAGCGCACAGCAGATGACAATCGCCGCCCATTCGCGTCCGTCGAGTCCCAACCACGCGCCAAACACAACTACAGCAACAGCGGCAGCGAGATGGATGCGCATGTTCCGCTCGCTCTTCACCGTCGCGGCAATGCCTGAAATCGCGTATATGAAAGATCGTATCATCGTTGAACCATCTTTCACGTGGATGCTTTCTTTTCGGACCAGTCCGCCACGACTTTTTTGCTTTCACACTCCCATCCACATGGAATCAAAATGCATCCTTCCAAGCAGCAGCTTATCACCGCGCATCCAAACGTCTTCATCATTATTTCCATCTGCGTTTCCCTTCCTTTGCGTCCTTTGCGTTCTTTGCGGCTAAACCTCATTGAAACTGGCTATTGTCATTGATACCACTTTTAACTTGTCTGGCAAACAACATTAAACATTCAATTCGCTTCCGTTCGGCTGCCTTCAACACGACCTGAGACATTGGTAGTCTCGTTCGTCGAAACAGTATCACGTACCCCTTCCGCAACACCTGTGAAAAACGATGCCGCAAGTGAACCAGCCGTGCGCCCTGCCGCTCTTGCCGCAGTATTCATTCCTCTCTGGCCAAATATCAACGCCGCGATGAGCGTAAAGACCGCAACCGTCTCTATGACGGCACACAGCATGAGCGGAAGAAAAACTTTGAAAGGCAGACTTCCCCTCACATACCGAACCCACCAAGGCACTTCGCAAGTCGTCTCTACGGAACTGTCCACTATCCGTTCTCTGTCGATTCGTCGGCTGGCAATGACCCACTGCAGGCCTATCACCACTGCAAATGCCAGTGCCGCTCCCCACAACCACGCACCGGGAAACGGACGCTCGGAATTTGCAGCGATCACTGCAAGGATGAGCATGTACATCGCCTTCGTAATCGGCATTGGCGCGAACAGAAGCCATGGGAATGACTCTCGGAACCCCTTGAACTTCGCAAGCCGTACAAACGACACGGCAAGCATCACGATTGCCGCCGCCGCAACTACGCCGACCACTGCCGCCGGCTTCACTATTTCCATGTCCATCTTATCAGTCCTTTCCTTGAACAGATGATATTATACCACTTCCATCGTCCTTCATCTGATCATTTGAACAAAGATTTTACATCCTCATACCGAATTGGATCATATACTGACTTTTCATCGCGGTTGCATATTATGACAAATACTTTTGCCGCCGCATCTGCCTTATCTGCAATCTCCATGACAAGTGCTCCCTTGTGCGCCCCATCCTTTTCGTAGAACGATGCGTAATCAAGAAGATACGCCGTCGCATCCGGGACTTTCTCACGCATCGTCTGCGCCGCCATGTCGCGCAGAACTTCGATGGATTCTGATCCCGCAAGGTTGACCATCGTTCCTCCTTTTTCGGTGGCGACGTAAAGCGTCGGCATGAAAGTTCCGTCTTCAACGACAGTCGGTACGTCGGCTTCCTTTGCCGCGGCGAAAAGCCGTGCGCAATGCGCCGAAAGAGCCGTATCATTCGTTGCGTTCATCATAACTTCATCCTTTGTTTTCATGTCTGTGTTCGTTGTTCGATCACACCCCGTCGCCACAATCACCACCGCGCATCCAAGCGCCTTCATCATTATTTCCATCTGCGTTTCCTTTTCTTTGCGTTCTTTGCGGCTAAACCTCATTGGCAATTGGTATTGGCCATTGGCAACACTTCCACACTGGCAACATTCCCTCTGCCTCTTATCGTCAGAAATACTCGTGAACGGCGAATTCCGCCTGTTCGACGAAGATGCGTTTGAACGCCGAGAGGTTGTTCTGCTCGTAGAAAAGCAGAAGCGCCGCGCGGTAGTCGTTCGCGTCAACCGAGCGGAACGTGAGCGGACAATGTCCGTAGGCGAGCAGCAGGGCATTCGACACAAGGCGGCTCGTCCGCTTGTTGCCATCCTCGAACGGCTGGATGTAGGAAATGAGAAGCAAAGCCAGCAGCGCCTTTTCATACGGATCGGCCTTGTCGTTGATCAGCGCGCACATGTCATCGACAGCTTCCCGTATCTGCGATTCGACATCGAGCGGCTGATACTTCGTACCCGTGATTCTTACGCGACGATAACGCAACGACGGTTCAACGCCCATGTCTTCGACCAGGACGGAATGTATGTCCTCAATCCGCGCAAGCGAAAGCCTCTCGAAATAACCGGGATTTGCAATGATGGCCTTCAGCGCGGATTTGTGGTTCAAGAGCATCTGGGCTTCCGCGTGTGTACGCCCCTTCGCTTCCTTGAGGTCCTTGAGCAGCGTCTCCGTCTCGATCAAGGTATAGGTGTTTCCTTCTATCTGCGATGACTTCCAGCTCAGATCGATTCCGAGACGCTCGAGTTCCCGGTTGTACGCAACTGATCCCGGCACCATTTCCTTCATGTGCGCCGTGAAGAGTTTCTGGCACTCGTCCAACCGCGTCTTTTCGTCGGCAGAGAAGATGTCGATCTTCGGCAGTTCCGTGCGAATCAAATCGAAGTTGTAGCCAGTCTGGACATCTCTTTTGTCGATGTCTATGGCATAGTAGGAGTCGAGGTTGACGGTCCGAAGGATATGGGCCTTCGGTGTTATGGCATAGACGGTTGATCGATTGTTGCCGTGCGAGATGATGAGGCCGTCTTCAATGCCTCTGGCAATCTGACGCTTAACCGTTGCCGAACTGACTTTGCTAGAAAGGCATCCTTCGACATCCTGACGGCTGGACATCGGATGGTACTGAAGATACTCAAGAATCTCATCGATCAACTGCATGTCAACGCTCCTTGCGGCTCAAAACGATTCTATTATACCAAATCTGCGGCTCATTGCGAGCCGCAGATTGGATATTTTAAAGGAGAAATGAGCCGCAAATACCTTGTCCGCGACATCCCTCTCATTTGTCTTGCCGCACCCAGATGAGCTTGTCCGTATCATAGCCACGCCGTTGCGCTTCGGCAAGAAGTTCGGACTTCGCGGTTTCTGGCACCTCAGGCGTGCGCGAGAGAATCCAGAGATAGTCCGCACTGCCGCTGCCGACGAGCGCGTGGGAGTAGTCCTTGTCGATCAGCATCACGCGGTAGTCGGCGTAGAACGGGCCGAAGAACGAAACGCGCAGGAGTCCGGGCGTGTCTGTCGTCTTGCCTTTCCCGATCGCCGTCTTCGGCTTGCTGTCCTTGATTCCGGAGTTCACGACCTTGATCGTGCCGTCCGCATTCTGCGTATAGTTGGCCTTCGCCTGCTCCACGCCGCGCTCGAAGCTGTGGTCGAACCGTGCGATCTCGTACCACTCGCCGAGATAGCGGTTCAGGTCAAGCGTCGCCACCGGCGCATTGTCCACCTTCGGTCCACTCACGCACCCCGCCAGCGCAACCGCCACAGCTATCGTACCAAATATCATTCGCATATTCACTTCGTAATTTCCTTTCGTTTTTGTTTTAGACAGGATTTCTGAGTTGGAGAGCCGTGAGTCTTGCTAATGACTTTGCAGCTTTCTTGTTTCCATTCCCAGCAGACATCTTAAGCCATTTCAGCGCAAGCCTGCGATTCTTCTTCAGACCGCACTCTCCGTTCGCATACCACTCGCCAAGATTGTGTTGTGCCTTGTCGTCCCCCCGCAATGCCGCGCGGCGCGTCCATAATATACCATCCCTTTGAGAACCCTCGTAATCCACCAAAATAGCCCCAAGATTGCACATCGCAGCCACATGACCGCGCAAAGCCGCCTTTGAATAAAACTTGCACGCCAGCCTGTCGGACTGCCGCACACCTTTCCCAAAGTCGTAGCAAAGACCGAGGTTGAAGAAAGCAAGTTCATCGTTCTTGCGCACTGCCTTGCGAAACAATCTTACGGCTTGGATATAATCCTTATTCACGCCACGCTCGCCATCAAGATATATCTGACCCAAATCAACCTGCGCCCACGCATCGCCCTTATCCGCCGCCTTGCGATACCAGTCAATGGCCTTTACGATATTCTTTCCGACAAAAGTGCCAGTGCCGTAATGCCAACCCATTTGGTACATGGCATCAACCGAGCCGTTCTCTGCCGCGACACGCAAATACTTCATCGAACGTCTCTTGTCTGCCGACGCTCCCTTGCCGTCCCTAATATTCCAATAAAGCTGATAGGCCGCGGCAGAACGCTGCAACTTAGTCCCGTTAACAATAATTTCCTCAAGTCGCTCAATGCCTTTCATGCGCTCGCACCTTTCTCAATTCTGTTAATCCCGTCTAAAAAACTCTCCGCGCCAAGCTTCGCCCTTCGGGACGGAGCGTAAAGCGCCACTTGCGGTTTTGGTCGCGCTTGGAGGCGTAGGCGATGCCGATACGCGGGGCGGAGGTGAACTTGATGCGCGCACCATCGCTTTCAAGCCAGAGGCGGTTGGAGTGAACAAGGTCCTCGCGGTTGAGCGAACGGTCGATCTTGAGAAACTTCGTCAACCGTCCGGGACCTTCCGCGCCTTCCACACCGCGTATGAGCACCGCCTCGGGACGCCCTTCCGGTCCCGTCACGACGTTCAGCATTTCGTGCATCCCGTAGCAGAGGTAGATGTAGGCGCAGCTGCCAGGCGAGTACATCACGTCCGTCCGCGCCGTGCGCCCCCTGTGCGCATGACAGGCCGAGTCCTCTTCGCCGCAGTACGCCTCCGTCTCGGTAATGCGCCGCCGAATGACTGTCCCATCCTCCAGCCGACGGCAAAGCCACGCGCCGACAAGCGCCTTCGCCGCCGTCACCACGTCAACCGCATAGTCCTTTGCCGTCAATCTGCGCATATGGTTTTTGGACAGAATTTACACGCTCCAATCTCCTTGTCCCCTACAAGTTCATTTCTGCTCTACCCAAATGAGCTTGTCCATATCATAGCCGCGCCGTCGCGCTTCGGCAAGAAGTTCAGCCTTCGCGGTTTCTGGCAATCCAGGCGTGCGCGAAAGAATCCAGAGATAATCCGCGCTGCCGCTGCCGACGAGGGCGTGGGAGTAGTCCTTGTCGATCAGCATCACGCGGTAGTCGGCGTAGAACGGGCCGAAGAACGAGACGCGCAGGAGTCCGGGCGTGTCTGTCGTCTTGCCTTTCCCGATCGCCGTCTT
>Ga0256407_10010214_pt1 | contig 13255 bp, 13 predicted proteins | sample RumenRJG_04DNA_FD_193489 | JGI IMG/M metagenome (GOLD analysis project Ga0256407, IMG submission 193489) | Bovine rumen microbial communities from Lethbridge, Alberta, Canada - RJG_04 | ecosystem: Host-associated > Mammals > Digestive system > Stomach > Rumen | place: Canada: Alberta... | reverse complement strand
TCAACCGGCTTATCGCCCGTGAGATAGAAAAGTCTGCGTGAACAGATAACGGCAGGCTTGATATTCCCGACTTTCTGTGTATATCATAGCCTGCTGTTTTTTGTCGGAAAGTGAGGAAATAAATGACCGCTTTAGCTGCGCACAGCAACAAAATTACAGCACTCTATTGCCGTCTCTCGCAGGAAGATATGCTTCACGGGGAGAGCAATAGTATTACTAACCAGAAGGCGATCCTTTCAAAGTTCGCCGCTGACAACGGTTTCCGCAACACCAAGTTTTATGTGGACGACGGCATTTCGGGAACTACATTTGAGCGTGATGGCTTCAAAGCAATGGTGGCTGACATTGAGGACGGCAAGGTCGGTATCGTGATTACAAAAGACCTTTCAAGACTCGGTCGTGACTACCTGAAAACAGGTGAACTGATCGAAATGGTATTCCCTGATTATGATGTCCGCTACATTGCGATCAATGACGGTGTGGATACCTTAAAATCCGAAAACGAGCTGATGGCTTTCAAGAACATTTTTAATGACTGGTACGCTCGTGATACAAGCAAGAAAATTCGTGCTGTCCAGAAAGCAAAGGCTCAGGCAGGCAAGCCGCTTGCAACGCACCCGCCTTACGGATACAAGAAGTCCGAAACGGATAAAAACCAATGGGTCATTGACGAAGAAGCTGCCGCTGTGGTAAGGAGAATATTTCAGCTCTGTATTGAGGGCAATGGTCCGACTGTGATCGCCAATATCCTGACTGCGGACGGCATACCGACACCGACGGCATATTACCGTTCTAAGGGTATGAGTGTATGCAGACAGAATGTTAAAACAAAACGCTGGGGTATGGCAACGGTCATTCATATTCTTGAGCGTATGGATTACCTCGGTCACACGGTCAACTTCAAGACCTACCGCAAGTCCTACAAAAACAAGAAGCTGTATGAAAATCCGAAAGAGAACTGGCTTATCATCGAAAACACCCATGAGCCTATCATTTCTCAGCACGATTTTGACCTTGTGCAGGAGATACGCAGCCACAAGAAAAGAAGGCAGAAAAGCGGTACGGTAAGTCCGTTTGCAGGAATGGTCTACTGTGCGGACTGCGGTAACACGCTTTATGTCGGCAGGGCGCAGACCTTATCGCCTAATCAGGAACATATGATGTGTTCCACCTACGCACACGATTCGGACGAATGCACCGCCCATTACATCAGAACTTGCGTACTGACCGAAATTATCCTCGGTGAGCTGAACAAGCTCTCACAGTTTGTAAGGGACAATGAGGACGAATTTGTCCGCAGGGCAATGGAAAACTCCGCAGCGACACAGGACAGTGAGATGCAGACCGCCAGAAAAGCACTGAGGATCGCTGAAAAGCGTATCAATGAGCTTGATGACCTGTTTGAGCGTTTGTATGAGGATAATGTATCGGGTAAGATCTCCGATGAGCGTTTCGCTACGATGTCGGCAAGATATGAAGCGGAGCAGAGCAAGCTGAAAGCCGATGCTGCAAAGCTCTCCGAAACGATCAGCCGCAAGGAGCAGAAGAAAAACGATGTGATGAACTTTGTGGGTATCGTCAAGAAGTATGAGGAGTTCACTGAGCTTACCCCTGAGATCATGCACGAACTGATCGACAGGATCGTTGTTCACGCTCCCGAAGGCGGCAGGGCAAATCGCACCCAGCAGGTGGATATTCACTTCCGCTTCAACGTCGTGACAGCAACCGCAACGGCTGATTTCAAGCAGTATTATGTAAGAAGAAAGGCTGTGTAGAGTATTTTATACACAACCTTTCAATTAAAAACTGAGATAGTTCTTTATGTGTACTCGCCTTTTCTCGCAGGAGTCTTACTTGTCATGATCTGAGAGATGAATTTCTGCTTGTTCTCCAAAGTCTGATAGGAATAAGCATCGAATGTGCCTTTGGTAACATAGCGGAATATCTGCACCTGCTTGTTTTCATTGCCTTGACGGATAATTCTTCCGGCGCGCTGTTCCAGATCAGCCGGTCTCCACGGAATATCGAGGTCATGGACTGCGATCAGCTTCTTCTGGACATTCGTACCCGTACCCATTTTGGCGGTTGAGCCTACCCGAACACCTTACGAACAATCAATAAGTGCTATAAACAGGCGATTTTGCTATAACAAATAGAGCTGTTCTCTATATTTGAGAATAGCTCTATTTCCATTAGTTGAGTGCCTTAATGGTATTCCCTATTACTTTACCTACTATTATGAAGATAATATCAAGCCTACCCCTTAAACTCCTTAGCTAAAACAATCTAATTTTGCTTGACTTTTCTTCAATATTGAGTATAATAATAAATAAGAACAGCCTATCGTTATTCGCCATGTTGCTTTTGGATGTTGTATACAAATGTAATGCGAGTATATTGCTTGATTTTTGTTTGCTGTGTGGCGTTTAGTGCAAATACGAGACGAATAATTTTTTCTATTGCATTTCTTTCTTCGGTGTGCTAAACTAAGCCTATAAAAAACAGAGTAGCTTTTCTGTTAAGGCTCTCTATCTCAAACAAGCAGAGGTGATTCCATTGTATCATTAGCAGTATCGCTCCGTATCATTCATTTTGATTCGGAATAAGTCAAATCCACACTCAGTAATTTGAAAGGATAGGTGTTCTTATGAAAATTTCAAAAACAATCGCAGCTTTATTATCGTTATCGTTCTCCATGGTTTCTGTCGCTTTACCTGCCCACGCCGAAACATTCGGCAGAACATCATCAGGACATTCTTTCTCTGATGATTGGGAAGTCACCGATGATCTTACTGTAAGAGAAGGCAGCACAGTCATTAAGGTCGGTGAGTGTGTATATGGCTTCGACAAAAGGGCAATTCTTAGCGATCAGGACTATGCTAAGTGCTACATTGTAGATCATAAAGCAAAAACTCATGTTGCTCCCGGCGGTGGTGTTATTGCAGGCTCATCCGCTTGGTCTTATCCATCAACATGGACTTCAGTTGTTAAGTGTGCACACTCCGGTTATTCCTGCACTTATTATTTTGAATCTTACGGTAATATATAAGAATTTATAATTCAAGCATAGCTGGTATGAAATGGCTCGTTTGGTGATGATTGTAGCGATAAAGCAGATATAAAATGACTTTCTACATTGTCCCTCACGAGCCATTTATTATTGTGATATATTCTTTAGTATCAATAATTTCTTCATGCTATACGCATCAGAATGGCGGTTGATTATGAATAAAATTAAAATAGGTCTATCATTCATCTTGATGTTTTTTGGCGTTTTCTTTATTAGCTTGACATATTCAAGCTATTTACGCTCCTTTCAATATTCCTTTTTCCAGACGAGTTTTTATTTGCAAATCGGTCAGAGCAGCGATAAAATGATGAGCGACATAGAACATGTTGCTCATAATAATGATGTTGAAGTTTTTACTTTAGGTGAGTATAAAAAAGGCGCTGATGACGTAACTATAATATATGGAACTGACAATGTATTAGATGACATCAAAAATGAAACAGGAATAGAGACTGGTATATATAGACAATTACTTTCAAGTGATATAATTATTGAATATCAGCCTTTGTCAAATTTCAAAGCCAAAACAATGGTTGAAGTCCGGTTCTATATATCAGGTAACTCAGATTCTGCGAGTCAATTTAAGTCGGAGCTGATTGATCTTTATGCGGGACCATATCCGACTTCACCAAGCAAGTCTGCACCAATAGGTATTATATTGGCAACTTGGGCAGTTGTATACTCTATCATTATTATGATGTCGTTAGTATACATATATGAGTATCACAAAGAAGTTATAATAAATGTAATAAATGGCAATTCGATGCTAAAAATGACTGTTAAGCGTTTACTACTCGATAATCTTTTTATGATTCTCTTTTATTTGCTAAGTTATATAATTTTATCGAATTTCATATATGCACAGTGTTACATGAAATATAGTGTTATATGTTTCATTGTGTTCTTGGTACTTAACTCGCTATGCTACTGTCTCCTGTTTAGATTTCAGGTGAAAAAAGCATTTTCAAATGTCCATTCTTCCAAATTATTCCCGATTTTCTTTTTGTCAATCAGATTTGGCATCATGCTGCTATACGCTGTTATCTTTACTTTAAGCGCCATAAATCTCAAACAAATAGTCTCGTATGCAAAACAAGAAGAATTTTTTAGAAGCAATCAGGATTACTCCTATGTATTTTTGAGGTTTCCAGAATACAATATTACAGACCAATCGGCAGATGAACACTTAAAAATGTACCAATACTTGACCCAAAAGCTGGGTATTAATAACAAACGGGAAATGCTTGCACTTGCAAAGTTCAAAATCAACGATTATGAAGGTGTAGCAATCAGTGAAAAAGCCTATCAATATTACAAGGATTATATAGATGTTTCTGAGGACTTAGATGTTGTAAATATTCTTAACAGCGATAGGAATGTGATTTTAGTTCCCGAAGAATATAGGGAAACTATTGAAGATTTTGAAGTATTCTACGGGGACAGTTCGATTATTTCTCTGTATTCTTCGGCTCGTTTGTTAGCCATTGATCTTAACGCAACATATCCAAGCGGTTTTGTTGATGATCCGATAATTATAATTCAATCGCCTGCTGAGCCGATTTTCGATTTCAGAGCGCCTATGTATAACCTAAGCGATCAAGAATTAAACTCGTTCCTTGATAATGAATTGAATGGCAACGAAGAAGGCTGGACATTTGAAACTGCTAATATATACGATTATTACCTTTCCTATAAACAAAAAGCACTTAGTATCGGAAATATATATATCGTACTTATTATTAGCCTTTCACTTATACTTGTATTTACCGATGTTGCACTCCTGCGTTCATATCTCACAACGAGCAAACAGGAAATAGCGGTCAAGCACATTTTAGGGCATAGTTATCTTACAATATTTAGGAAAATACTTGCCATGTTCTTCTCTGTAACATTATTAGCTCTAATTATTACAGTGCTATATTTTTACAAAAAAACTGAATTAACGATTCAATATGCTGTGCTCAGTGGTTCTATTGTAATGTTCATTGACTGTATAGTGTGGATTTGTATGGTGAAAAAACATATTATAAGAAATTTGACGAAAATTCTTAAAGGAGGTGCGCTATGATAGAAATTGAACACCTTTGTAAAAAATTCGGCGAACACACCATTTTTGACGATTTTAACCTTCATGTTGATGATAACGAATTTATTATTCTATCAGGTGCAAGCGGATGCGGAAAGTCAACCTTACTCAATATGATCGGTGGTCTTGAACCGATTACAGGTGGTTCTATAACGGTGAATGGTTATTCATTAGAGTGCGGCAGAAAAGTGAATCGCAGTTATTATCAAAACGAAATCGGTTTTCTATTCCAGAATTTCGCATTGGTGGATAACAAAACCGTTCGGCAAAATCTCAATATGATACATAGCAAATGCAGAACCGATATTTCGATGGAAGAAGCGTTAAAAAAAGTCCAGATTGCTGATAAAATAAACAATCTCGTTTATACGCTATCAGGTGGCGAACAGCAAAGAGTTGCTTTAGCTCGGTTAATGCTAAAAAAATGTAATGTCGTGTTAGTGGATGAACCGACAGCCTCCTTGGATTGGGATAATGCAACTGTTGTCATGAATCTTCTCCAAGATATACATAAGATGAACAAAACGATTATCATGGTTACACATGATGTTCGATTAAACTATTTAGCTGATAGGGTGGTAAAGTTATGAATAAAGGAATAAAGAAGCTTATTATAGCATTGATTGCAATTATCGTACTTGGGTTTGGTGCAATAAACATTTTATGGTATTGCCATTATTCAGATTATATGGATTATCGCAACGCACTTTCTAAGGAAGTTGTTGGTGGAGAAACAATATATACCCTATCTAAAAATGGGTATAAATATTCCATAAAATGTCCCGATTACCTTGATTTTGGTGGTAATATGGCTATTGTTGACCACAATGTTGAATCTGACGGTGCAGAGCCAGTTTTATTAATCTGGCATAAATTGTTCAACAAAAACAAGTATGGCGTCATTCTTCATTTGAATGGTGACAGAAACTCGTCCTATCAGATATATGTTGACAAGGACGGAAATCCTGTCTTTGAAAAAAATGATAGTGATGATTTCAGAAACGAAGCAGAGTCTATTGCTCAAGAGAACAAAGAAACGATTGCTGGACTTTTATCTGCAATGAATGATGTTTGGGATATAGAATGACATTCAAAAGAGCATATTGCTATGACATCTAATATCTTAATGAAAGCGAGCTGTCATTGTCGACAGCTCGCTTTGTTGATGATTATTCGTCTGAACATTCCGACAGTCCATGTATAAGCTGAATGTATACGCACTCTGCTCGGTCACGCTCCTCGCCCTCGACGTTCATCATCATTTCGAGGAAATATGCCTTTGCCTGTTCGTAGTCTGCCCAGACCTCACGCCTGCCGTTGCAGACGGTAGTGACCTTGCGTGATCTTAGCATTGCCAATTCGGGTATTGCTAACATATCATGCACCTCCAATTTCATAGTAATCATATTATAGCCTACAATGATCTCGGAGTCCAGCTCTGCGAATTATTTGTAATAATTCTTGTGCAGGGCGCAGCAATCACAGAAAAATCCTCGGTGAAATATGCTGTATATCGTAAAACGCTCTCTGAACGCTTAGGGAGCGTTTTACTGTTTCGAGGTATCAGTTTCCCCATAATCGCCACGGACAGCTCTGAGTGGCATTCCCGTTCGTCAGAGAGCCTATCGTCATTCAAGGTCATTCCGCTTCTTTCTTTTCTGCTGATCTCGGCTCTGCTCCTGTCGCAGATATTCCTCGATCGTCCTCGTCGCTTCGGACAGCTCACGGGACTTCTTATCTGCCTGATTGTATTCCGTATTTTTCTTCGACAGCTTTTTCTGCAAAGATGTGATCTGCTTTTCAAGATTTTCCACTTTCGGTATCGTGCCTGACGGGTAAAGCTCCAAAACCTGTTTGCAGGTTTCGTGATATTCGGCAATATCGCCGCCGTGTTCCTTGCGGTATTTCTTTTCCTCCCGACCGCTGAGTGCTTTCAGTTCCTCTCCGATATGCTTGACCTTGCGATATTTTTTCAGCACTTTGAGTTTTTCTTGCAAATCTTTGATCTGTGCGTTCAGGTCATTCAGATCACCGACAAGATGCGCCCTTTCAATAAATGCCGCCATCGCAGCACCACGAACCTGATCCGGCTCAACACCGTATGCGGTGATGATGTTTTTGGCAATGCTGGCGACTTTCATATTGCCACGGTCGATAGCATCACGAACAAACTTGTTCTCCTCAGCTTTCGGAGTGATTTGTCTGACTTTGATTCTCGGAACATATATCATACCGCCCATATACTGTGCGATACGCCCTTTGATCTGCTCGGTTTCATAATACCACCCCAGCGTCCGGCTTCGGGTGAACTTCGCTCTCGGATTGCGTTCCTTTTGCTCTGCAAGCATAAATTTCAGGTCGATCTTGTGTTCGGGATTGTACTCAACAAGCACTCCGAAATCTGCACATTTTGCAAGGAAATCCTCAAAGTTTTCGCTAACCTTGATTACCTGATCTATCGTGAATTTTAGTTTTGCTTTCCACGATAATCCCTGCCGTGACATATCCCATTCCCAATGGTTCTTTCCTTTGCCCATTTCGGGATGTTCGATTACGGATAAGTGATGCTTTTGGCATACCTCGTCTGTGATGTTCATGAGCTTCTGAAACGACCTATCCTGCTTTGTGGTGCGGCGGTTTTCGTGCGTTTCAAAAGTCCTGCCGTCGATGCAGTTGATGTTATTGAAAACTACATGAAGGTGCGTGTGGTTTTTGTCGATGTGGCAGGTCATGAAATACTGATATTCGCCTTTGAGGAACTGCTCACATATCTCCTGACCGAGCTGCAATGCTCTCTCAGGTGTGATCTCCCCAGGCTTGAAACTGACGATGAAGTGCTGGGCGAGAACAGAACTTTTACCTGTCCCGTGTTTCCGAATCTCAGCAAAATCATGACTTGCCTGCAACGGATCGGAGCTACAACCTTCTGTTATGATAAGCCTGCCGTTGTCGGTCTTTTCGGGGTTGGCGATGTAGTTCAGTGCTGCAAGGTCATCAGCAGAGATTGAAAATATCTTAGTGGTTGCCAGAGCCGATTCACCCCTTCCTTGATCTCGGCAATATCATCATCGTAAACTCTGCCGCCGCTGTTTGCACGGACAGCGATCTGATTGATATTACCTGAGATGTTTCTTGCAAGACGGAGAATCTCGCTCAGCTTCTCCTCGTTAAACTGGACAATGTAACCCTCGAAGATCATCGCCCTGACGAACTCGCTTCGTGACTTCATTCCGCTGTTGCGGAATTTGCGGTCAATGGCATCAAGCTCCTCTCGGCTCACCCTGATCTTCAGGTAGAGATCACGGCGATTCTTGTGTTCTTTCTCATTCATTTTGGTGTAAACCTCTCTTTTTATTTTTCTGTGCGGGGTCGTAGGGGCAGCAGCCCTCTGCCAAGCGGTGCGAATTGTGGGTTGCCGTTAGTGCGCCCACGATTTGCCGAGCTTGCGATTTGTGTTAGCCCCTGCGGGGCTATTTTGCATATGAGCCTGTCGGCTCTGCTTAGTTTCCGCACTTCCATGTGTGGAATTGGAGCATCAGCGACTATATTTCTCTGTATCGTTTTCAGCTCAAAGCTCTGCACCCGTCCCTGTGAATATGATACAAGATAATTTTCAAAAAGTCAATGAATCAGAAAATTGGTATTCGTCAAAATGACAGTTGCGGGTTCCTATGCTCTCAGAGTATCGTAACCCCCTCATAACTGCACGTTTCTGAATTTTCGATCGCTCCGATTTCGGGCGGTGCCCCGAAAAGTTTGTCTGGTATGCGAATAGATTTTTTGTATTATTGCGCGCTATAATTGAAGTATCGTGAGAGGAGTTATGGACTTCGGTTCATCGAATATGTGAAAAGACAAAAAGCGAAGGTGAGGTGATAAGCGTGGCGGTATATTCTGAAAAGATCGCTGACAATGATCGCAAGATCGAACAGCTCTCCAAGAACATCAAGCGTGATACTGAAAAGCGCAAGAAGCTCATGGAGGAAAATGCCCGACTGAGCTATCAGGCGATCTGCGAACAGTACAATTGCACGGGGCAGGACTTGCTCGATATTCTCAGCAGAGAGCATCAGCAGGCGGAGATGCTCCAGACAAGCGGTCTGAGCGATGCAGATATTGCTGAGCTTGCAGGCAGCGGTCGCTCGTCTGAGGACAGCGATGACATTGCGTTCTACGATAAGCAGGACAGCGATGATGACTAAAATGCCTGAACGGTCACAAGGCATTTTCCCCGTAACCGACGGGACGATTTTTATGGATACAGACAGCAGGAAGTGCGAAAATGGAACGAGCTGTCGGAAAGGATAGAGTAGAACGAATAATAACTCAACTGTCGCAGAGAGAGAAAAGGCAGATAAGGTTATTACAACTGCAAAGGGTACGAAGGTCTTTATTTCGTATCCGACTGATGTCTCCGATGTGGTAAGACAGGAAAAGATCAACCACATTTATGACATTCTCACTCAGCACAAATCGGAATAATTTGCAAAAAACTATTGCAATGACAGCCGATTTGCGCTATGATTATAGTATAGCAAGATCGGCTGTCGATTGCATCAAATCGGAGGTCGATAAACATGAAAAAGAAGGTAACAAATAACGGCGGAGTGACTGCGATCTATGTCCGCCGTTCCGTAGCGGACAGGGACAACAACTCGCTGTCCATTGAATCGCAGAAGGAGGATTGTATCAGATATGTAGGCGAGGACTGCGTGTATCGCCTGTATTGTGATAACGGGTTTTCGGGCAAGGACACAGAACACCGTCCTGCATTTCAGCAGATGATGAGCGATGCCCGTGAAGGTCTTATCAGTCGCATTGTTGTAAAGAAGTATGACCGTTTCAGCAGAAATCTGCGTGACTATCTGAATGTTTCTGAGGAACTGGACAAGCTCGGTGTGACGGTTTACTCGCTCTCTGAGCCGTTCAATACGGAGACTAAGGAAGGCCGCATGATGCGAAACAATCTGCTGAATTTTGCGGAGTTTGAGCGTGAGACAATTGCAGGCAGAGTGGCAGATGCGTATGATACCAGAGGGCGTGAAACGGGTTTCTATCAGGGCGGTACAATGAGTTTCGGATACACCACTCAGCGTATGACTGTGAACGGCAAGAAAGGCTCGGTGCTTGTCCCCTCGGAACAGGCTGATGCACTTCGTCTTGCATATCAGATGTATGCAGAGCCGTCAACTTCGCTCCGTGATATTCTCACATATTTTAAGGAGCATGAGGACGAGATCCGCTATCTCCGCACCGATGAATACGGCGGTAAGAATGGCAGTCACAGCGGAAAACTGAACGCTGGTTCATTGTCATCTATCCTGAAAAATCCGTTGTATGTTCGTGCTGATAAAGATGTGTACGCTTTCTTCCAGAGCCGTGGCTATGAGATCATAGATGAGGTCGAAGCCTATGACGGTGTTCACGGAGTTTTCATGCACGATAATGCTGATGGCGGAAAATATGTCAAGGTCGGCTATCATGAGGGACTGGTTTCCTCGGAGCTGTGGCTGAGAGTTCAGGATAAGAAAAGCACCAACAGGCGGTTTCAGACAAACCGAAAAGTTCTCAATTCTTGGCTCGTCGGATTGCTGAAATGCAAAGAATGTGGATTATCTGTTATCATTGATATGCAGAAAAAGTCACTGACCAATATCCACAGATACCTCGCTGACAGTGGCTGGCTCACGATCGACAAGTGTGTTGCAAGAAAGTACAGCATCAGAATTGACGATATTGAGGAGAGCGTCTACGCAGCAATGTGTGAGAGATTACAGCAGATCGAGATCGCCCATAAGCAGAAAGAAGCTCCCGATATGGAAGTCGAGAGCATCAAGGGTGATATTCTGAAACTGGATACCGAGATCCGTTCGCTGATGGACAGAATGGCAGAAGCCGACGATGTGGTGTTCGCCTACATTCAGCAGAGGATCAAAGAGCTGCACTCCAAGAAGTCGGAGCTTGAACGCAAGTTGCAGACCAAATCTCGTAAGCGTAAGGCGATCAACACGAAACCGCTGACTGAACCGCTTGCCATGTGGGATACCCTGACGGTGCAGGAAAAACATGATGTTGCCGCTGAGATGATAGAGGTCGTTTACATCTCACATCACGGCGAGGACATCGAGATCAGATTCGGCATTTGAATATGCCGTAAAATAGGTGTTTTTATGAAGTCGTAAAGTGCGCGAGAAGCAGAACCGAGCAATACACGGATTTCTCCGCTTCGGACTTTATCAAAGAGGTCAGCTTTCTGCTGTTCGGTTATCGCATCGTGGATATATGCAATCTCCTCCGCAGGGATACCCTTAGCGATCAGCTTGTCACGAATATCGTCGTAAACACAAAAATCGCATTCTTCTTCAAGAGACTCGACCTCAGCGATAGACTTCTTATCCTTAGCATCGTCGGCATCTTCGCCCTCGACTGCTGCTTCTGCGGCCTTGTGAGGAACGCCCAAATCACAGAAGATGATCTGCGTGAGCCTGTCCTCAGCCGTTTCAGCGTGGATACGGGCAACATTCTCAACACAGCGGTTGAGTTTTGTATCGGGGTTATCCTCAAAGGACGGATCAATCAGTCTCGGATCAAGACCGAGCTTTCTGCCGTCCGACGTAATCTTGAGCATATTGTCGATCGTAGGATCAACATTTCCTGCATTGATAGCATCAGCTCTGTCGGCAAGTTCCTGAACAAGCTCCTGCTGAAAAGGAGTAGCTTCGACCTGCACCACCTGATAATCACAGTCAGGCACATCAAGTTTCAGCGTATCGGCGGTACGAATATCCGCCACCTGCTTGAACATGGACATAAGCTCAGGCAAGCCCGTATAGTTCGCAATGCGTGTGCGCTCCTTGAAGCCGTTGCCCGCAGGCTTTAACTCATAGTCTGTTTTCTGCTCACCGAAAACCGCAACCCAGTTGTCAAAGTGCTGTAAACCGTGGTCTTTCAGGAAGTCATACTCCAAGTAACGCATCATGGTGTGCAGCTCAGTAATACTGTTGCTGAGAGGTGTGCCGGTTGCAAAGATAACGCCCTTGCCGCCTGTCTTTTCATCGAGGTATCTGCATTTGAGGAAAAGATCGAGTGCTTTCTGTGAAGCCGAATTAGAAATTCCGGCTACATTCTGCAATTTTGTGGCGACGAACAGATTTTTGAACTCGTGGGCTTCGTCAATGAACAGACGGTCGATTCCGAGCTGTTCAAAGGTCAGCGTATCGTCCTGATTAGCCTTTTCTAGCTTGTCAAGCTGCTTTTGCAGGCTCTTACGGGTACGCTCCATAGCCTTGATCTGGAACTTTGAGCCTTCGCTCTTTTTCAGTTCCTCAATGCCTTGCAGAATATCGTCGATCTGCGTCTGAATGGTCATGACCTGTCTCTCCTTAGAAACAGGAATCTTGCCAAGCTGAGAGTGACCGATGATAACTGCATCGTAGTTGCCTGTGGCGATCTTAGCGAATAACTGCTGTCGGTTCTCTTTCTTGAAGTCCTTTTTGGTCGCAACAAGAATGTTAGCACCCGGATAGAGCTTCTGGAAATCGTCACCGATCTGCTCCGTCAGATGATTCGGCACAGCAAACAGGCTCTTAGTACAAAGTCCCAAACGCTTGCTTTCCATAGCAGTAGCGATCATTTCAAAAGTCTTGCCCGCACCGACACAGTGAGCAAACAGCGTATTACCGCCAAACATTGCATGAGCGATAGCATTTTTCTGATGATCGTGCAGATGAATGTCCGCAGTCATCATCGGGAAAGAAAGAGCCGAACCGTCAAACTCACGGGGACGGATACTATTGAATAGCTCATTATAACGCTCCACAATAGCTTCACGGCGGACAGAATCTTTGAAGATCCACGCCTTGAAAGCCTTGCGAATATCGTCAGCCTTGCGCTGTACCACACGGGTAGCATCAATATCCACCACACGCTTTTCCTTAGTATCGCCCAAGCCGTCCGGCACTTCGATCGTCTTGTAGACCTTCGGCTCTTGCAGATTCAGCAAATGCTCAAAGATGTCATAAGCGTTCATCTTGTGTGTGCCGTACTTCTGAGTCGCAAGCACCGACCTGTCGGAAGATTTGTTGCTTACATGGAAAGAG
>Ga0256407_10010213_pt1 | contig 13255 bp, 14 predicted proteins | sample RumenRJG_04DNA_FD_193489 | JGI IMG/M metagenome (GOLD analysis project Ga0256407, IMG submission 193489) | Bovine rumen microbial communities from Lethbridge, Alberta, Canada - RJG_04 | ecosystem: Host-associated > Mammals > Digestive system > Stomach > Rumen | place: Canada: Alberta... | reverse complement strand
GATTCCTGCCTCTTGCAATATGATTTGCAAAAGTACAAAATCAAATCTCGAAAAAATAATATTCGTGTAACTCATTGAAAATAATTAATTTAAATCATGTCTGAGAACTTTTCTTTGGACAGCAGTGAGTTATTTTATGAAAAGGATTCTTATCGCTTTTATTATTTTTTTTGTTACAGGAATAGGTTCAGCTTTCCTTGGTGTGTCGGGTGATGCTACTTTTATCATCGGCGGTATATGTGCTTTCATATATCTCATATTCTTTAGTAAAAAGAAGAATTCCAATAGAAAAGGAAAAGCAGTTTCGAAATCTTCATCGACGACCTATAGATCTTCTCATTCTATTGATTATTTTGATCAAAGAAACATACCCAGCCATTGGACAAAAGCGAGGGTATGTGTTGATGGAGACCATGAACACAACACCGTTAGCCGAGGCAATGCCACTCGTTGTTATAAATGTGGGAAAGCTTTTGATGGAGAATGGGGCGACAGAGGCCTTTTTGATGGATATTTCTGTCAGATTCATAAAAAGTGGATTCCTCGAGGCAGTTATTGCCAAGAATGTAAAAGCGCGGGACTTATACCTTAGCCTTCTTCCCGTTTTGGAAGTACGTTTAAACCCGCAATAATCATGTATCACTGCAAGATATAGGGATTATGGCAAATGGATTGGTGTGTCTGGAGTAGAATTGCGCTATTATACAGTTGCCGTTGACGAAAAAGAAGAGCCTAAAGGCTCGTGTGTTCGTTGAGGAGCAACAGCTAAGGAGATTTGGAAGGGAAAAGAAGGATGGGGGAGGTTTTCCCCCATCCTTTTGTGCGTAGGGTTGCAGGGCGCGGCATGCATTCTAAAAGCGGAAGAACCCGATGGGGCGTTAACGCCCCATCGGGTTCTTAAAGTTTCTCAATGAAGACCTCAAGGAACTCCTCGTCGTCATGATTTATCCAATACTTCTTGTTGCGTTCAAGATTTTTCGGACTGCACCAATAGTTTTGCGTATAGTATCTGAGAAAATTGTTGTACTTATATAAAGCACGGCGGTAGGTCCTCATGCTGGTTTTAACCCAGTCGCCACACCGGTCCATGACCTCATCCTCGGGCACAAGGCGAATCTTCTTATAAACCCAATTTTCACCATCTGTTTTACATTGTTCATATTCAAAGAACTCCAAGTGATGCCACAGATCTCCCGCATAACAGAAGTGCTTGGGTCTTTCGTAGTAGTAGCATTTTGGTCCGCCTTCTTCATAAGTGGTTTCGATTAACACGTAGTTACAATTGATTTTGTTGATACGCTTCAGCATTTTTTCTCGCTTGGAGTATTTCCTTACTTCATGTTTATAGATTCTGTCATCGAAAAATAAGTTTTCATCCTGTCCTGCAGCACACACCTTTTTTCCATGCTCATCTTTTAGCCAGTGGAATCGTCCGTTCTTTTTGTGTATTGAAGGATTACCTCCTGTAAGAAGCCACAAACGTGTAAAACCACGTGAAAAAGCGTAGAAGCCCCAAACTCTTGGAGCGGTATGAAAACGGCGGTCCTTACTGTCAGAAGGAAGTTTTGCTTCCTCATGTCTTTGGGGTCCAAGAGACCCCCAGCGAAGGAAGTGCATTGAAACAGGTTTCGACCGAGTCTTTTTAGGGGGCTTTTCTTTTCTTTGCATATAACTGATTGTGTTTTTTGTTAGGAAAGGAATGAGATTGCTTCTCTGGCATCTTAGTACCCCAATGCTGTTGTTTATGACAGTTGAGGGTGGATTCCAAGACAGCAATCAATATTTTTTTGAAAAAAGCATTGGAAGAGATGGCCACGAAGTGCAAGGACCTGTTGTGGAGTTTTTATGCAGACGAACTGAGCTGGGCGACGATTGCACAGCAATTTGGCATGAAGAATGCAGATTCTGCTAAGTCGCAGGCATCCCGCTGCCGCCGTTCTTTCAAAGAGAAGTATAATACTTTAAAGTTGAGGTACAATGGAGATTAAAGATAACAGTGAAAGGATTGAAAGGTTCCTTCGGGAGCAGATGACACCCGAGGAGAGTGAGGCATTTATGAATGACCTCAAAAAGGAAAAAGAGCTCCGTGAAGAAGCGCAGATGATGGCTCTGCTCATCAAGGAGATGAAGGAAGAGCAGGCCAAGGAGGATGAAGTCCTCAGGCTGCGGGTGATGGCATCCAAGACTAAATCAAAGAATATTCGGATGATACGGTGGGTTATATCCATTGCCGCCATGATTGTCCTTCTGTTTGGAGCCGCAGTCTTGTGGAACAGGCAAACCGCGTCAGACCCGCTCTTTGCTCAGTATTACACCAACTATGACACCGGCCGGGAGCGGGGAGGTGACGATGCTGTGAAAAATGAGTTGGCGGAATTATTCAATAAGATAGAGTCAGAGAAAGATGTTACACCCATCATAGCCCGGCTCCAGACAATTTATGATAAAATTCAGTCGAACGACGAGCATTACAGTGAGTACAGCTATTATGAGAATGATATAGCCTGGTATTTGGCGTTAGCTTATATCAAAGACCACAACTTCGTTAAAGCGGAGGAACTGCTGGAGCCTTTGAAAGAGCGGGATGACTCAGCGGCGACAGAGCTGCTTGAGGCCATCAAGAGCCGCAAGTGACGGCAAGCGTTATTATCGAGGTGAAGGAGCACATGGCCAATGTTAGTCAGTTAGAAGGAAACTTCAGACAGGGTGTAACGTATGCAAGATTGGCAGAAGCAGATTTGCTGGTGACATGCGATAAGTATCAGTTACAAGTGTTTTTATTGGAGAGATTTAAAAAACGTAGGTAAATTCCATCAAATAAAACTACTTTTGGATAGATAAAGCAAACGTGTCCCATGAATTGAGACATCAACTTGTTATCTTTGTCCGTTGGATTATAAATATGAGAAGTATGGCAAAAGATTTAACGACATCAGAGATTAGCAGGCAGAATATCCTGAACAATCCTGTCCCCTTACCTCGCATCCGTGAGGCCTTGGATATTAGTCCTCTTGAATTCAAAGGTGTTCTTTATATAACAAAGCAGATGGCTGCAGAGTTCTATGGGGTTGATGAAAGAACAATAGAGCGTACTCTTAATGCGAATGAAGAGGAATTGAGAAGAAATGGCTATGTTGTTCTGAGAGGTAACGAACTGAAAGAATTTAAGTTACGTTTTGGTAGCGACATCAATGTCGCTACCAAAACCACTGTATTAGGAATCTTTGATTTCCGCTCCTGTCAGCGTGCGGCTTCGGGCAGAGAGAAGGAGAATCGCCGTTGAAGCCTCAGCCCTTGCTCTTATATCTTGCGAGCGCATTGAGGATAGCTCCGATGCCTGCGTTTGCTTTCTTGCGGTCGTCTTCGTTCAGGTTGTCGGGTGTGCCGTTGGGGAACAAAGGCGCGTCATCGCGTCTGCTGAGGGACATGTTGACGTTGGTACGGGCTGTTCTTTTGCCTTTGATCGACATGGTATAGCGGTAGCAGAACTGTTCGAGCTTAAGCACCTTCTCGCGCTTGCCGGGAAACCAGAAGGTCTCGTTATGGTAGCAGATTCCGCGGGAAGAGACCTCGTTGCACACCTCGTTGGCCATAGAGGCATAGCGGGAGAGCAAGACAGGATGCTGGTTCCTGAGTTGTCTGAGCCTTATGAGAAGAGGTTCCGACTGCCGCCTCAGTGTGTCAGCAATCCGATAGTGGTCCTTAGGCACATGGATTTCCGTCGTTTTCGCCACGGCGACAGCTTTCTTGAGTGCTTCCACGAGTCTGTCTGCCTTGGCTTCTGCCCACTGTAGGGAGACGGTGTCGTCCCCCAGGCGCTCCACCGCCTTGTCCCACCGCCCTGTCTCGGCTTCCAGGTGTCCCGCTGTCTCCCGGAGGAAGACGGACATCAGCCGCTCGGGCGGTATGACATCGAATCCGTTGCTGATGCGGCGGATGAACTCCGCGCCGTATACAGTATAGAGCTCTGATGCCAGCCGCAGGGCCTCGGCGTAGTATCTAGATCCTCTCAGCAGGCAGCACACCAGCCTGTTCTGGAGCGACGACATACCGTGTGGATCTGTTTCCCATGTCCTCACCGCCGATTTGATGTCGCCCTCCGATGCCAAGATCGTGAAGGCTTCGGGGTCGGTTTCTGTGAGGTTCATGAACCAGAACATCCCATTGGTAAGCCGGCTCATCGGAGTGCTCAACGCAGCAAGGGCGGCGGCCAGGTCCCCTGTCTTCCGGCTGGGGATGTCGCCGAATACGGGCGTCATGTCATGCGGGCAGTATACCGCTTTGCCGATGGCCGCATAGGCTTTCATCCAGCTGTTTTGCGTGGAGATGAGAACCAGGGGGGCGTTTGCGCTCACCCCCATGACTCTGTACGGGTTCTGTTGAATCAATTCCTTGGCTTTCATATTTCTTGTTATGGATTGTTGTCGGTTATCCGAGCAGACCTTCCGCCTCACGGACGTACTCGGTGTTTTTTCTTAAGCTGCGTATACGGCGCAGCACATAATAGCCCTCCTCCATGGTGAAGTCATCATTGACGACCTCAAGGGCTTCTTCGATGCGTTGTTTCGCCCGTTCCTCGTTTGTCCATTCAAGGTCATCGAAATTCCTGTCGTACCAGCGTACCGCCGCGGGTATCATGGTCCTCCATGCGAGGAGATCTTTGAAATCCTCAATCTCCTGAAGGATTTTCTTGGCCGCGTCAACATCCTTGTTTGCCTTGGCGCTCTCTATACAGTCATTGATGTAGGAGAGGGATGCCATCAGGGCCGCCTGGTTGCGGTCGGCGTTCTTGATGGCCAGTCCGGCCATCCTTTTCTCCACCTTCCGTATGATACGCTCCCATGCGGTGTCGCTCTCCAGCTGGTAGATATCCTGGAGCAGCTCCTTGTACTTCTTGTCGAGGGCCTTCTTCTCCATGTATGAGCGGTGATGCCTCAATGCGAGGAGACGCGTCTTCAGCGCCTGCACGTTGATGCCGTCATCACTCAGGCGTTTGAGCGACTGGATGCCGCTCTTGATGTATCCCTCGATGAGCTCGTCCGTCCCGTCGTCATCAAAGTGCGGAGATGTGTCCAACTGCTTCACCACCACCTCGTCGACACCCGGGATGGTGACGGTGAACTTCATCATCTCGCTGCTGTCGGCCTCCACCTGAACGGTCACCTCAGAACCGGCGGGCACCTCATGGGCCACGTCTTTTCCGTTGATGAGCACATCGGCGACATGTTCGTAGAGCGTTGCCGGTGAGAAAGGTGTATATTCGTCCGCCTGGTATACCGGTATTTTGAGGATGGTGTCCTCCCGTCCCGGGACGAGCGTCATGGTCGTCTTCCTGCCGAAGGCAGTGCCCATGGCCGGGAGCGGCAGGTTCTTCTCGAGCCCGGTGAAGGGGACGTATGCCTGCCGTTTCATGTCAGGGTCCCACACGCCGAATCCAATATGGTAGGGCAGGGGAGCGGCAGATACCTGCATGCCCTGGATAATGGTCAGGTTGTCGGTCGATATCTTTACGAGGCGTCCTCTCGCGTCTTGGAAACGGACGGTGAAGTTGTTGACCGTATGCTCGGCGAGGACGACTTCTACAATCGTGCCTCCCGTCTCGTAAGGTATGAGACCGCTGCGCCATGCCCCGTCGTTGCGCACCAGCTGCACTGTCATCCCCGATGGAGCAGCGGCTTCGTCCTTTACCTTGACGGCGATGAAAGCGTTGAGGCCAGTCGCCATAGACTCGTAGTGAAGCTCTACGGGCAGGGTACCGCTTTCAGCCACAGCCTTGAGATGCTCCGGTATGTCTCTTGTGGCCGCATAGAGGGCGGCGCCTTTGGCTACGGCGGTCATCGGGTCCACCGAGGTGTCCACGTTGGGTGAAACCTCTTCCTTGAGCATCTGGCGGAGATAGGGAGAGAAGGTCGGTCCTCCCACGAGGATTACCTTGGTGAGCTGGCTGCCCTGGAGACGGTTGCGTTTCATCAGTTTACGGCAGATCTCCGTTGTGCGCTTGAAGAAAGGCTCCATGACAGGGTGGGCCATCTCCCGTGTGATGGTCATGTCTATTTCAATCTCATTGCCCTCGTCGTCGCAGCCCAGGTCTCCCAGGTCAGAGAGAATCTCGGCTGAGGCAGCCGTAGAGAGGTCCACCTTTGCCTTTTCCGCATAGATTTTCAGCGCCTCGCGCAGCAGGCCCAGCTTTTTGTCGGAGGCACAGATGGCATCCAGCTTGAAATGATTCTTCAGGTGCGGGAGGATGAGCTGGTCCACCAGGGCATAGTCGATGTCTTTGCCGCCCAGGAAGCTGTCGCCCTCGGTGTCCACCACCTGCTGTACGCCGCCTTCTACACGGAGCAGGGCGGCGTCGAAAGTGCCGCCGCCGAAGTCGAACACCAGCCAGAACCCGTTGTCCTGTCCGGTCGTCATGCCATAGGCCACAGCCGCCGCTATGGGCTCCTGGATCAGCTCCGCATGGCTGAAACCGGCCAGCCGCGCGGCCTCTACGGTCGCCGTCTTCTGTGTGGCGTCGAACTTGGCGGGGACGGAGATGACTATCGACCCGCCGTCGTTGGCACCTGCATTGGCCGAGAGGGCCTTGATGATTTCAGCCGAGAGCTCCTGCGAGGTGAAGTCTTTCTTCAGCACCTTGCTGTGATAGGTCACGAGTGACCCCATGGTGCGTTTGAACTCCTTGAAGATGTCCGAGGTCATCTTGTCGCCGCTCCATGCCTTTGTGGCGCGTAACACCTGACTTGCCAGTTCATTGGCGGCCGTGTCGCCCACGTGGATGACGCGTTTGCGGTTGACCGACACGATAGAGGGCACGGTGTCTTTCTGCGTGCTGCTCTTGATGATGACAGGAACCCCGTGTTCCATCACGGCGATGGCGGAGTTGGTCGTGCCGAGGTCCATGCCTCTGTTTATTTTACCGTTGTTGTCCATAGTTGTGAATAATTGAGGTGAAAAAATGTTGTTCAGATATTCTGTTTTACGGTCACGATAGCCGCCTGGATCATTCTCCCGGCGTGGTTGACCTGCGGCTTCTGCACGGAGGTGATGACCGAGGTGCCGTAAGGGGCGCTGTCGTCCTGCAGGAAGGTTGCCGTCATCAGCATGCCCTCTGTGTAGGGCTTTCCCAGCAGCGGTTCGATGACATAGTCCTCGGCCTTCAGATACGCCTTGATCCTCTCGATGGCCTTGGCTATCTGCTTGCGTCCGGGCACGTCCTGCATATGTTCAAGGTTGTTCTCTATGCGGGCTATGTCGCCCGCGATGGTCAGTACGGTTTTCTCGCTCAGGCCGTCTTTCTTTTGGCTCTGGAGGAGCTGTTGCCCAAGTGAGGACTTTTCCTTCTCTGCCTCTATAAGGAGCGTTTCAAGGTTTTTGGCCTTCGCGCGCGACCGGCGGAGTTTCACAGCTGCGGTCATGGCTGCAGCCGCCATGAGCACAGACAGGAGGGAGGTGGTTAAAGATACTGTTGTCATAATGATAATATTAAAGGTTTGTGAGAATAATTTCTGGCTGGATTGTAACCCCCATTTTTGATTTATGACAGTTGAGTCCATTTCTGATAAAAAACTGAAATGGTGTTTGTTATCATCTTTTTAAAATATTGGTTAATGTCGCGATTGCCCGCTTTTTTTCTCACTATCATAGAGTGTCGATAGGAGGAGATTTTCTTCCAAAAGGGGAGTGGAAGAGTTTTTTTGAATACTTTATATTTTGTTTACGCATGGAACCAACTGGGGTGAGTTGCGGATTAAGACGAAAGAGGCCGTGTCTGTTACTTTTGACACGGCCTCATAAAAACATTTCATAAAAGCCACTGCCTCACTAGGCAGTAGAATCGTCTTCTGATTATGCTAATTATTCTTAAATGTCGCTAAATCAAGGATTTGCAAGGTTTTTATTTACTCTTAGTCCGCCATTTTCCCGCCCTATGTGAAAAGTGAAGCAGAATTAAGCGGAATAAAAGATTACAACATTTACTTCGTTTAACTAGGGGGAAAAGGGGTTAAATGTCATTTACCTGGTTTTATCATCCTTCACGCCAAAAGCTATTTGGGGGATGGATAACGAGAGGGAAAATGAGTATTTTAACATTTGCCACAATGTTTTTATGGCTGCTTTATTTTATCAAAAATTGATAAAGTTAAACTATCTTAAGGAGACATCCATTAGTCGACTTTCTCTTTATCAAAATTTGATAATGTGAAAACTTTTTTATAACTTTGTCAATAATTGATAAACTATATTTTTAAGATGGCTAAAGCACACGAAGAACTAAAACAGCTGCTTGGAGAGCGACCCGGAAAGGCATTCGCTTTGGATGTCACAAGACAAGTGTATGGATGGGCAGAACGCATCCCAGATGATGCCATTAGGTACCGAATTTTCGAGGAACTGACTGTCAGGTATGAAACCGGAGCAAAGACCAAACGTGGACTTGACAAACAAGACCATTACCGTTTCGATGCCGTGCTCTTCATCCAGCCTGGTTATCGTGCCCTCAACCAAAACCAGTGCTTCACCATCGGTATAGAGTTGAAGAACTCCAAGGCAGACTTGATGGGTGACCATAAGATGGACAAGTATCTCGGATGGACTGACCTCTTCTTCATCGGAGTACCCGCAGCCATCACGGAGGATGCCATCAGGAAGGCCGATGAGGTTTCGGAGAAAGTCTTCGGCAACAAGTCCATGGTCGGTGTGTTCGATATTGAAAACGGGGTTATTTATAAGATGCCAGCTCGAAAGCAAAACGTATCCACGGAGAATCGTCTCAAAATCCAGGAACAGGTTATATACAATGTCATGTTCGATGACATGAAATCCATCACCGTCAAGCTTGAAGAGATATCAATAGAGAATCACCCCATCGATGAAATCACCGTTGGTAAAGAGAACTATCAAGAGACGGACACCAAAGGACAAGCCGTATCAACACCAATGGCAACAGCCCATTCGGAGGTACCTTCAGATGTCCCTGATACGGCCTCTGACAGCACAAGCCAGGAAAAGCAGACCAAGTCATCCAAGTCATCCCTTGACGAGGATTTCGTGAAAGCAAGGAACGAGAAGCGTGCCGAGAACCGTGCCAAACGTGAAGAACTGGCCAAGGACCTGGCTGAGCGTAATAGGCTGCTCACAAACAAGACCAGGGAACAACTTGCCGGACTGTCCGACCGTGACCAACTGGTGTTCTGGTGCGTCAGGGACGCCACTGTCCACGGCGGTATCAATGGGATAGACATCCCATCAGCCATTGGTCAAAGTTCGGCTGCAGTCAATCGTTCCCTGAAAAAAATAAAGGAGCGTGGCCTTGTCACCCTCGATGGTGTTCCTAAATACGGCAAATTCAAAGTCATTGGGGATGCCCTGAAGTCCTCACGCTGCATTACTTGCAGACACTATGATGAATGCCAGGGCAGTGCCCTTCATTGTGGTTCCTACCAGTCAGTAGAACAATTAAACCCATGATTTTGTTACCATACTCAGCCAAATGAATATGTTTTCGCATCTTTGTGGCATTCATATTGCCGATGAACCAGTTGAGATGTCCTCTTCAAGGTTGGACACATAGCCGAAAATGGTATGGACGAAGATATGTTTATGCATGTCCCTATGATTTCGGGGGTATTCTTGTCGTTCGGATATGCATAAAGCAAGTTCCTGCACATTTTTGGCGTTTGGATATGCACGTGTCAAATTCCCGGTCTCCTTGATACGAGAATTGACATTATAACCTTACTCCCAATATTTTAACATATCATCCACTTTCCTTCTTGCTTCTGCCTCTTTCAAATTTGGATAATTAACTTTTACTTCTGCTAATAGAATTTTTATATGGTCAATCCCACGTATTCTACAGTCTTTTATTAATTGTTTAAAACCATCCGACAACTTACTTTTCTCAGCATCAGTTAATTTATCTCGTTTTTGATAGAAAGAAACCATATTTTTTATTCCTATAGAATCCAGTCTCATTATCTCTTTTATATTCTCTGCGATTTGCTGCTCATTCTCTGCGATTTGCTGCTCATTCTCTGCGATTTGCTGCTCATTTGCTGCGATTTGCTGCTCATTTGCTGCGATTTGCTGCTCATTTGCTGCGATTTGCTGCTCATTTGCTGCGATTTGCTGCTCATTTGCTGCGATTTGCTGCTCATTTGCTGCGATTTGCTGCTTATTCTCTGCGATTTGCTGCTTATTCTCTGCGATTTGCTTCTCTATAAATGGCATGATTCCATCTTTATATCTTTGTCCGCAAGACCTTACGTTTTTAACAGCTATTCTAAAATCATTTAGGGTATTAGAATCTTTATTATCACACGCATATCGACCAGTAAGTTGTTTACAAATATTATCCCATATAAACATAAGTTGGTTATCCTTACTGATACCCCAGTCAGATTTCATCTCTTTTATTACAAAATCTGTAGTAAACGACCAACTGTTAGTACCATTTAATTCTATTACGGGAAGGTTTTCTTTGAGAACGGAGTCGATTTTGTTCTTATAGGCAGAAGGTATTTTTGCGCATGTCTTCTTTTCAGTATAGGCTACCATACTCGTATCAGCCGCTGACACCACATTGGGTTGAGGAGAAACAGTGGTGATGGACTTCGCCCCTACGGGAATGCCTACCAGCCAAAGTACCGCCAACAACAGTGCAAAAGAAAGTCCTCTCCTTCTGCCTGAACATAATGGAAGAACAAAAGCCTTTCTCTGCAAGAAATGCAATGAGGATGCTGTAAATGAAAGATGTTTTGCGGTTGTTTCTTCTGTTCTCTTCATGATTGTAGCATAGTTTTCGAACTTGTCCCTTTCGACTGGACAGCATCCGGAAGGGACAGCTCAGTTAATATGTCGCAAAATTATATAATACAATCCAAAATCTCAAATAATATCATAAAAAAGTGACGATGCCAAGTTTTCAGGCACAATAATTAAGACAAAACCTTACCGGGTGAGCTTTTGCTTGCACCATCCCCTAAACCGAACACCCAAAATTATCCTCTCTTTTGACATTTTGCGGGAAAATGGCGGAACAGTAGAGGAAGAGAAAAGGCGGAGACCCTGATTTTATCGGGATTTCCGCCTTTCATAGCATAATCGGGGCATGATTATGGAGGTTCGTTTTTCACCGCAGACCGACTGTGGTTAATAGCCTGAATGGGAATAAATCAAATTACCAGCATTAATGGTTAATCCTTTTTTCTCAATTAAAACAACTCCACCTGCAATTGCTCCGTTTTTTCATTACCTTTGCATAAACTAAATTCATTATTACCATGACCGACCCAAACCTTATCCTCGATGAAACCGGCACAATTCTTAGAGGTATAAAGGATAAAGCCATCACTTCCGTCAATATACCAAGCTCAGTGACTATAATTGGAGAGTACGCTTTCTATGGTTGCACCTCCTTGCAAACCGTTGTCATTCCCGACACGGTGACAACAATTGGATATTGCGTTTTCGAGGGTTGCGCTTCACTGCAAGCAATAATTGTTGCAGAAGGAAACGATTTTTTTCTTCTTCAGATGGAATATTGTTCAACAAAGATCAATCTGCATTATTGCGATTTCCCACCGGAATAATTATAAAATCATAGGGAACTATATACCTGTTGTCCCCGAATAACTCTTTAGTATAAATATACATAAAATGCAGTCAGAAATGGCTGCATTTTTTATGCTATCAGTTTATTTATGATGTTATGAATCATATTACGAAGTTGTGTTTCATTCAGCCTTATTACCTTGCTTCTTGATTCAAACAGCATTTGTCGTTTGTAAGAACTAAATGTCTCATTTATGATATTGTCCATAATATGCATGAACACTTCATAAAGATAGGCATCTTTCCACATTTTGTTCATATCATACATTTTACCATCCATACTAATAGCATATAGTGCTTTCTGATAACTCACGTGGGCAATAATACCCAATTCCCCAAATGGATATTTGAAAAACCTTGGTTTCTTGTCAAACCATGCTTCAACAAGAGGTTTCCCCTCTGCATCCAAAATCGTATATTTTCTATGATGATATCCTACCCTCAATCCGTTGAAATATTCCCCTTTCAATACTCTTGTCTTTGGAGGTAATGCAAATGGTGTCTTTGTTGGTTTCGCCCAATAACGTGGACTTTTTGACACATTTACGGGTGGTGTTCCTAATAACATTGATGGTGGAACTGATGGAAATCCTCTTCTAATTCTTTCATTGTTTGATTCTCTTTCTACATTTCTTAGTAAGGTCATATCTATTTTACACTTAACAATTACAACAATAAGTCCCCCATGTAAGCCCAACCCAAAATCAAGTTCTAATAAACATGTGTGACCTATATACGATGTAGAAAGAGTATTTATTGCATTAGATACATCAGAACAAAAATCATAATTCCATTTAGTAAATGCTTTGCTAAAATGATTCCCAACATAGGCAATACTATAGTTGGTATAGATTAAATCTAAATCACTTTCAACTTTAGAAGCACATAATATAGTTGTCATTAGTGGTTTAATTTTACACCATGACTAATGAAAAAATTTGTCATATCAACTAAATCATACTTTTTACACATTTCCTCAATAGTCATATTATATTGTTTAATCTCACCTTTTTGTTCAGTTAATAACTCAGGATGACATTTCTTATATTCTATGATTTCTTCATATGTCATTTCATCAAGCATATTCAAGTATGCTTCTCTTTCCTCAGATAAAAGACCCTCGTACCTTCTTTTTCGCATAGTCATGTTATTATTATCATAATATAAATATCCTCACTTTTGCAAATATAATTCCTCTAATCAATATTTCCAAACAATTATAAATACTTTTTTCCAAATTGTTTGATATTTATTTGTATAGAATAATAAATAACACAAACATACAAATATAGATATGAGAAGAACAATTATATTGAGAGAAAATGAACTCAGAAGAATGATTTCTGAATCAGTAAAAAGAGTGCTGAATGAATTCTATTCATATGATTCTACCGGTGGTCAATTAACTGTTGGAGAGTTAATTGCAGAATTACAGAAATGTGATAAGGATGAACGGGTTGAAATATATGTTGGTAACGACACTTTTCATTGTATTAGTGATGTTTATGGAACATACTTGTTTAAAAATCATATGGATTATGAAAATTGGAAAAAAGAGGAAGAAGAAGCATTACAAAACCTTCCACCTAATGATAGGTATGACCACGGAGAAGATTTCTATTAAATCTATGCAACAATAAAC
>Ga0256407_10010212_pt1 | contig 13256 bp, 9 predicted proteins | sample RumenRJG_04DNA_FD_193489 | JGI IMG/M metagenome (GOLD analysis project Ga0256407, IMG submission 193489) | Bovine rumen microbial communities from Lethbridge, Alberta, Canada - RJG_04 | ecosystem: Host-associated > Mammals > Digestive system > Stomach > Rumen | place: Canada: Alberta | collected... | reverse complement strand
CTTATCGGAGCAGGATTACTGGCTCCGTGCTGGAGCTTGGCGGTTTAGACAATGAATCAATCGACTTTGCGGAGGCAATTGCGACGAATACCGTAGCGTTCGGTCGAAATGAACGAGGTCGCGCGTTTGGTGTGCTGTGGAAGAAACTGTCGCAGGCGAGCATGGGAGATCCGGTCACCAGCAACGCATGCAACAGAATAACCGGTATGTTTTATCGAAACAAGCAATTGTCGGTCGCCGGTGCGCTGAGCATTGACAAGTTGCTTGCGGAACGGCTCAACGGATATGCCGCGAGTTCAAACCGCCTCGAAACGGCGTTGTTTGTCCTTTCTCAAACCAATCGTACGGATCGAGTGACAGAATACTTCACGACTCTTACCAACCAGCTTTTTTCTTCTGGCCGGCCGCTTGAGGTTCTTGATGTCGGTGGGATTGTAGGCGAATAAGAATGTGGATGTCGCCACTGAAAGGGTCAATATAACATGAGTCGTAATATCCAAAGAAGCATATACGCAGCCCTGTCCATTGCCGTGGCGGTTGTTGTGTCATGCCATGCCGACACTTGCACCGACGAGGAGCTGAGGCATGACGTGCTGGAGTTCCTGACGACGCGTTGCTGTGGACGTGTCGAGGCAAGACGAGTCTTGACAAACGAAATCAGGTTCGACGGAAACACGAACAGGCTTGCTGGCGTCCTGGCCGAGTTTGCACAGACGAATGATGCCCAGATTGCTGAGTGGGCCATGTGGCAGTTGAAGAAGTATGCTACGCCCGCACAGCTGCCGTTTCTCTATTCGTGCGCCACGAATCCCGTTTTGGGCAAGACGGCAGTCGAGGCCGCTCTGCGAATTGATGGTGTGACGAGCAATTCGGTTGTTGCGATAGAGAACTTCTTTGCCATTTCAAGTCATGATGATAGCCTTGAAACGACCCAGCTATGCCTGGATTTCATGACGCAAGCGACAGGAGTCGCGATAGATCCGATTTGTTCCTCAAATGCGCTGCGAGTGGCACATGATTTTTCCATTGGTGAGAATTGCCATTATTATTGCTTGATAGAGGGCAAATAAGAAGAGACGATTCCTATAGGTACTCCAGAAGACGGCTTGCGTACTTGCGACAGGTGTTGTTGCGTGGCGATCTTTTTGAATTTCAGGAAAATTATGTCACCAACGCGATCAACGAGCTTGTCGCCTATCCCGAAGCAAACTTGCCGGACTGAGTTCATCGTGGATGCGCAGATGTGGCTCTTCCCGAATGGCGACTTCTCGCAGCCCAACGGCGTCGCGGCATTTCTGCCGCGCGTTCTGCCTTCCTACATTTCCGTTAATATGTTAACAATCCGTTAACATTCGTTTTGTACAATGGTTGCAACAATGGGCAGGGTGTGCCTGAGTTTTGGTATAATATACGGACTTCAATACGAAAGACAGGAAAGAACATGCTTGAAGTAAAGAACCTTGAGAAGCGCTTCGGTGATTTCGTCGCGGTGAAGGGCGTTTCCTTCTCCGTCAAGGCGGGCGAAGTGCTTGGCTTCCTCGGGCCCAACGGCGCGGGAAAATCTACGACAATGAGGATGATCACGGGATTCCTCCCGCCCACATCCGGAACAGCGGTCATCGACGGCCATGACATCACGTCCGACCCCATCGCCGCCAAGCGCGCACTCGGGTACCTGCCGGAGTCCGCGCCGAGCTACCGCGCGATGACAGTGCGCGACTACCTCGCGTTCGTCGCGTCCGTCAGGAGCGACGCGTGCCCGGACGTCAAGAAGGCCGTTGACGAGGTTATCGTCAAGGCGAAACTCGAGAAAGTCGCCGGACAGACGATCGAGACGCTCTCCAAGGGCTACCGCCAGCGCACCGCCTTCGCCGCTGCGATTATCCACGACCCGAAGGTGCTCATCATGGACGAGCCGACCGACGGACTCGACCCGAACCAGAAGTTCACCGTCCGCGAGATGATCAAGTCGATGGCGAAGGAAGGCAAGGCCATCATCATCTCGACGCACATTCTCGAGGAGGTCGACGCGGTCTGCACGAAGGTCGTCGTCATCGCCGATGGCGAAAAGAAGTTCGACGGCACGCCCGCCGAGCTGAAGGCGAAGGATCCGAGCGGAAAGCTTGACGTCGTGTTCCGCAACCTCACGATGAAGCAGTAAGAAAGGGAGGCGGAAAGATGAAAAACATAAAGGCTGTATTCAGGCGCGAGTTCAAGGCGTATTTCGATTCGCCCGTCGCGTACGTGTTTCTCACTGCGTTCCTCGTGCTCGCCGGGTTCCTCACCTTCGGCGTCGCGATGTTCTTCGAGCGCCGTCAGGCGGATTTGACTCCGTTCTTCTTCTGGCATCCGTGGGTGTACCTGCTGCTCGTTCCTGCCGCCACGATGGGCGTGTGGGCAGACGAACGCCGCAACGGCACCGCCGAGCTGCTGCTCACGCTCCCTGTGACGATCTTCGAAGTTCTCGTCGGCAAGTTCCTCGCCGCGTGGAGCTTCGTTGGAATCGGCCTTGCGCTGACGTTCCCCGTCGCGCTCACGGCCGGTTACCTCGGCTCGCCCGACTGGGGCGCCGTGTTCTGCGGCTATCTCGGCTCGCTCCTCCTCGCAGGCGCGGCAGTCGCGATCGGCGTTTTTGCGTCGACTTTGTCGCGTTCTTCGGTGGTCGGGTTCGTCGTGTCGCTCGCGCTCGTCTTCCTGCTCCTCATCATCGGGTTTGACCCAGTGATCCTCGCGGTCGCCTCGTGGGGCGTTCCGACGGCGATAACGGACGCGGTCGCTTCGTGTTCGCTCCTGTCGCACTTCGAGTCGATGCGAAAGGGCGTCGTCGACTTTGCCGACGTTGGCTACTACTTCGCGATGGTCGTCTTCATGATCGCTGCGGCGAAGACCGTCACCGATGGCCGTCGCGGTGCGTCGAAGGGCGTCGCCGGTCTTGTTCTCGTTGGCGCGATTGCCGCGTCTTCCGTCGTCATACTCGCAAACCTCCCGCTCAGGTGCGACATGACGGCCGAGAAGCTCTACACGCTCTCGAAGGGCTCCAAGGCGGTGCTCGCCCAGCTTACTGAAGACGTCACTTTCAAGTACTACGTCAGTTCCTCGTCTGCCGAGATGCCGATGGCGCTCAAGACATACGCGACGCAGGTCGGTAATCTTCTCAAGGAATACGAGCGCGCGGGCGGCGGTCGTCTTGTCGTCGAGACTTACGATCCTAAGCCGGATTCCGACGCCGAGGAATGGGCACAGCGCTACGGCGTCGAGCCGCAGACAGGCGGCAATCCGTTTGGCGCGGGGATATATTTCGGCATCGTTGCCGTTTGCGGTGACCGCGAGGAGACCTTGGGCGTCCTCTCGCCCCGCACGGAGTCGACGCTTGAATATGACCTGACGCGTCTCGTCACGCGTGTCGCGTGGCCCGAGCGGCCTGTCGTCGGCGTGATGACTTCGCTCCCCGACGTTGTTGGCGGCAAGGCGAATCCGATGATGATGCAGATGGGTCAGCGTCCGCCTCAGGGCTGGGCTGCGTTTGCGGAACTCGCCAAGGACTACGAGGTGCGCGAAATCGCGCCCGACGCTGAGTCGATTGACGATGACGTCAAAACGCTCGTCATGGTTCATGCGAAGAACCTCTCAGACAAGACGCTCTACGCAATCGACCAGTTCGTCCTGCGCGGCGGCAAGCTCGTCGCGTGCGTCGATCCGCTAAGCATCAAGGACATGCAGTCCTCCCGCCAGCAGCAGAACCCAATGATGGGACAGATGGGAGGCGACGGTCCCTCGACGCTCGGCAAGCTCTTCGATGCGTGGGGCGTCAAATTCGAGGATGGGAAGATCGCCTGCGACCTCGAGGCGGCGACGAAGCTCAACAATGGGCAGGGCGGCATCGAGTCCAACCCTGCTTTCCTATCTCTCGGCAAGCCCAACATGGACAAGGGCGATCTTCTTGTCGCGGAGCTCACGAACGTGATGTTCCCGTTCGCGGGCGCGTTCTCGTTTGAGAAGAAGGACATGGATCTTTCGTTCACACCGGTCATCACGACTTCGAAGGACAACTCTTGCTCGGCCGACAAGATGGCCCTGCAGTATGGCGGCATGAAGGACATGGTTCCCGACGGGCAGTCGCGTGTTGTTGCCGCGCGTCTTTCGGGAACGTTCAAGACTGCGTTCCCGAAGGGCCCCGACGGGACGAACGACGTCTCGAAGGCGCTCTCCGAGGGGAAGGGCAACGTCATGCTCTTCGCGGACTCCGACTTCCTCGCAGACGACTTCTGCGTCAGGATGATGCGCACGCCCTTCGGGTCGATACCGCAGCTCATCAACGAGAACCTCACGCTTTTCTCGAACGTAATCGAGCAGTTCGCCGGGCGCGAGGAGCTGATCGGCGTCCGTTCGCGCGGCGCGTCGGACCGTCCGTTCACCGTCGTGAACGAGCTCGAGGCCGAGGCGACGAAGAAGTGGCAGGCGCGCGAGGCCGCGTTCCAGGAGGAGCTCCAGAAGACGCAGCAGCGCCTTTCCGCGCTCCAGCGCGAGAAGAAGGGCGGCGAGCGCTTCATTCTCTCTAAGGAGCAGCAGGACGAGATCGTGAAGCTCAGGAAGACCCAGGCCGATACGAGAAAGCAGCTGAAGAACGTCCGCAAGGAGCTTACGGCCGACATCGATTCGCTTGGCCTCCGCCTCAAGATCATCAACATCGCGCTCGTGCCTGTGCTCGTAGTGCTGTTCGGGCTTCTGCGCGGCTATCTGCGCCGCAAGCGCGCGTAAGAAAGGAGAATCTGAAATGACAACGAAGAATCTGGTCGTCCTCGTAGGAGCCGCCGCAGTGCTTGGCGGCGCGGCATGGTGCCTCTCGTCGGGCTCCAAGCCGTCTGGGGCGAAGCTGAATGGCAAGGCGATATTCCCTAAGCTCGAGATGTCCGAAGTCGCACGCGTCGAGTTTGGCGACAAGCTAAAGCTCGCGTCGAGCGACAAGGGCTGGGTCGTCGAGACCTACCATAACTATCCCGCCGATCACGTGAAGCTGACCGAGAACCTCCTAAAGCTCACCGAGCTCAAGGTCGGCCAGGTCGCGCGTGGCAAGAAGCTCGAGTCGACCGATGCGCTTACGCTCAAGGACGCCTCCGGCAAGGAGCTTGCCTCGCTTCAGCTCGGCGAGAAGCACGCGAAGTGGGGGCATGGGCGCTACGCGACGTTTGCGGGCGAGACGGTGCTCGTATCCGATTCGCTGGATGCGTTCGGCTCCGATGGTAAGTCGTGGGTCGAGACGAAGATCGTCGACACTCCGTGGATCTCGTTCAAAGACATCGCAGAGGGCGTCTCCGAGGAAGATCTCGGCTTCGCGACGGGCGTTGTCGCGAAGGTGACGATTGCAGGCGACACGAACCGTGTCGCCACGATCGGCAACAAGGTGAAGGACGGCAGCGACCGCTACTTCAAGCTCGACAACTCCGACTGGGTCTACATCGTCCCCGAGTATTCCGTCGACAAGCTTCTCCCGAAGCCCCCGCCAGAGGAGAAGAAGGAAGAAGTAAAGGAAGAAGCGAAGGAAGAGGCCAAACCCGAGAAGGAAGAGCCGAAACCGGCGCAGGAAGCGCCGAAGCCCGAGCCGGAAGAACCGGCAAAGGCGGCATAAGCCCTAGTGTGTGCGGCGCGGCGGATTTGCCGCGCCGCGCTATTTATAGCGTTTCCGTCGCTACGGCAATGACCCCACCCCTACCCGTGCTTTACATTGCCAGTGAGACCGAGCAACAACTTGCGTGCTATGGCGCCGTTCGTCGTTTCCGCCGCATTGTAATTGGCTTCGCGCCCTATGCCTTTCTGAGGTTGCGGACCGACGAGCGGCATTCAGCAGGAGAAATCCCCGTCGCCTTGCGGAAGTATCGCGAGAAATACCAAGGCGACCGAAACCCGACGTCGCGGGCGATGTCTGCAATCGGGCGATCCGTCGATTTGAGGAGACTCGCTGCGCGACGGACGCGCAGCGCAAGCTGGTATTCGAGAGGTGCAAGCCCCGTGTAGGATCGGAAGACTTTGCGGAAGAGGGCATAGGAAAGGCCGTGCTGCCGCGCGATGGCGGCGAAATCAAGCGTCTCTGCGAGGTGGTGGCCGATGTGGAGCTGGATGGCGCGGATGGCGCCGTTGTGCGCATGCTCGCCGCGCAAGGTCGATGTCTGCTCGATGACGGAGCCGAGCAGCGACATGAAGTCGCCGGCGAGCGAATAAGGCGCGGTCGTGCTTTCGGCGTGCACCTTGTCGATCAGCGTCAGAAGATCCTGCTCGAAGCGTCCGCCCGTCGGTATGTCGAGAACAGTCGGCGGCGGCGGAAAGAACGGCGCGGCGAGAATCTTCTTGCAGAAGTCTCCCGCAAATCCGACATACGCCTCGCGCCAGCCCGTTCTCGCGTTCGGCCGATAGCGGTGCCATTCGCCGGCGTGGAGTATGACAAGCGATCCAGCCGAGAGGCGTATGCGTCTGCCGCGGACGAATTCAAGCACGCCTTCTCCTTCGATAATGTAGAGCAGCTGGTTTTCGTCGCCGCTCAGGGTGCGTCCGTTCTCCCATGTGAAATAGTACTCCGAGGAATGGTATGTATGCGGATACGCCTCATGCGGTCTGGCGGTTTCCATGCCGGCGCCGGTCAGGTAGAGTCCGAAACTCGAGTGCAGGAGGTTCGGATCGCAGTATACGGTCTGGTTCATTTGCGGTGGAAGTATACCACATCGTCTCAAATCGTGCAAGTCGTCACAAAACCGCACATTGCCATTAGCGGCGGGATTATGCTAAAATCCTAACCAAAATTTTGCAATGCGGTCTGTCGGCCGCGCGTAGCAAATCGTTCCAGTCCTACAACAAGGAGAATCAAGATGAACTTGAAAGCGGATATGATTGGCGCATATATTTGCATTCTCGCAAGCATTGCGGCATTTGCAGGCGAGAAGCCGGTCTACTATCTCGCCGCCGGAGAAGTCCACGAGAATGACGGCGACAGCTATTCCGCCTCCTCGATGGATGGCACATACGCCAACGGCTACGCGAACAGACTCCGGGGCTGGGCGACATCCGCTGACGGCACCGCGGTTGCGTGGGCGGCGACGGCCGGCAATGACTATTTCGTTACTGACGGCCGCATGCTGCGAACTCCCTGGGCCAACAACGCCTATCTACAAAGCTACACCTTCCTGGGCGATTCGCTCACTTTCGTCAACGGCGATCTCTTCACCAAGACTTCGGAAGGGAAGTCGCTTACCGTAAACGACCTCCGAGTCGCCGAAAACGGCGTCTTGAATTTCCTCCATTCGGCGGGCAGCGGCGTGGCCGTTCTGGCCGGCAAGCTGAACATTGCCGCGGGCGGCGTGTTCACGAATGTGCTGAAGAGTACCTCGACTTCGTCGATTGGCTTCACCCTTGCCTCCGACCTCTCCGGAGCCGGAACCGTCAGCCTTGGATCTGACAACAACAACCCCTCGACCTCGATCACGGAGTTCAGACTTAACGGCGACCTAAGCGAATTCACCGGGCGGCTCGTCTTTTCCAACGGCGAGAACAACAAGGACGCCTATTTCTACATAAACCCGACCCTGGGCGACTGCGCTTCTCCCGACGCGCAGGGAATCACGCTTCTCAACAACGGCAGTTCCACCGCCCTGATTGCGACGTCCGATATGACCATCGGCCCGAACCGCGGCGTCACGGTCGTCGGCAGGAACGTCATCGGCCACGCCAACGGCACGACCGTCACCATCGACTCGCCGCTCACCGGCGACGCCGACTCCATGCTCCGCGTCACCGGCGGCGGAACCCTGCGGCTGACCAACGCATCGCCCGATTTCAAGGGACAGATCGTGGCCAAGTTCAACAACAGCAAGGTGGTGCTGGTCGACGACGCCATGGCGCTTCTTTCCCAGTGCTCGTCCGAAGACGGCAAGGGGACTATCGACTACGGCGCCTCGTATGCGTATGTCGACGCCGACGCGCCGGAAGGCCGCGAGTTCCCCTACAACACGCCGGAGCGCGCGGCGAAGACGATCACCCAGGCCATGGACCGTCTGGCCTCCGGCGGACGGGTCTACCTCAAGGCCGGGCAGACGCTGGACCTGGCGAATGAGGACATGAGCCAGTGGAAGGAGTCCATCGCCCTGATCGGCGGCGGCGACCACACGACCGTGCTGCAGGCGACAAGCAGCAAGCCGCTCACCCTGCAGAACGACCAGTCGTGCAGCAATGTCGTCGTCCGCGGCTCGACAGCTTCGGGGACAGGATGGTCCAACGGCGCGGTCAGGATCATCAACGGCCAGCTCATCGATTCGATTGTCGAGCAGTTTACACAAATCGGCGTCCTGTGCACTGCGGGGAAAATGGTTGACTGCATCGTCCGCAACAGTCATCAGGATCCGACGGTCGGTAGCGCCTCAGGCGGTGCGGTGACGCTGGCGTCGAACTGCTCAAGGTTTGAGCTCGAGCGGTGCGTAATCTCGAATGTCGTGAGTGCGGCGCAATACAGCGCCGGAGCGATCGGATCGCTTTGGGAGGGAAACGGGACGCGGCCGTCGCTCGTCCTCGACCGGTGCCAGATCGTCAACTGCCGCGGGCGCAGCGGCGCGATGCGCATGGGATCAAACAAACAGGGCTACGTCTATGCCACCAACTCTCTGTTCGCCGCCAACCAGTCGATAGACCGCGGCGCCGCCCTCGCCAACAGCGTCGTCGTTGCCCGCGGCGAATTCGTCAACTGCACCTTCGCCGCCAATGTCTCGGCGGATGGAAGATACATCATTGACGCCAGCAACGGCAATGAGGCCTCCGGAAGCCAGCAGAACGCCGGGATGATCAAGTTTGTCAACACCGTCGTCTCCGGGAATGGCAGTCTCGCCACCTACAATTCAGACTACGGCCAGATTGCCGCCAGCCATTCGCTCTTCCCCGAGGCGTTGGCATATTCATCCGACAACATCGTCGGCCCTGCGGTCTATAGCGGCAGAGGCGCCTCTCCGTATGCGCTTATGCTGGACACAGCCGGGTCCCGCGCCGGCGACGCGTCGATCTGGACTGCCGACGACCTGGATCTCATCGGTGAAAAGCGCCTTTTCATCAAAGGCTTGGTCATTGCGGTCGACATGGGATGCTACCAACTGTTATCTAAGCAAAGCGGACTTTGCATTTTCGTTCGCTGAAGGGGGATTGCGCATGACGAGGCGAATATTTGCCGCGGCGCTATCACTGATTGCCGGCGTTGCCATTGCCGGAGAGAGTGGCTATGACGTCGCCGCATACGTGTGGCCCGCATACCAGCCCGATCCGCGCTGGGCGGAACTTGGTATCTTTGATGCGGGCAAGGGCGAATGGCAGAACGTGTGGGAGGCCGTGCCCAAGTGGGAAGGGCACAATCAGCCGCTAAAGCCGCTTTGGGGCTACGAGAACGAGGCCGATCCGAAGGTTGTAGAGAAGAAAATCGACGCTGCGGTTTCGCATGGCGTCAATGTCTTTATCTACGACTGGTATTGGTACGGCGGTCGGCCATTTCTCGAGGACGCGCTCGCCAGGGGCTTTCTTGGCGCGAAGAACAACGACAAGATGAAGTTCTTCGTCATGTGGGCGAACCACGACGTCGACTCGACCTGGAACAACCGCGTCGCCGACAAGGGGTCGAAGGGCTGGCTCTGGCGCGCCGACGTCGACGCCAACGAGTTCAAGAAGATTGCGCGTCGCTGGATCGACAGTTACTTCAAGCGCCCCAACTACTACCGCATAGACGGCAAGCCGGTGCTAATGATCTATGAAATCGGCACGTTCATCGACCGCGTCGGCGGTATCGAGAAAGCGATCGAGTCGATTGCCTTCCTGCGTGCGGAGGCGGCAAAGGCGGGGTTTGATGGCGTTCATCTCATGGCGTGTGACTATGGGCTCAAGCAGGCGTGGGTGAAGGCGCTTGGCATAGACTCCGCGACGATATACAATCTTGTCCACTGGTCGAGTCCAGCTGGAAACCCCGAGTATGGCGTTTGGGCAGAGCGCGCCGCGCAGCGGTTTGGCGCGGCGAAACGCGACTTGGGCATTGCCTATTTCCCCCATGCCTCCGTTGGCTGGGACAACAACCCTCGTTTCCCAAAGGAAGTCAAGGCGGCTGCGGCAGTTGGCTCCACGCCTGAGAAATTTGAGGCCACACTTCGTCGCGCCAAGGACTGGCTCGACAAGAACCCTCAGCCGCGCATGCCGAAGCTCGTAACGGTCAATTCCTGGAACGAGTGGACGGAAGGCTCGTATCTCGAACCCGATACCGTCAACGGCTTTGGCTACCTTGAGGCCGTTCGCCGCGTCTTTGGCGCGAAGTGATCGGTGTTTGATGGGGGGCTTTAACGGAAAATATGATATACTATGCCCATCTATACAGAATAGTCTTTCTGTAACCTGAAAGGAGATTCGAAGATGGCGAAGAGAGTGATGCTCATTGGCGCTGGCGGAGTCGCCGGAGTCGCGGCCGCGAAGATGGCCCAGAACCCTGACGTGTTCGGCGAGATCCTTATCGCTTCACGCACGCAGTCGCGCTGCGACGCCATCAAGGCGGACATTGACCGTCGCGCGGCCGAAGGAAAGGACGCGTGGGCAAAGGCGGCTACGGCTCCTGCGAAGATCACGACTGCGCAGATTGACGCGATGGATGTGCCGCGCCTTACCGCTCTCATCAAGGAGTTCAAGCCCGACCTCGTCATGAACATTGCGCTTCCCTATCAGGATCTCGCGATCATGGACGCGTGTCTCGCGGCTGGCGTGAGCTATCTGGACACCGCCAACTACGAGCCGCCGGACGAGGCGCACTTCGAGTACTCCTGGCAGTGGGCGTATCGCGAGAAGTTCGAGAAGGCGGGACTTACCGCTATCCTCGGCTGCGGTTTCGACCCTGGCGTAACGCAGGTCTTTTCCGCCTACGCGCAGAAGCACTACTTCGATACAATCGAGACGCTCGACATCCTCGACTGCAACGGCGGCGACCACGGATATCCTTTCGCGACGAACTTCAACCCCGAGATCAACATCAGAGAAGTGGCGGCCAAAGGTTCATATTGGGTTGCAGATTCAGAAGTTGAAAGGTTGAAATGTTCCAAAGTTGAAAAGTCGGCTGATGATGAAAAACTCTTCAACTCTTCAACTTTTCAACCTTTCAACTTCCGCAAGGCGTTTGACAAGGGCTATTGGGTCGAGACCGCGCCTATGGCTATCAAGCGCGAGTATGTCTTTGACCAGGTCGGAAAGAAGGACATGTACCTGCTCCACCACGAGGAGCTCGAGTCTTTGGGCTGCAACCTGAAGGGCATCAAGCGAATCCGCTTCTTCATGACTTTCGGACAGAGCTATTTGACGCATCTCAAGTGTCTTGAGAATGTGGGGCTTACGCGCATCGACCCGATTGACTTCAAGGGTCAGAAGATCATTCCTATCGAGTTCTTGAAGGCGCTTCTTCCCGACCCCGCGTCTCTCGGCCCCCGCACCAAGGGCAAGACGAACATCGGTTGCATTTTCCACGGCGAGAAGGACGGCAAGCCGGTCGACTACTATGTATACAATGTCTGCGACCATCAGGAGTGCTACGCCGAGGTCGGCTCGCAGGCGATCAGCTACACGACGGGCGTTCCCGCGATGATTGGCGCGAAGATGTTCCTCGAGGGCAAGTGGACGACTAAGGGCGTCCACACATGCGAGGAGTTCGACCCCGATCCGTTCATGGCCGAGCTCAATGTTCAAGGGCTTCCGTGGCAGGAGACATTCGATCCCGTCAAAGTGGATTAACATTGGAGAACACTAACATTACAGAATTGTGGGGTAAATGCCTTGGCGGAATCCTTGGAATTCTGTCTGTGATAGTCCGCATTCTGTTGATTGGACTTGTTGTAGCCATTTTATTCCTGTTTGCACGGTTGGTTAAGTGAATACGCCACGATACATCATTGATGAAGCGGCGCTTGTGCGCAACTTGGAGATTCTTAAAAGCGTCTCCGAGCGTGCAGGCGTTCGCATCCTCCTTGCCCAGAAGGCGTTTTCGTGCACGGCCGTCTATCCGCTGTGCGCGAAGTATCTCGCGGGCACGACGGCGAGTTCGCTTTTCGAGGCGAAGCACGGGCACGACAACTTCGGCGGAGAGACGCATGTCTTCGCGCCGGCGTTTATCCCAGAGGAGATGGACGAACTCTTGGGGCTCGTCGATCACATCGTCTTCAATTCGCCGCGGCAGGTTGCGCTCTATGGCGAAACGGCGCGCAAGCGCGGAGTTTCGGTTGGGCTTAGGGTAAATCCTGAAGTCTCTGTCGCGACAACGCCCGCCTACGACCCCTGCCGCCCCTCGTCACGCCTCGGCACCAAACTTGTCGACTTAAAAGCCTCGGTCTCAACTTGCGACTTTCAACTTTCAACTTTAAACTTTCAACTTTCAACTCTTGATGGTCTGCATTTTCATTGCCTTTGCGAACAGGGGCTTGATGAGCTCAGAAAGGTCCTTGCGGGGTTTGAGGAGAAGTTCGGCGAATTCCTCCCGCAGATGAAGTGGGTGAACTTCGGCGGCGGTCACCATATAACGCGCGAGGGCTACGACGTCGAGGGGCTTGTCGCGCTCCTCAATGACTTCCGCACGCGTCATCCGCATCTTGAGGTCTACCTTGAGCCGGGCGAGGCGATTGCGCTCAACGCCGGGACGCTCGAATCACGCGTGCTTGAAATACAGCCGAAGGGCGCGGACGGCGTTTCCAACGCGATTCTCGACACGAGCGCGGCGTGCCATATGCCTGATGTCATCGAGATGCCCTACACCCCGCCGGTAATCGGAGCCACAATTTGCCGTTCCCACCCCTCTAGCGACCGCTTGCGCGGCTCGCTTCGCTCGGGGGATACGTTCCCCATTCCCCGCTCGTCCGCCGTAGCTTCAGCGCAGGCGGATTCCCCATTCATCTACCGCTTCGGCGGGCCGACCTGCCTTGCTGGCGACGAAATTGGCGTTTATTCGTTCAAACACGAGCTGAATGAGGGCGATACCGTCGTTTTTGGCGACATGGCGATCTACACGATGGTCAAGAACAACACTTTCAACGGCATAAACCTGCCCGACATAGTCGTGCGCCATGTGGACGGAAGCGAAGAAATTGTCCGCAAGTTCGGCTACGACGACTTCGCTTGTCGACTCTGATATCCAACAACGGACGCCGTATTTTTGGTATAATTTATACTTCACATCGAAAGGACAAGAAAAGTGAAGATTGACACACTATGCGTTCAGGGCG
>Ga0256407_10010210_pt1 | contig 13256 bp, 3 predicted proteins | sample RumenRJG_04DNA_FD_193489 | JGI IMG/M metagenome (GOLD analysis project Ga0256407, IMG submission 193489) | Bovine rumen microbial communities from Lethbridge, Alberta, Canada - RJG_04 | ecosystem: Host-associated > Mammals > Digestive system > Stomach > Rumen | place: Canada: Alberta | collected... | reverse complement strand
AATTAAGACAAGAACAATTAGAAAAAGAAAGAATTGAAAAAATAAGACAAGAACAATTGGAAAAAGAAAGATTAGAAAAAGAAAGATTAGAAAAATTAAGACAAGAACAATTGGAAAAAGAAAGATTAGAAAAAGAAAGATTAGAAAAATTAAGACAAGAAGAATTAAGAAAACAACAATTAGAAAGAGAAAGGCAAGAAAAATTAAAACAAGAACAATTAGAAAGAGAAAGGCAAGAAAAATTAAGACAAGAAGAATTAGAAAAAGAAAGATTAGAAAAATTAAGACAAGAAGAATTAGAAAAAGAAAGATTAGAAAAAATAAGACAAGAAGAATTAGAAAAAGAAAGAATTGAAAAATTAAAACAAGAAGAATTAGAAAAAGAAAGAATTGAAAAAATAAGACAAGAAGAATTAAGAAAACAACAATTAGAAAGAGAAAGGCAAGAAAAATTAAAACAAGAACAATTAGAAAGAGAAAGGCAAGAAAAATTAAAACAAGAAGAATTAGAAAAAGAAAAAAGAAATAAAAGAAAAAAAGTAGATTTTGATAAAATAGATATACCAGAAGAACCAAAAAGAAATGAAGCGCCTTATCCTTTAGTAAATAAAAATGAAGAAAGAATAAGTACAAAACCAGAACAAAGAAATACATCTAATTTTAATGATAGTATTGAAATACCAGAAAAAGAAAAAGAACAAGATAAAATATTTTTAAAATTTAAAAAAAAAAAAGAAATTGAAAATCCATTTTTAAATAATAAAAGTATTGAAAAAAATAATCAAATAATTATAAAAGATTTAAATTTAAATAATATTAATTTAAAAAATATGCCGAAACATAATATTGAAAATAATAATAACAATAATAATATAAGTAACAATAATAATAATAATTTAAAAGATAAAAAAAATAAAAAAAAAAGAAATATAAATAGTGAAATTAACTTATTAAATGAAGAAAATGAAGGAATGATTCATCTTTCTCAAGAAACATTAACTAAAGAAATAGAAAAAGATGTTGGAATTAATATAAAACAATTTCTTAATTTATCACCAAGAAAAAAACAAAATTTTGAAAAAATTGAAAAAAAAATTAATATTGATGATAGTGATATTGATGGTGATTTTGGTGAAGATTATAAAGTTGATTCAAAAAATGAAATGATTAATAATAATATTAATAATAATATTAATAATAATATTAAAAATAATATTAATAATAGTAATGATATTAATAATAATGTTAATAATAATAATGATGATGAGGAATTATTTAATGAAGTTAAAATTATTAAATCTAATAAAAAGCATGATAAAAAAATAGAAAATATTCATAAATCAATTGAAAGTTTAAATAATAAAAATTTAGATAAAAATATACAAATTATAAGTTCAAAAGATAAAAAAAAAATAAATAAAAAAAAAATAGAAAATGAAAATAATAATTTATATCCTGAAATTACTAATTTTGATAACAAACCAGAAATAACATTTTTAGAATATTTGGGTCCTAAAAATTATTATACAATATGGGAAAATAAAGATTCAATTGAGAATAAAAAAAATGGTATTAATAATAATAATTATTTCCAAAATTATATTTTAAATGATTCAAGTATTTTTAATTTAATTCAAGAAGAAAATTTTTTAAAATATTATGAAATAATATCTCAAAATTATTTAGCAAATATTTCATTATTCCCAAATATTTTTTCATTCATTGATGTAAATCAAAAAAATCAAATTTATTTAAATATAAAAAAAGAATTTAATGAATTTTTAACTTATTTAATTTATCCTTCTTTTTTTTCAAATAAAGATTTTGAAACAATTTACCATATTAAAACAAATATATTTGAATCATTTAGATATTTAAATCCAGAAAATGGAGATTCATTTTATAGAGCATTTATTTTTTCATTATTTGAAAATTATATTATAAATCAAGAATTAGATTCATTTTGTATTATATTATTTGATATTTATAGATTGAATCAAATTAGTCCAATTTATGATGGATTAAATATTGAAAAATCACTTGTTATTTTTAATATTATTTATGATTTAATGAGAGCTGAACAATGGGATGATGCATATGAAATATTATTATTTTCATTTATTGAAATTGATAATTCTTTTGATCAAGTTTTAATAAGATATGTTAGATATTGTGTTTTTGGTTATTTAATTAATTTAGAAATTATTAATAGTTCAAATCAAAATGTTAAACATATGAAAAAAAATTTTAATTATAAATTAGGAATTATGTACTATAATGAACCAAATAGAAATGTTATTGATAGTTTATCAATTATTTTTAATGTTAATTTAAATATTTTTTATATTGAAGGAGATATGAAAGAATTTAAAAAAAAAGATTTTACAAGAATACAATCAAATCTTACAATTAATATTGGTTATTTTTATACAAATTATCATATTATATATCAAAATTCAAATAAAATAAAAAAAATATTTAATAAAAATAACCCAAATATAAATCATATTTTATCAGTAGAAAAAATAGAACAAAAAAAACAATGTTCAAAATGTAATACAAATTCAACATATGTGAATTTTCCAAAAGAAAAAAAATCAATATGTTCAAATTGTTTAGATCAAAAAATAATAGAAATACTAAAAGAAAGAATTCAATTATGTTTTCAAGAAAATTATATAAACTACTCATTTTATATGAGACCAATAAAAATAACAAAAGAAATACAAATAAGTGACTTAGATTACATTTATTTATTTAAAAATTCATTTACAGAAAAATGTTCCAAAACATTAATTTCATTATGTTATAAATGTACAAAAGATTTCCAAAATTTAATAGAATTAAGTTGTGGTTGTCATTATTGTAAAGAATGTTTATTAGATTTAATAAATATATCAACAGATTCAAAAATAATATTAAATGGTTTTGAAAAAAATTCAAAATCAAAAACAAAATGTCATTGTGGAAATGATTTTAATTTTGAAGATGCAATTGATAAAATTTCAGATATTAATTTTGATGAATATGAAAATAAAGCAGAAGAAAGAATGATAAATTATGTTGAAGAATTATGTTTAATTTGTTTAAAAAAATTTGAAAAAAATATGAATGTTCGTTCAAATCATAAAAAACCTTCTTATTATGAAATTGATATTATAATTCATAAACAATTTATTAAAGAAAATTATATGAAAGGTTTAGATTATGTTGATGAAAGACATATTATTTGTTCTGATTGTTTTGAAAAATTATCTGAAAATAAGGAAAAAAATAATTTTGTTGTTGATGGGAAAGAATATAAAATTTTAAATTGTTTAATTTGTGATATGAATCATTTAGTTGATAAAATTAAATGGAAAAAACTTTTACCTAAACCTGCTTGTAGTAAAGGATGCTTTGTATTTTAGAAAAAATAAAATTAGTTTTTATTTATATATTATTAATATAAGATTCCAATTATAAAAATTAATAATTATTTTTTAAATTTAAATTATTTCATTTTAATATTAGTTAAATATTATTTTTTTTATTAATTACTATTCTTTTTTTTCTTCTATTTCTATTTTTTCTTTGTCTGTATTTTCATTTTTTTCTTTTTTATCTTTATTTTTTAATTCTTCTTCTACTTTTTTCTTTTTTTCTTCTTCTATTTGTTTTTCTTTTTCTTGATTATATTTATCAAAAATACATAATTTTAAATTAATAAATTCTTTTAATAATTTCTTTGATGAAGCTCTTAAATTTAAATTTGAAGATTCCATAAAATCAATTAAATTATTAAAAACAATTTCTAATTCCTTCTCATTTAAAAACTTTAAAATTTTAGGAATAATATTATCAATTTGATTTTTAATTACATTTATAATTTGAGAATTTTCATCTTGATTTATATTATATTTTACAAATATTTTACCAAAATAATCAAAAGATGAAATTAAAGAATTATCAAATAACTCTTCTAAATTACCATATTTATCAAATATTGTTAATTGTATTTTTTCTAAAGCATTAAGCATTTCAATAGTTTGATTTGAATTAGAAATTTGAATTCCTTCAAAATTATTATCATAATAAATTTGAAGTATTTTTGAATAAATTTTAGAAATTTTTTTATATATTTCATTTAAATTATTAGAAGAAAATTGAATTAATGCATTTAAAAATGATGTATATGCAGAACCAAATAATATAATATCTTTTAATTTTTTTTCATTTATTTTTGTTGATATATTTGTTAATAAATTTAATATAAATAAATTCTTTAATGATATTTTTTCAATAGTTGATTTTGATAATTTATTATTAAGAGATATTAAATTATTTGCTAAAATTCTTAAAACTAAAGAACTTTGTTTATTAAATAAACTTAAATCATGCATTGTTAATAAAAGATCTTCAAAGAAATAATTATAATTTAAAACATCTACATCTATTTTTCCTATTAATTCTTTGAATTTTTCTAAAAAAAATTCCATTCCTATTTCTAAATTTTTTTCATCAAATGATGATAAAATTTGTATTTTTTTACTTATTAAATTAACATCACTTTCTTTATCATAACTTTCTTTTATTTCTTTTATAAATTTAATAAGTTTATTTTTATTTTCTTCTTTAACTTCTTTCCCTTCACCAATAATTAATTGATATTTATCATCATTATTTTGTAATTCATTAATTTCATTTTCTAAAGAATTTTCAATATAAATTTGAATATTTTGATATTTATCATTAATATTTTCTCCAGTACTATAATCTTTATATAATTCTTTTATGTCATCTTGTTCAAAAATATCAATTCTATTATCATAATAATTAAATAATAATGTACATAAATGAGGTTTAAAAAAACAATAAAAAATATAAATAAAAGCATTAATATCTTCAGAAAAAATCATTTCTCTATTATGTGAAATAATTTCAAAAAGTAAATTTGAATATTCAATTACATCAACAGTGATTAAATCATCAAAACCATAAAAGAAAATTTTCAAAAATTCAAATTTTTTATTATTCTTACTTTGTCTTACAATATTTTTATTTTTCTCATCTTCTTTTTTTAAACTATCAGAATCTAACTTTTCAATAATTTTAGAAAATAAATTTAAAATAGTTTCAAAAGCATATTGTTTCATATTTTTATCAAGATACATATAACACAAACATTCAATATATCCTCTAAAAATATCAGGATTAGGATTATTATTAAAAATATTAAAATCATCATAAACTTTTTGTAACATATTCTTAATATCATCATTTATTTTAACATCTTTTCTTTTTAAACCTTCTTTTAAAATATTAAAAACTACAATCCAACCTGAATGAATATTTTTTGAATAAGTACCAACAATATAATGTAAATATGATAATATCATTTCACCTCTACTTGGTTCATTTTCAGTTTGAGAAAAAATAATTTCAAAAGGTCTAAAAAAATCCATTTGAAAATTAAAAACAGATAAATCTTGTTTTTGTAATAATTTACATATTATTTGTTTTAAATTATCTAATGAATCTCTCCATATATTTTCATGTTTAGAATGACTTATTACAGAAATAAAATGTTCTCCTATTAATTTCCATATTTTTACCCATTCTACTTGAATTCTTGATATATTAAATTCGGCAACTTCGACTAATTTTCTTAATGAATATTCTCTTGGTTTATAATAATGATTTAATTCATCATTTGATACATCACATAAACTTTTAACGAAATTTATTATTGTTTCTTCATCAAATAAATAAGTTTTACTGAATACATTATCACAGACAATATCTGAAATATTTTTATTTATAATTTCTTTATTTTGTAAAGTTAAATTAATTTCCTTTTCTAAATTCCTCATTTTACTTTTTCTTTTAATATCTTCAATAATAACAAAATTTTCAGTATTTTGATAATATTCAATTTTAGATAATATAGTTAAAATATTATTCCATCCAGCACGAATATACATTCCAGAATTAGTAATAAAAGAAATTAATGCTTTTAAACTTTTAATATTTTTTTGACCAACTTCTCTACCTTCATTCATATTTGTCATATTTGTAATTGTATTAATATATGCTTCGCAAAAATTATCTAAATGTAAAATTCCAAGTGTTTTTGCCATTGTTGATATATTATCAATACAAATATCAACAATTTTATCTCCGTCATCATCAGCAAGTAATTGAGAAAAAATTGATAAAAAATTACTCCAACAATATTCAATTAAATGTTTAATATTATCATTATCAACATTTTTAATATAATTATTTGTAATTGTAGATATACTTTCTAATTTATTAACAGTACTTCTCATAATATTTTCTTTTTCTTGTTTAATTAAATCCAATTTATTTTTATTCCCAGAGATTTTTGATCCAGGAATAACTAAAGGATTATTATAAACTCTATTATACAAATCAACAATAAATTGTTCAGAAATATCTTCTTTAGAACAAGATAAATAAATTTGACTAACAAATTCTTTACAAGTCATTTTTTTATCAACTTCTTCTCTATGTAAATCAGTATTTAACATAATAATAGCAAAAGAAACATAATAAGTAACATCAGCATTTTTTAATAAAGAAGGATTATCTTTAATATATTTCTCACCGAAAATTTGTACAATTCTATCAACGACTTGAGCTTCTCCAGCAAGAGGTAATTCTGAAAAAAGTAATCTTAAAGCTTCTAAAATATATAATTTTTTAAAATCAAAACTATTAATAAAAAAAGTTACTATATTTATATTAAGTTGATCACCTTTACATAAATAATCACCTACTCTTTCTCTTTTTAATTCTTTTAAATTTGATCTTACAAAACGTGCCATTTCAAATGCTATGTAATTCTCATATTTTAATTCGTTTAATTTTTCTCTTTCTGTATTGTCTAAAAAATATAATAAGGGGTTTATATTTGAAATAAATGGAGTTTGCATTATATTTGTTATTTTTGATGTGTCTAAAACTGATAAATCTTCATGTGATATATCACTTGTTATTGTATTGTTTTTATTTAGGACATTTTTATCTATTATATTATTTGAGTTTGATGATGTGTTTATTGTTATGCTATTTGAATTTGAGTTTATACTATTATCTAAATTTTGAATGTAGTTATCTTTTATTTTGTTAAAGGCTTCTTCATTAAAAACCATATTTTGTCTTTTTAAAAATTTTAAACAATCACTTGAACTTTTTCCTATATTAAATATTTCTATTGCTTTACTTAATAATTGTTTTATTTTTAAATTTCTATCAATTTTATCTTTAATTTCACCAATATATTCTTTATTTTCTAATATTGAAATATTACTTGAATCTTCATTATCATTGAAATTTTCAACTTCAATAACATCTTTTTTCTTTTTTTCATTATTAACAACTAAAATATTTAAATTATGAATAAATTTTTTTAAAAATTCTAAAACAGTATTTGAAAGAAAATTTTCTTGAGGTGCCTTTAAGACATTTTGATATTTAGGTTTTCTATAAAAGCCATTCATAATTCTAGTTAATAAATCAATTAAATTTTGAAAAATTCCACTACAATTAACATCACAATCATAATTAACATAAATTTCAACTAAAAAATTACAATCATCAGCTAAAATTAATAAAGTATCTAAAATTGCATTTTTATGTTGAAAACCTATATTTTCTGATTCTAAAATTTGAATTAAAATTTTATTAAAAAAAATTTCAATTTGATCTTTTAAATGTTCTCTATAAGATTTAAATATAGTTAAAAATAATTTTAAACTAGATTTAAAAATATAAATATCATTTGAAAGAGTATTTTGTAAAAGAGAATCTTTAACAAATTGTTTAATAATATAAATAACGTCATTATCATTAATAAAATATTTAGCTCCATTTTCTAACATTTTTCTAATAATTTTTAAACAAAAATGACGACAAGAAGAATTGACTTCTGAATCATTATTTTGATCACTAGCACCAACGGTTGAAGTAACAGATAAGTAAATTAACATATTTAAAAAATCACCTCTTGCAATAATATTTTGAAATATTTTTAACATTTCAATTTCACATTCATTATTATTATTATTACATATTGGAAAATTTAATTTATTACTCCAAAAATTTGCTGTATTTCTACAACAAATACACCAACCATATTTTCCAATTGGATTTTTATTATTTTCATTATATAATTTTTCTTTATATGATTCTAAATTTAAATTTTCAATTTGAGTTTTAAATGAATTAAAATGATTATTTTGAATTATTTTTATATATTCTGATAAAATTGATTTTGAATTTTCTGTATTTTCTTTTATATTATTTTGAATTTCTATTAAATCAATTAAGTAACTTAAATATTTACTTGTTACAAATTTAAATTCATTTAATTGAATTTTATTTAATATTTCTTTTTTTTTATCATTTTCAATATCAAAACTTATATTAATATTATTACTAGAATCAAATAAATGTTTTCCAAAACTTTTATTTTCTGAAGTATCATTTGACATATTTAATTTTTTTAATATACCATCAATAATAAGTAATAAACCTTTTTTGGCATTTTCATGAAAATTAGAATTATTTTTCAAAGCTAAATAAATTCTTAAATAAATCTTAATAATAATTTTAAAATTTTCATTATGAATAAAAGTATAAGGATTAGTATAAATTTTTTTACATAAATTTAATATTTTTAAACTTATATTACATTCCATTTCATTAGTTTGAAAAAATTTATGAATATATAATAAAATTTTTTCACTCATTTCTTGAAGAATTGAATGATCAATCAAATCATTTTGCATAATTGTTTCAATTGTATCAATATCTTTTTCCATTATTTTTATATTTGGTAATTCTGCTGGTTCAACAATTAATAAAGAACAAATTCGAATATTTTTATATGAACTAAAAAATTTTTCTGGTTCTTTTAAATGAATTTGTATTGTTTTAATATTTTGGAAATTTTTATCTTTTTTTGACATATTCTTTCTATATGATTCAAAAGTAGTTGTATATAATTTTATTAAGGCATTTAATTTTTGTTCTTGGGTTAATGATGCATTCTTTGACATTTTTTTCAAATATAATAATTAATATTTTTTAGATAAATTAAAATTAATTAAAAAATAATATTATTTATTTATTAAGTTATTTTAGTGATTGATTTAAAAATTTATTATTTTTAATTCTCACTGAAAAATAAAATTTTTTTCTTCATTAATTTTTATAAAAAATGAATTATATTAATTTATGGATAAATAAATATTTAAAAATAGAAATTAATTTAATTATTGATAATTAAAAATTATTATTTAGAAAGTTATTAAAAAAATTATATTATCTTTTATATTATTTTCTAAATTGGTCTAATGATTGGAACAAAATGCTCAAAGAGAAATGAATTCACCATTTATAAACCAAAAATATTCAATCTTTAAAAATAGTTTTTATTCAATTGGAAATACAAATGTTAAATCTATAGATAATGTGTAAATTTTGATAATCATTAAATTAATTATTCAAAAAGGTTAATTTGACATTGTGTTTGTGAGTTTAAGAATATAATTTATAAATTTTGTTAAAAAACAATCTTTTAATTTTTTTATTTTAAATATGTAATAAAAATGAATTAATAAAAAAAAAATATAAATAATTTTAAAAAACTTAAATTATTTTTGATTAAAATTTGATTAATATATTTTAAAAAAATATAAATTAATAAATAATAATAGTAATGAAACTAAAATATATTATTTTTTTAATTATATTATATTCAAAATATTTGCTAAAATACTTTCATTTATTTTAATTATGTTAAAAACAAATTTGAGTATTTATTTTTTTTTGGAAAATTATTTATGTTAAAATTTAAAATTAATTTTTTTTGAATTGTTTTATTTATGATGATTTGGTTTATAATGATGTCATATATTCATTTTGATTAAAATAGAATTATCCTTATTAATTCTAAAAAAAAATTTATAATTTATTACAAAATATAAACATTATTAAATATATATTATGGAAGTGAATGATATAATATTCTCAATAGAATTAATTTTATCATTAATTTGTATTTACAAAATATATAACTATTATTCAAAAAAAAATATAAATTGTCTTATATCATTCAATATAAAGTATACTTTTTTTTCTCTCTTTTTATTTATCATTTTTGTACCATATGATATAGAAATATCATATTATGAAACAAAGGAAGGATTTATAAAAACAATAATATCTATTTTTTTTGGATTGATATATTTTATTTCTTTAATTTATGGTTGGTTTTTATCTGATTTTATAAATTATTATGAAAATTCTTCAAATTTTAATATGTGTTCAAGGGCTTATGGAGCAATATGTGATATGATTTTAAATGTAATAAAAAAAGGAGTTTTTATAATTTTAGGGATTATTGTTTTAATTTTTTTAATTCCTATAATAATTCTAATTTATGTTTCAAAAGGAGATACAATACAATTTTTAATAAAAAATATTTTAATACTTATTAGTTTTCCAGGAACACTTTTTTTTATTATTTTAATAGGAATGAGTTTGTTTAGACTTCCTAAAGATATTTATTATAATTTTGATTTCAAAAGTAGAATTAATTTATTATATAAGAGAATGGGAAAAATTGATAAAAAATTAGAAGAAGATAAAAATATATTATTTGATTATTATATTCAATTAGATAAAACAATAAAAAAATATGATGAAAATAAAAGTGAGAAAACTATATCAAAAACATTAACAAAAATTTCAGAAAGTTTAGCTTTTGGGGTTGAAGGAAAATCAAGAAAACTTTATCAAGAGTTTAAAAAAAATGCTACAAATTATGAAATTGATATAAGCATTAATAAAATTGATGAAAGAGTTAAAGAAAATGAAAAAGATAAAAAGGAAGAAGATTATATAATTAATGAAACTAGGATTTTAGGAAAAATAAATAAAGATTTAAGATTAATTGGATCAGAAATTGAAAGATTAATTGGATTAAGAAATATATGCTATAATGAATGGTTAGAAAAAAAATCTTTTTTAATCAAAAATCATGATTCATTAATTGAAGATAAATTAATATTAAAAGATATATCTGGTTTTAAAGAAATAATATACAATTTTGCTAAACCAATATCAATAATAATTATTATTATTTTATTACTTATAAATATAGGAATTATTTTTTTAGAATTTTTATATTATTTTCCAAATTTTATTAAAAATGATAGTTTTAAAGAAAAAGATTTATTTTTTCATAAATATCCTATTACAAAAATTTTACTTTTAATTCCATTTTTTTATTTCATATTTTTATCGCTTTATACATTATTTTCATTTGGAATTGAAAACTATTTTTATTTATATGAAAAAGGAAAAACTGATAGTGTTTCATTTATGTATATAACCAAAATGCTAATGAGAATTTCAGGAATAGCATGTGTCCATATTATTAATATGATAAATCTGTTTTATAATTTAAAACAAACAAAAATTGAATCATATATGGGATTTAAAAAGGATGCAAAACATGTTAAAGAAGATTTATATAGATATGCTTTAATTTTTAGCTTTTTTTTATTAATTTTAATAGCAATATTAAATCTTTTTGATATACCTAAAATATTATTGGATAAATTCTATTTTAAAAAAGAAATAATTGATGAAAATGAATTAATTGAAAGAGGAAAAAATGTAATGTATTCTTTAAATATGAAAGAAACTATTAACATTAATGTTTAAAATATTTAATTTAATTTTATGTTAAAAAATAATATTTTTAAAATTATTTAATTTTATGATGATTTATGAAAAAATTTTAAAATTAAAAATAATAAATTAATAAAAAGTTTTAAAATACATTAATTATTTCCTATCAAAAAAAACTCCAGTATTAAAAATTCCAAACAAAGAAATTTATTCCTATATAAAAAAAGGTGATTAATACTAAATATGATTTTATTAAATAATATGAATATTATATAATATTATGATTATAAAAAGTATTTTTATGAATTAAAATAAAATTATTAAATTAAATTCATTTATTAAGACAAAAAAAAGATTTATATTTTTTGTATTATTTTTCTTTTGAAAATATACAATTATAGTTTGATAAGAATATTAAATAAAGATTAATATTTAAATATTTTATTCTGATAAAAATGTTCAAAAGATATATATTATTTAAAAAATAGATAGTTATATTAAAAAGAAAAATATAATAATTTTTTATAATTGGATAAAAACTACATTGTAATATTTAAAATAATAAATTTAAAAATATAATTAAGAATATTTATTTTTACATTTGTTTCTTAATTAAAATTATTTATAATTATTATCAAAAAAAATAACATAATTACAAATAATATTTGTTAAAAATGTTGAGAATAAAATTTATATTAATAGGAGATACTAGAGTAGGTAAAACATGTATAATAAATCAATATACAAATAAAGAATTTAAAGTAGAATATAAAACAACAATAACAGCAGATGGAGATAAACAATTTAAAGAAATAAAAGTAGGAAATAAACAAGTAAAATTAGAAATATGGGATACAGCAGGACAAGAACGATATAGAGCAATAAATAAAATATTTATGAATAAAGCAAAAATTGCAGCAATAGTTTATGATATGACTAATCAAAAATCATTTGATAATTTAAAAAATTGGTATAATGAATTAAAAGATAAAAGTGATTCAGTTAAAGTAATTGGTATTATTGCAAATAAAAGTGATTTATATGAAGAAAAAGTTATTAATAAAGAAGAAGGTGAAAATTATGCTAAAGATATTAATGCTTTATTTTTTGAGACTACTGCTATGGATTATGAAAGTGTTGCTGCAGTTTTTGAAGGTTTAACTAAAAAATATGTTGAAATGGAAGAAAAAAAAGGAAGAATAAAACAAGAGGAAGAATTAAAATCACAAAAAAAAGTAGAGAAAAAGAAAGAGGAACAAGAAAGAAAAGTAGAACAACTTGAAATTTCAAAACATACTAATAATCAAAATAAAAATAAAAGTAAAGAATGTTGTTAATTTATTTATTTTTAATATTAAATTAAGAAATTTAATATTTTTTATATATTAATTTTCATTTATTATTAGTATGAAAAATTCAATTTTATTATTTATTGATATTAAATTTGAAATTGAAATATTATAATTTTGATTGACATAAAAATAATTGTTACTTGTTTTTATAATCTTTTTAATAATTATTCATAATTTTCTTTATTGCCTATATTAAAT
>Ga0256407_10010209_pt1 | contig 13256 bp, 25 predicted proteins | sample RumenRJG_04DNA_FD_193489 | JGI IMG/M metagenome (GOLD analysis project Ga0256407, IMG submission 193489) | Bovine rumen microbial communities from Lethbridge, Alberta, Canada - RJG_04 | ecosystem: Host-associated > Mammals > Digestive system > Stomach > Rumen | place: Canada: Alberta... | reverse complement strand
ATTTAGCTGTATACTTACGATTACCATCAAGAGCATAACCAGTAATGTATTCAGAAATAACATTATATTCAATACCCATTTCTTCCCAAGAATACAAATAATCTTTTGTTGCCTTTGCAATCTTTTTCAGGATCTGACCGAACTCATCATTTGCTCGTTCTTCCCACAATTTCATTTCTTCGTTGAGATTCATATTCTTTATATTATTAATCTTCAGTATGGAAATATGTATAACTAACAATCATCTCAGGATCTTTCCGGTCATTATTGACAATGCATTCCCTGATTTGAACTTCATCAAAACCATTGTAAATAACCTCATCAGAATCAACCAACTTATCGGTTTCTCTATCTAATGTCTTATAATGTTTATTCAAATTTTCCTCCATCCATTTTCTCATCCACTTCTTAGCACCTTTGAAAGTAAAAGTGCGATTAAGAACTTGACCTTTGAATGAAATCTCCCAGAATGTAAATTTAATCTTCATTGTTTATTTATTTTGATTACAAATATAATGGAGTTTTTATGTTAACTACCATACATAAATAATATAGTAAAGAAAATAAAAAATTCAAATATTATTAGAAAAATAATTTGAAAATAAAAGGGAGAATCAATCTCCCTTCATATACAAAACTTCTTTTCCATACGTTTCTGCTGTAAATTTCTCAACCTTACAGCCTTTTGAATTTTCCCATCCAGGACACATCAAAATTGCATCACATAATATAACTTGTTCAATATCTCTACCCATATAATATGCAGTACGTTCAATTGCAAGATGATTACCTAATGCTTCATCATCAATATGATTTGCATCAATCGGAGAAACATAATCATATTTTGGAAATTTCATCTGTAAATATGTTTTTGCACATTCATTGCGTTTATAAACAGTATCTTCATGAAATGCAATTGGTAAAGATATATAAATTTTCTTTTTATTCATGTATTATCATTTCTAATAATTTTCCGTATGCAAGCATTTCTCCTGAGTGAACACACATCTCCTTTAAGTAATCAACATCGTTCGTACTTAAATAATCATTTTCAGCAAGTTCATAATTTACTTTTGCTTTATCATATAATTCTGATAGTAATCCCGGAGTAATCATTCGTTTATCTAATTAATTTATATATCAAATGTCTGCTCTAATAATGCTTCCATGTTTTCCATAACATCTTGATGCATTTCTTCATCAGTCATTACTTTTCTATAATTAATATTTCCATTAGTCCATCTATGTTGAACTTTAATAAAATCAATTAATTGGTTTTCAATTGTATCTTCTTCATCATCCCAATCTTCAATTCTACAATATGGAACTTCATCAAATGACATATCTGTTACGTCATCATTCAATATAATACCATCTCCGCCACAACGACCATTTACTGTTTCATAGAATATAACATCACCATCAAATGTATATTCATCTTTTGCATTTTTGTTAATCTTTGTGAACTTAATAGCCATTGAACCTGATTCATATCCTTCAAAGAAATACCATTTATCATTATAAAATTGTTCAAAATTAACAGTTTCTTTAGCTGATTTTACAATTTCTCTAACCTCAGGTATATCGTCAATAATACGTTGTGCTGTATAAAATGGATCATTCTCAAATGGAAGTTTACCATTTTTATCGAGATGATGATCAAATTTCTTTAATGGTAAATCTGGGTTATTTATTTCAACAACATCATGAAGTTCGCGCCCATCACACATAAGGTTTATAACTTGTTGTATTGCATCTTGAATTGATGGTGAAAACTTTTCATAAGTATTTTCAAGCTTATTCTTTTTACGACGCTTACCTTCAGTTATAATTAATCTACAATATGACTCAAGCATATCAAGACTGTCTTCTGTATCGTCTTTTAATGGATAATGTTCAAGAGGTGCTTCATATACATAATTATAACTCCATACCCAATGAGTCCATATATCAAAATAATATTCTTTATTCTTCATCTTGTTTTATCTTATAAATTTTATTATATTCAATTGCAACAATATAACGATTTTGTGGAGTCTTATAGTTACCACAATAATCCAAAATTATTGGAGCAATATCTTTAATAACACACCCACCAAATTCAAACATTCCAACAACAGAACCATCTCTATCTGCTAAAACAACTTCAATTCCATCATCAAAATTTTCTTGTTTTACAAATTCAATAACATTATAATCATCACTCCAGTCAATAACTGAAATATATATCATATTTTTTTCATTACCAAATGCAACATGGCTTACACATTCAGTAAATCTTATATCACCTGTTTTAAGTCTAAATTCAAATAAATCACTCCACATTATTTCTTGTGGAATATCTCCAACTGTACATTCAATCTTGTTCATCACTTGATATTTTATATCTTTCTCGATTTGGATATACTATGTTATTAAATCTTTGAAATAATGCAAGAACATCATCAATCCAACAATCATCAAATGTTAAAACATGTTCTCCGTCAATATAAAGTGAAATACAATCACAAACTTTGAAATGCTCTAATTTAATTTTATGTTCGTATGTTGTATCATCAGGATCTCCAATGTTATGATATACTGTTATTTCTTCATCAATCATAATTTAATGCTTTACATCTGAACTTCCAAAACCTTTATCTCCTCTTTGCGAGTTTTCCATAATCTTATCATAATTGTCTTCATCAGTTTCAATATATTCATCATGAAAAACAGGAATCAACATCATCTGTGTTAACTTATCACCACAATAAACAATGTTCTGTTTATTTTCAATTACTTCCTTAGTATATGACATTGAAAGATGTACAAATCCAGCATAATCTTCATCAACAAGACAAGCACGAACATCCCATCCTTTATTACCATTACCTGACTTATTTACATATAATCCTGCAACACCAATACCAAGTAATCTAAATAAATCAACTAAATGTGTTGGATTTGGACCGGTTTTATCACTAAGAACAGTATCTAATGCAACCTTAATACCTGAATTAATAAACAATGTATCATTAAGATGCATCTTAACACCCACCTTATTATTTATTTCATCATAAATAACAAATTCACTAATAAAATAATCAATAGCCATTAGTATTGATGTATTCTTGATTTCCTCAAGGTCAGGATTATATACAGCAAAAAATAAATGAACCAAGTTAGGAATTTGTTCTACAGGAATATTTGAATTTCTATCGGCAAGAACAATATTAAATCTTTGTGCAATACCTTCAATATATTCGTGTGTTTTTCCATACGATTTTTCAAATGCTTTATAAGCAAGTTGTACCTTTTCAGGTGTATCTAAGTTTGGAATATAATAATCAGTTCCAGCTGATGTATAAGTATTTGTTGGCTTTATGCCAAATGCGTTATAACACTTCATTCAAATTTTAACATATATTTATAAATTTAAATAGTTTTAACAATGCAATTATTCTAAATTAAATGTTCTTTTTTCATAATCATCTGGATATATATAACTGAGCATCTTTGTATTTAATTTTGACATTTCTTTGAAATAATCACTATTAGAATCAACCATTGTCATAGTTCTTAAATCAACTAAACATCTATCATACATTGCTTTTAATATATCCTTATTTGTACTAAAATCTTCAAACAAACTTGCAATTGCCGCAACTGTACCTAATCTTGTATCATTAGGATTTTCTCTAATTATAGATCCTTGTGTAGCTCTATAATTAATTTCAATTGTATTTGCAATAATTATCTTACTTGCATTATATATCCAATATGGAGTTGTACGAATATCCTCAAATGTTCTTGATGTATCGTATGGCCTTGTTTCAACTATTGAACGCTTTAATATTTTTGTCCATGGCATGAATTTAATTAAGTTATCATAAAACATTACTGAAAGATTACCAACATGATTATTATTTATTACAAATGTTTTATTTGATACAAGATTTTCACGTTCTCCATTTTGATTAATATATTTAATACCAAATTCAATTATATCTGCATTATGTTCAACTATCATATTATAAGCTCTTAATACAAAATCATTATTGATATAATAATCATCTGCATCTAAGAACATTATATAATTTCCAGTTGAATTTGCTATACCAAAATTTCGAGCGCCGCCGCACCCAAGATTTTGTGGAGTCTTAATTATTTTATATATACAACTACCTAATTGTCCATACTCTTTGAAAAATATATCAATAATTTCATGGGTTTTATCTTCTGAATTATCATCTATTAAAATATATTCAATATCAAAATTATCTGAAATTTCTTGTTCCCATACACTATTAATACATTTCAAAATATAGTTTTCACAATTATAGAAAGTTGTAATAATACTTACTTTATCTTTCATTAAATTAAAAGATATTTATTTATAGAAGATCATAATAGTATTTTCAGTTAATCTATCAATAACTCTAAACTTATTTGCACAAGGCCAATTGTTTTCTGTTTCGGTTGGAACTGCTATTCCGTTTTCGCCTACAGTACATAATTGACCAGGCTGACATGTTCCATCATCAACCACAATACATTTACCTAATAAATTTACTCTTATCCATTCAGGTCTATCTGAACGCTTTTTGTAAATTCTCGATTTATCAAATTGTTCATTTATAACTGGAACAACTTCAGTATCTTTATATGTTGCAATATAAGGCATTTCATTAATGTCATCATATGCATTTACTGCAACTGCTTTATCCTTTTCCTGTAAGAAGCAATCTCCATATTCATTACAAAGATATTTTCCTTGCCATTCTTCAGGATCATCTGATGCTATAACTGTATTAATAGTTGTAACACCAATAGGATAATCTCCTTTATTTGCTAATTTGATTTTCCCAGGTTCCTTTTCATCAAAAGCAACAAATCTTCCATAAGGAATCATATCAAACTTAAAAAGTTCGGACCATTCATACATCTCAGAATATCCGAACTTGTTCATTAAACTGTTTATAAACATGTTTTAACGATTGTAATTTTTTGGATCCTTGCCTTCAGCAATTATCTCAGCTTTTGTCTTAATAAACTCAAGCTTCATTGTATTCAAGTAATTTTCAACTATATTCTTGAAACGACGATAGTTAAACTTTCCTTGTACTTCAATTGTAATACATGGATCTGTCAACATATTTTCAGTAGCAATTTCATATCCAACTTCCTTGTTAATCTTTGTATCGTAAGGATGCTGTTTTGACATTCCAATTACTAATATTGTCTTCTCTTGATTTTTTACGGGTTTTAGAGAAGTCTTTTGCCCATTCAAATTTAAGTATCCCTCTGAAGGAACACCGACTTTATATAAGTTACCTACAAATGCAACAGCCTGCAATGTACCGTACTTTCTATAATGTCTACCATTAATACTTACATCTGTGTATACATCTCTATTTTGAGTTGCTGTAGTATACGTAAATGTGTTAACTAACTCTTTAAACAAAAATTTATTTTCACCAAAATTCATAATGTTTAAAAATTTAATAATACGTCTTTACTGTTTTATAATATGATTCTTTACAATGTTTAATACTCTCCTTTGGAACTGCGTCTTGATGAATAACTTTAATAGTACATCCTAAAACTGTTTTCAAATCAAGAACTTCTAATGTATCTTGTTCAATTTCATTATCAAAAAATGTACATAAAAATTTTGATAATCCTGAGCTCCAAGTTGTTACTTCAAATGATTCAACAAAATAATTATCACAAATACTATTTAATTCTTCTTCATCAGTTATTTTTGAGTTCCAATATAAAAATGTAACTAATGCATCAAAAGATACAAATGCAAATTTTGAATTTTTATAATATGGAATTGCATGTTTCCATGGCTTCATTTCACTGAATAAAGAATTTACTTTCTTTTCTCCAATTTTTTTACAATATGTAGGAGGCATGCCAAATACAACATCTCCTTTATATTGTTTATGTATTAATCTATAAACTCTCATACTTCTTTTTTATTTAAAGGTTCACAATGTGTCCAAAATCCAAATAAATCCCAATGATCTTCATCTCTTAATTTATCAATATCATAAACATCATTAATAGAATGTATTTTAAGTTCCTCCCCTTTATTATCAAAAACATAATAAAACGCTACTCCATTTTTAAATTCAGAATCAAAATCAACTCTTACAAATTTGCATTCTATCATTGGTATAGTATGCATCACAGACATTTCAATATCTGATAATTTATATGGCCACATAATTCTAAACATATCTCCTTCCTTAGGATCTGGACGATTATTAAAATCTTCCCATAAATCTTTAATAAAAGGGGCCATTACACTGACAAATTTGTAAAATTCTTTATATGTACCTATCATATTATTTAACTTCTTTAACAAAATTAATATAGTTACATATATAAAATTAATTAAACAAAAAAGGTTGGAAAATTTCCAACCTATATAAATTATTTTTCAATTTTTGACTTTGCTTCTTTTTTGAAACTAGCTTTAGCATCGGCATTTTCTTTATTCAATTCATCAACCTTTGCTTTAGCTTCATCTTCGGAATAATAGAAATTTTCCATTGTTCCATCACCCATGTATACTACATAAACATCTTCTGAAGATTCAGCTTCTGTAATAAACTCTTGTAATGATTTCATTTATGTCGTTCTATATATTTTTATAATTTAAATTCTCCCGATATAATTATTGCTTGTGTATTGTATTCGTCTTCTACTGTTGCGATATAATTATCATTATATTTGTATATGCAAAATATTGTTGAATTATTGTCTTCTATTTCATCAACTTTTTTATCATCAGTACATTCATCCCATAAATGATCTAATGTTTTATCCCAATCATAATCATTATATAAATGAACAGGAATATCTGTTGGAAAATATTTTTCTAATTTTTTAATTGTATTTTTTGATATATCGTTATCATCAACTGATAAATCAATTTCATCAATATACCCTTCTTGACTAGGCATAACGGTTATTTCTTTTGTTGATTCTAATATGAATTTTTTTATGTCTTTCATATTATAATTATATTTATTTAATCTTATTGGTTAATGTCTTTTATTCTTTGTATTATTTTATTTGCTAAATTAGGATAATCTTTAAATGCATTTTGACATTGATTATATGACATATCAGCAGAAGTTGGATTATAATCTCCAGGAATTATTATATCTGCAGTTACTTGTTCTTCTTCATCCTCAATATCTTCAAAATCAATAGGATCTTCAATAAGGAACCAATATTTACCTTTTAATACTATTTGTTTTTTATTAATTGCTTTATATAATTCTTGTATATTAGGCAATAACATATAATTCATATATTCAGTTTTATCAATATCATCAATATTAAAATAATCTTGTGCATTATCACTATTTAATGCTTGTTTAACTTCTTTTGTTACACTTCTAAATAATTTATTAAATTCTTTAGAATTTTTAAATTCTTTATCATATTCATTCAATTTATTACAACGGTCCAAAAATACCTTATTTTCAATTTCATCATATTCTTTATATGCTTTTCTTACAGATGAATCTTCAATATAAATATCAACCCAGCCGTTATCGAAAATATCAACATCAAATTTATCTATTTTATTATTTTTTAATTGTTTTTTTGCTTCTTCAGCAAATTTTTCTACAGCATTTTCAGTTTTTGAATGATAAAAACATCCAACATTAAAATGAATACTGTATGTTTTTTCATTAACTGGAGTTTTATTAACCATTAATCTTGATGATTCTTTACTACCACCATATTTTTGACATATATCATCAATAATATCCCAATATTTATCAAAAATAGGATTAATTTTATTACGTAATTTTTCACCTTCTTTTTCACGTACATCTACTAATTTTTGTGTTAAATCATCTAATTCATTTTTTAAAATAGATAATTTATCATTTTTCTTTTTACCCTCATTAATATTACATATATCAAATATAATATTTTCTGATAAAAATTTATTAATTTGTTTCATATTATTAACTTATTTATTTACAATTATCAACATTGTTTCTCCCTTTTCTAATAATTCAAGAAGTTCTTTATATGTGTATTCTTCTTCATTATCATCATATTCAATAAAATCTCCATTAGGTCTCCAAGTATGCATTTCAAATTCTTTATCCATATCAACAACCCATGTTGATTTATTTTTTAATGTTGCAAGAAAGAAACCTTTGTCTATCCAATATTTGCCAACATGTTCATATTGTTTTGATACTTTATCTAATGATTCTTTATCGTAACAATAATACGCAACATCAACTTTCTTTTTTGTTTTGATGTCTTTAACTGTTACTTCATCAATAGTTTTACCTTCTAAAAACAATTTAAGATCTTTCATAATTATAATAAATTATCTCCTCTTGAATCATCATCTTCTGAATCATCATCGTCATCATCTGATTTAGACTTTGAATCATCATCCTTATCTTCATCCTTATCTTTATTATCTTCATCATCATCTTTGCGTTCTTTACGTTCGCCTGTTAATGAGAAAATTGCAGGATCATTAGTTTTATCTGCTTCTAACAAATCAAGAATTGATTCAATAAGTTTCTTAACTTCTTCAGGCAATTCAATTAATGAATCTTCAGCAAAATCTTGTACCCAAATTGCTTGTTCACCTTTACCAAATATATGCATTAATGAACGTGTATTTTCAACTGTTATTTCTTTATATCCATCTGCACCGTCAGTTTTACCAAATGGCATTTTCTTTGAATATTTCCAACGTAATGCAATTGCTTCTTCACCTGTCTTAAATTTGATAGCTGAAAAATAATATTCACGAGGCAATTGAATTTCTTTTGCAACTAAAAGTTCAAGTTGCTTTGCTGCCTTTACTTTATCGGGCCCATCAAGAAGTTCCAATACCTTTTCAACAGTCTGTGATTTCATTTCCTCTTCACCATCGTCTTCTTTAATAAATGTTCCAATTTCAAACTCATCTAACATTGATTCATTTGCTGCTTCAGGCATTGAATTAAGAGCCATCTTTGTTGGATCTTCTGCAGTTTTTATATCATTTGGTGAGAAATAAACAACATAATATCCACCAAGATTAATAAATGTAACCGTTGGCAAACCTTGTGATGTTATATAACCATATAATGAACTTGTACCATAAGTAAATACATCATTATACATTGCTCTCCAAAGTATTTCTTCAGTCTTTTGTTTTGATATAAATTGTGAACTTGATAACTTAATTGAAACATTATCTTCACCAACTTCAGCAACAACACCAAGTAACAAACAGAATAAATTCTTTACATTTGTTAATATGTTTTGAATAGGTGTATAATGATTGGTAACACCTGTCTTATTTAATTGATTACCAGGTTGTACACCTTCTTTAATTATTCTACTTAATCTTTTCATAAATATTTATAATATATGTACTTTATTAAAAATAAACATTAATTTAGAACTGTCTCCAAAAATGGAAAATTTGTTGTAATGTTGCTTTACTAAATTTACCTTCTGTAAAGAATGCAGTTGGTAATAATCTTGCAGGTATATTGAATGTTGCTCCTCTTAACACAGGAATATACATTTTTGTACCGAATGCAATTTTCTGATTAGTCTTTAACAAATGTTTTAACATCTTATAAGACATAATCATATTTGGTTTTGTACTTGCCTCATTAAAATATTTTTCAAAATATGGACGGAAATGAGTAAATACTTGTTCAAGTATTCTTGCTCTTGTAAATGGGGGATAATAATGTAAGTTCAACATACACTCACGAATATTGCCATCTTCAGTTCTCATAATACCGAAACTTATACAAAATGGATAATTATCATAATATTCAAGTTCCTCTTTGAACTTTGGCTGCGAATAATTAAATAAAACAATTTGTCCAGGCAAAATGTATTTTTTGTCTGGTCTTAAATTTCTTAATATTTCTTTATAAGCTAATTTAGAGCGCATTGATGTTGGTTTCCTTGCTAATGGATGATTATCAATTGCAGCATCTAAATGGAATGCTCTTATTTCATCATCGGTATATATTTTCTTATCTAAATCTTTAAGGTTAAATATATGACCTAATGTTGTTTGTTCTGGTTTCTTAATTAATGGCATTACAAGTCTCCGTTAAAATACTTTTGTATATAATGAAATACATCAGGCATAAACTTAAATGTTTTATTCTTAAATGTATCTGCATCTATCCATTCATATTTTGAATGTTCTCGAGAAATCTTTATATCAGGATTTGATTCTAATTTGATTAACCAATATTCTGTATCAGAAACAACTGAACCATTATTTTCATGCTCTTGTTTATCAATAGCTTTCATTTTTTGTTGTTCATTAAAAGTTAACTTGATTTTTGTTTCTTCTTCAATTTCTCTAATTATTGCTTCTTTATTGTTCTTATCTTTTTTGTCAACTGAACCACCTACGAATCCCCATTGTCCACCAAAGTTTTTCATATAGTTAGCTCGACGTAATATTAATATCTTTTCATCTTCAGATACCAATATCCCATCAACATAATGTTTTATCTCACCTTTATTTTCGTTAATCCAATCTGTTATATGTTTCATGATACGTATCTTTTAATTCCTGACCAAATTTTTTTATCTGATTTTGAAAATTCATCATCAGGACTATTTAATATATAATCACAAGTCTTTAAGATTATGTTAAAATATTTTTTAAGTAATGACCATTGAACTCTTGAATTATCATTATCAAGTTGTTCTAATCTTTTATTTAAATCATCATAATCTTCAAGTTCTTCTTTATCCAATTTTCCAAAGAACTCATCATAAAGCTTATATTCCTTCCACATTTGATATGCAACCATAATTGTTAACATATCAAGTTTTTTAATAGGACCTACTCTATTTTCATTTACAATTTCAACTAAATCTTTCATGCTTCTATTTCATTGAAATTTTTAATCTTAAATTTGCCTGATACATGGTCAGCAGCAAATAAAGTTACTTCATATTCAGTATCAATATATTCACCAACAAATACAAGTTTTTCATCTGATGATTGTTCTTCATCAAAATCAAAACCAGCTTTATACATTGCATCTTTAATATCATCAATTGGAGTCATTTTAAATCCATTTCTGATATTACCAAATTCCTTAAGAGCTAATCCTATTTCTTCATGAAGATCTTCAGATTGAGTTGATTCTAATATAAAATTTTTAATGTCTTTCATATTAATATGTAAATGTCTTTTTATGTTTATTATATAAATGAACAGCATGTATGGCTGCTTCTTCAAAGCCATCAAACTTATCACGTACTGGCCATCTACTATGACCGATATATTCAATATATACAGGATTATTTTTTCCTGTAGTATATAATCTTAATCCATCTTTATTTGGAAATTTATATACATATGATAATAAATCAAATCTTGTTGAATTTGGTTCTCTAACAAATTCAATACCATCTGATGTTTTTATACTATGAGGACCACTAAATTCAATTGATGGTAAATCTTTTTCATCATCATTTTTATTCACTTCATAAATATATGTTTTAATATCTTTCATAATTAATTATTTTTACTTATAAGTTTGCTAATTGTTATAATTATAGCCATTTCTGCTTTTCTAAAATCTCCAACAGTCCATTCTGATATTGGATCATCAAAACCATTTGATTCTAATTCTTCACAACAAGTTGAAAAAAGACAATTATAATATTCAAATTTGTCTTTTAATTTCTTATTATTTAATTTGTTAATAATTTCTTTTTCTTTATCATCCCAACAGCTATAATATCTTGAAAATTGGCCATCTTGATAACTAAAACGACCTTCATATCCCCTATATCCTTTTAATGTTGTGGAAGAAGCATATTCTTTAGCATCTTCAATTGTAGAATTTTTAAAATTTGATAAACATTCATCCCAATTTTTATTTAAATTTGGTATAATTTTAGATAAAAATGGTTCTATAATATCAATATATTCTTGAACTGCTTCTCTTGTTTTTTTAGAAACAGATTCATTAATTATTGTTTTTAAGTCTTTCATAATTTATAAACATATTTTTTCAAATGCATCAATTGCATCAAAATCATTATCTTGTCATTATATTATTATTCTTTATTTTCTTCTTTCTTGAAAAGAATTATTTTAGCTTCATCATCATCATGACCACCCATAGTTTCAACTATATTCAATAAGCTAACAACCAAATCAAATTCATTTTCTTTTGCTTCTAAATCAAATTTCATTGCTTTAGCACCAGCACGGATAATATCTGATAATCTATCCAATTCTTCTTCAGTACAAATCATTGTTGATTTTTGACCATAAGAAGCTTTATTACGTACTTCATTAATAGTATCTTTTAAGTCTTTCATTATTTAATTATTTATATTTATCAATAACCTATGCAACAAGACATATCGTACATATCAAATGGATCTTGTACTGTTCCTGCAGCATGACAATTAAGTGTTCCAACCATAAATGGATCTTCTGCTCCCTTTACATAAATTTCAACTTTATATTGTTTCCATTGTGACATACCATCTTTTGATTTACGATATCCACCATCATCAGGAGCAATAGACACTTCATATTCATGTGTTGGATTCTTAATAGTCTTAAAAGCATCTTCGATATCTTTTTTGACTAATCTTACTCCTTCCCATGATTCATCTCTATAAAAACGACCAGTTGTACCAGTTTTTTCTAATTGCTTATATATTGCATTCTGAACCTTCTTTTTTTCAGATGCTTTAATTGATTTATCTAATACACCATCTGAATATGATTCATTGAGTATATCCTTTAAATCTTTCATATATTTTATTCTATTAAATAATTTTATAATTTACTGATTATTTTATTTGCTATTATTAATGGATGCAAATCTTGAACTAATTCGATATTATATTTTTCACAAGTTAATCTAACATTATCCCATCTATAAAAATTAGGAGTGCAAAATACAATTAACTTTTTTGTATTTGCATATAATCCAAGTTCAAGAAGACTTATTGTAGATTTTGATTTATCTAATAAAACCATTGCTATTATATCTGATTTATCAAGATGTTCTTGCTCCCATTTAATTTGGTTTTCCATTTCTTCTTTTGATGGATTAGGATTCCAATGTTCGCGTCGTGGATTGAATACTTCACAAGATACTCCTAAATTAATTAATTCAATAATTACATTATCTTGCCAGTTTAATGATTCTCCATTATCAATTGTACCAGCTAAAAATATAGATTTTGTATTTAATTTATTCGCCCCTTTA
>Ga0256407_10010207_pt1 | contig 13257 bp, 11 predicted proteins | sample RumenRJG_04DNA_FD_193489 | JGI IMG/M metagenome (GOLD analysis project Ga0256407, IMG submission 193489) | Bovine rumen microbial communities from Lethbridge, Alberta, Canada - RJG_04 | ecosystem: Host-associated > Mammals > Digestive system > Stomach > Rumen | place: Canada: Alberta... | reverse complement strand
TTTGACTCTGTCATTCGTAGGTTCGAGTCCTGCTACCCCAGCCAATTGCGACCCATTAGCTCAGTCGGCAGAGCACTTGACTTTTAATCAAGGTGTCCGGAGTTCGAATCTCCGATGGGTCACCAATCCACCTTATTCCAGGATTCGGAGAGGTGTCCGAGTGGTTTAAGGAGCCGGTCTTGAAAACCGGTGATCCCGCAAGGGACCGTGGGTTCGAATCCCACCCTCTCCGCCAAGAAGCCTATTTGGAGAAGTACTCAAGTGGCTGAAGAGGACGGTTTGCTAAACCGTTAGTGTTCGATAAGGGCAGCATGGGTTCGAATCCCATCTTCTCCGCCACCTTTTTAGGGGTATAGCTCAGTTGGTAGAGCAGCGGTCTCCAAAACCGCGTGCCGTGGGTTCAAGTCCTACTGCCCCTGCCAATTAAATCGGGGTGTAGCGCAGTTTGGTAGCGCAACTGGTTTGGGACCAGTGGGCCGCGGGTTCAAATCCTGCCACCCCGACCATTTTTCTGAATACGATCATGCCGGGGTGTAGCGCAGTTTGGTAGCGCAACTGGTTTGGGACCAGTGGGCCGCGGGTTCAAATCCTGCCACCCCGACCATTTTTTCATAATTGACGGGCCATTAGCTCAGAGGTTAGAGCAACCGGCTCATAACCGGTCGGTCCTTGGTTCGACCCCAAGATGGCCCACCATTATGCTCAGGTAGCTCAGTAGGTAGAGCAGGGGACTGAAAATCCCCGTGTCCCTGGTTCGATTCCGGGCCTGAGCACCACGAAGATCTGTCGCGTTCCGGCAGATCTTTTTAATATTATTATCGTCAACGTAAAGAACACTTGACACAGTATGATTACATGATAAAATGTCATTGTAAAGATGCACAAGTGTTCGATACGGAGACTTATGGAGAATAATCTCGCAAAGATCAGAAAAGAAAAAAAGATCGGGCAAAACTATCTGGTGGAGCAGCTCGGAGTATCGAGGCAGTCCATCAGTTCCATTGAGAACGGACGATGCACGCCTTCGCTTGAGCTTGCAATGGATATAGCCTATCTGCTTGACATGCCGATCGAAGAGATCTTCATCCATGAAAATCGTTTCAAATAAGTCCGCACGGATACAGCTGAATATTTTTTAATAATAGGACATGTAAGCCGGCGCTCATTATAAAATGACGGACGAAAGAATAATCTTATTCTTTTCGTCTTTTTAGTTTACAAATAATTATTTACTTCTATGAAATACAGGGAATACATAAAACTGAATATCTTCATCACGGCGTGCCTGTTCGCAATGATAGTTGCCGCTTTTGCGGTCATGTCCTTTGCGTCATCATCGCTTGATGCGTCTGCACAGATCGATTCTTCTGATGGAGCTATACTGAGAAAAGGAGCTTCGACAAGTTCTGAAAGACTTTCTGTTCTGTCGGATAACACCAGCATAGTCATCCATAAGGAAGTATTCACATCAAAGACCAGTACTGCAAAAGAAAACAAATGGTATTACGTTACGGCCAACGGCAGACAGGGATTCGTAAGAGCTGATCTGGCGGATAACATCAAGTATGGTTCTGCAGCAGGGAAAACGACAGAAGCCGTCAACTACCGCTACGGCGCCGGAACAGAGATGAAGAAAAAAGGGTACTTCAGCAGAAATACAGGTGTGACTGTAGTGATGCAGGCAGAGCCTGTGTATTCAACAAGAGGCACAAGTTCTACATGGTATAAGATAAAGAAGGGCTCGGATTACTATTATGTATGCTCCAGCAAAGTGAAGCTGACAGGCTCATTCACACCGCCGTCAGGAGGTACGACAGCTGCTTCTTCAACGGCTTCAGCTTCAACATCAACGTCAACGGGCAGTTCAGCCAGCGGAGGAATAACAGCTTCTGCGCAGATAAATTCTTCCGGCGGAGCTGTACTGAGAAAATCAACGTCAGTGAGCTCAGAAAACCTTGGAGTCATCTCAGATAACACCGGCATAGTCATACATAAAGAAGTATTCACATCGAAGACCAGTACTTCAAAAGAAAACAAATGGTATTACGTTACGGCCAACGGCAGACAGGGATATGTAAGATCCGATCTGGCAGATAACATTAAGTATGGTTCTGCAGCCGGCAAAACGACAGAAACTGTCAACTACCGCTACGGCGCCGGAACGGAAATGCAGAAAAAGGGATACTTCAGCAAAAACACGAATGTGACAGTGGTGATGCAGGCTGAGCCTGTGTATTCAACAAGAGGGACAAGTTCTATATGGTATAAGATAAAGAAGGGATCGGATTACTATTATGTATGCTCCAGCAAAGTGAAGCTGACCGGTTCATTCACACCTCCGGCAGGGAGTACGACATCAGCTTCGGCCTCAACAGGCAGTTCTGCAGGCGGCTCATCTGTTTCTGATCAGGAGTTTATCAGGCAGCTTGAAAAGGCAGGTTTCCCTGATTCCTACAAAAAGAAGCTTACAGAGCTCCACAAGGCTCATCCTAACTGGGTGTTTGAGGCCTATAAGACAAACATATCCTGGAGCACGGCACTGTCCAAACAGAGCAAGGGCGGGACCTCTCTTATCTCAAGATCTTATCCGTCTTCATACAGAGACGGTTCAAAGCAGTATGAGCCGGGCTGGTACAAAGCCAAAAGCTCTGTGGTTGCATACTATATGGATCCGCGCAATTTCCTCAACGAGAACAGCATATACATGTTTGAGGTGCTGACTTACAAGCCGAAAGTACAGACTTCGTCGGTCGTAGGCGCAATTCTGGCACCGACAAGGCTGCCGGCAAACGGATTCACTGCCAGCGTATTTGTGAAGGCAGGAGAGCTCACAAATGTGAGCCCTGTATTCCTTGCTTCGAGGGCAAGGCAGGAGACCGGCGGCGGAAGCGATGCTATCACAGGTACAAAGGTGCTCGGCACCAAGGTGTACAACGCTTTCAATATAGGAGCGTTCGGCGGTACGAATCCTCTGTACAACGGACTCCTTTATGCTTACGCAAAGGGATGGACCACTCCTGCTAAATCTGTTGAAGGGGGAGCTAAGGAACTGTCCAAAAACTATATCAGCCAGGGACAGCACACAGGTTATTATCAGAGGTTCAATGTAAGGAATGGTGCGAACAAGGTAGCTACGCATCAGTACATGACGAATATCACTGCTCCTTATTCGGAGGCGGTCTCAACAAAGACTTCATACACAAAATACGGTATCCTGAACCAGCCGCTGGTATTTGAGATACCGATATACGAAGGAATGCCGGCTTCAACGAAGCTGCCGTAAAAAAGGTCTCCCTTGCGAACAATGTCATTAAGTTAAGATGACTAAGAGATACTCTCTCATCAGAAATGATGAGGGGGTATTTTTTCTTGAACACGTTGTGCGCCTTTAGGCCCGCCCCCACTTGAGCCCGCCCCCACCGGACGCATTTTTTCCATTAAAAAGGCTTGACACGACAGTAGACTTGTGCGGCCGCTTTTATTGGCCATACATCAAAGCCAATAAAAGCGGCCTTTTGATCAGAGTTAGAACACACGCTTGAAAGGAGGTTTCGGAATGAATGCAGCATGTGTAAAACGAACTCTGATCGAACAGATACAAAAGCTATCCGAGCACCCGAAACTTTATTGTCGGAATCCGGGACGGGATTTTACGAGAAAAAGGAAGCTATCCTTTTGCACATTGATCTCTTTTATCCTCAATATGCGCGGAGGGCCTTTAACGAGTGAGATAATAGATTTCTTTTCCGATGAGAAATGCATTGTATCCTCATCCGCGGTCGTACAGATGAGAGATAAGCTGAAGCCGGAGGCGTTCAGATCGTTGCTGATCAACTTCAATTCCCAGATGGAGAATATGAACCAGCCAGAAACAGAAAACGGACTTCGTATCCTTGCCGTAGATGGGTCGGATATCCAGATACCGATGGATCCTGATGATGAGGATTCCTTCTATCCGGGAGTAAATGGTCAAAAGCCGTATAACCTGGTCCACTTGAATGCGATCTACGACCTGCTTCAACAGACATACTTAGATGCGGTCATCCAAAAGAGCCGAAAGCAGAATGAACGCAAAGCTCTGATCGAGTTGGCAGAATCCTCGCCAGTCGAAAAGGCTCTTGTAATCGTTGACCGTGGTTATGAGTCATATAACACGTTTGCGCATATTCATGAAAGAGGCTGGTTCTATCTTGCACGAATAATAGATGGGAAGAGGGGGATCGCAAGTGGATTAGCCTTGCCTGATGAAGATGAATTTGATCTTGAGATATCCTTAAATCTGACTCGCAGCTTTACAAACGAAGCCAGAGAACTATGCAAAGACAAGAACCATTACAGATATATCCCACAAAATGTGAACTTCGACTATCTTCCGCTGTTGAAAGGCACTTTTGGAACAAAGCCGGTTTTTTACAATCTCGAGTTCAGGATAGTTCGGGTAAGGATATCTGATGATCTACTTGAGACTTTGATCACAAATCTGCCTGCGGATCAATATCCTCCGGAAAGATTAAAAGAACTGTATAACATACGCTGGGGGATAGAAACTTCCTTCAGAAGTCTGAAATATACAGTGGGGATGCTGCATTTTCACTCAAAAAAAGCAGAATGCATCTTCCAGGAAGTGTACGCAGCTCTTATCGTCTACAACTTCACGGAATGGATCACTGCCCAGGTAATCATTCACAAGTCAAAACTCAAGCATACATACAAGGTCAATTTCTCTGCCGCTGTTCATATATGCAGGAAATTTCTTGCTGAAAAAATGCATCCGCCGGATGTTGAATCATTGATTGCAAAATATATTGTTCCGATTCGCCCAAATCGGAAATATGAGCGCCGCTTATCTAAACACAGTAAAGGCGCTGCAATCAACTTCACCTATAGAATAGCATAGTTTTGAGACATTACCATAGCGAAAACTATCACAGCGCACATGCTGGGGCGGGTCCAGGATGGGCGGGCTTGAAATGCGCAGAAATAACTTGCTGTTGATACTGCAGGCATCTTCTTGTCTTACTTTATCTCCAAAACCTGTATTAATACAAAGAAAAACTGGGATCTGCTTAAAATGCAGTTCCCAGTTGATTCTGCTTTGCCATTAACTTAATGACATTGCCGACTCTCCGGCTGCTTTTTGTAATGCTCTTTATCGTGTTTCAGGATCTCCCGGTGATCAGTCCCATAGGTTGAGAGGGTAGGTGCCGTCTGCTTTCAGAGCCGCGAACTTCGCAACTACATCAGGCTTGTCCTCTTTGTATGTGACTCCGAACCACTTGTCTGAAGATGTGAGTACTTCATATGTGGCGGATCCGTCGGCTATCTGATCGTTGATAGGAGTCTGGATGTAGTACTCGCCTTTCATAGGGTTTTCTTCCATGATGCGGACGAGAGCCTTTCTGAAGCCCTCCTCAAGGACCTTCATGTACTCGAGCCCGAATCCCCAGAGATTCATGGAAACAGGAGCGTCGGAAGGGATGATCTCCTTGCTGCCGTCCGGAAGAGTATCGGTTATGGTGCCGTCGGCTTCCTTGCCGATCTTGAGGTGCTCAACTATGTCTGTGAGATATCCGTCCTTAGCCTTGCAGATGCCGCGCGATACCGTGCCGTTCTCAGACAGTGTCTTTTCGACTTCGAATCCCACCATGCAGTTGTGGGAAGCGTCTGCCTTTGTTGTCAGGAATTCATATATCTTTTCAAAGCCCTCTCTGCCGTAATAGTCGTCAGCGTTTATGACGGCAAACGGAGCGTCGATGATATCGCGTGCCGAGAGAACTGCCTGGCCGGTGCCCCATGGCTTTGTGCGGCCTTCAGGGAGGCTGAAGCCCTCAGGAAGATCGCTGCCTTCCTGGAACGCGTAGTGCACTTCATACTTTTTGGCTGCGCCGTTTTCGATGTGCTCTTTGAAGACATCTTCAAAATCGTGCTTTATGATGAAGCATACCCTGCGGAATCCCGCCTGATAGGCATCATAAAGACTGAAATCCATTATGATGTCGCCCTGATCCGTGATGCGGTCGAGCTGCTTGTTTCCGCCATATCTGCTGCCCATTCCCGCAGCCATGATGACTAAAATAGGTTCCATGTGATCCTCCTTTTACTGTAATGCCGCGTTGAGGCGTGCGCGCACCATCTCTTCACCCATGATCTGCTGGATAGCCCAGACGTCAGGGGACTGCGCGCGTCCCATAAGCGCTATTCTTATCACTGTGCTCACATGTCCCACATGCCCTTTGTATTCTTCAGGATGTTTTTTGAAATCCTTCGGCTTTGCCGCGTAGCCGAGTGAAACGGCGATCTCCCTTATTTTGCCGAACCACTGCTCGTTGTCATCGGAATGATCATAGCTGTCGAGATAAGCCTTAAGGATGGCTTCGGCATCCTCAGCCGCTTCAGCCGGATACTCATCCTTTCTGCTGAAGGACTCGTCAAAGAAGTAATCGATGAATTCCATTATCTGCTTAGCGTAGACGAGATCCGCTCTCGGACGCGCGTCGTGCCTTCCGAGGTCGAGTATCTCAGCGAGATGATCGATGTCTTTGAACATGAAGCCGTACTCGGGCGCGAATTCATCAGACCATGACTTCAGCCATAAAGCAAGCTCGCGTGCGTCGATGTGAAGCAGGGTATTCTTGCTTACATCGTTAAGCTTGTCGAGGTCGAAGAGAGCTCCGCTGCTCGACATCTTCTCTGTAGTGAATTTAAAGCTGTCAGCAGGAGCATCAGGATTCTCGATGCGCCACTCCTCGTAATTCGAGTTGAGTATGGTGAGCAGATATTCCCTGACTGCTGCCGGGTGGTAGCCCTCCTTGCGGTAGAAGTCGAGCGAGAGCTCAGGATCCTTGCGCTTTGAAAGCTTGCGCTTGTTTCCGTCTTCGCCTATCTTCATCAGCTGCGCCGTGTGACAATAGACCGGAAGCTCCCATCCGAGGTCCTCAAAGAGCTCCACATGTATAGGAAGTGACGGAAGCCACTCTTCGCCGCGAACCACATGGGTGGTGCGCATAAGATGGTCGTCAACGACATGTGCGAAATGGTATGTAGGAATACCGGTCTGTTTGATGATGACTACGTCAAGGAAGTTGTCTGGCACCGAAAGCTCGCCGCGGATGGCGTCGCTTACCGTGTGCCTCGCGGTCTCTTCTGCTGAGGCGTTAGGCACGCCATTTGATTTAAGTCTGATGACGAAAGGCTCGCCGGCCTTTATCCTCGAAACGACTTCAGCTTCAACTGCTTCGTCCTTGTCCCAGTCTCTGTATTTTGACCAGCCTGCATAGATTCCAGGGGCCAGCTTTTCTGACTCCTGCTGCTCGCGGATCGCGCTTATCTCGTCTTCGCTGAGGAAGCACGGATAGGCGAGCCCCTGTGCCAGGAGTTTTTTGGCGAATGTCCTGTATATCTCTCCTCTGTGGCTCTGGGTGTAGTCTCCGTAGTCGCCGATGTCGCCGTTTTCGGTAACGCCTTCGTCAAAGCGGATGCCGAAAAAGTCGAGCGAGCCGATGATGGTCTCTACAGCGTTTTCAACAAAGCGCTTGTCGTCGGTATCCTCGATCCTGAGGAAAAACCTGCCGCCGCTCTGGTGCGCCAGTCTTTCGTCCACAAAGGCTCCGTAAAGATTGCCCAGATGGATGAATCCTGTAGGGCTCGGTCCGAGCCTGGTCACCATCGCTCCGGCCGGAAGATCTCTCTGCGGATACATATCCTCGTATTCCTCCGGTGTGTGTGGGAGCGAAGGATATATGAGTTCGCTTAATTCCTTATAATCCATAGTGTTTTGTGTTTCCTTTGCCGTGATTGAAATTTACCTCATGTATTCTAACACATATGCAGTGAACAATTCACGCAAAGCTTCAAAAAGAGCCGATCCGTGACGCGAATAAAGGGGTGCGGGCCCTCTTTGCCGTATATGACAAAGAAATGATGCGCATTTTGTGATGCCCGACAAAATAAAATAAAAAATATAAGGTGTGCGGCATTGACTGACAAAGGGTATGAGATTATAATTGCAATGATTTTTGTTTAACAAACAGATAGAAATATTGAAATATCAAGCAAGTGAGAGTCGGTAACCGCTCAGGACAGGGCGGTGCAGAGACCAAAGAAGAAGGGAAAAGATATGAAAGGGAATCTCATTATCGGACAGTCCGGCGGACCGACCGCCGTCATCAATTCCAGCCTCGCGGGAGCCATCAAGGCCAGCTGGAAGGCAGGAATCAGAAGAATCTACGGAATGCACTACGGAATCGAGGGATTCCTGAATGAGGATATAGTTGACATAGAAGACTATATCACAAGCGGTCAGGATCTTTCGCTCCTCAAGAGAACACCGTCATCGTTCCTCGGAACATGCCGTTACAAGCTGCCTCCAATAGAGGGCAACGAGGATATCTATGAAAAGATCTTCGACATACTCGACAAGAAGAATATCGAGTTCTTCCTTTACAACGGCGGAAATGACTCGATGGATACCATCAAGCAGCTTGCTGATTACGGAATCGCTCATCAGAAGAAGCAGAAATTCATGGGTATCCCTAAGACCATCGATAACGACCTTCCTATGACAGACCACTGCCCGGGCTACGGTTCGGCCGCGAAGTACATCGCTACATCGATGAAGGAGATCATAAGAGACAACGAGAGCTACGGCGTATCCAAGCCGACCATCTGCATCGTTGAGATCATGGGACGCCACGCCGGATGGCTCACAGCTGCTGCGGCCCTGTCGAAAGACATAGACTGCTCAGGCCCTGATCTGATCTATCTGCCTGAGGTCACATTCGATATCAATGACTTCATCAAGAGAGTAAAGAATCTTGCAAAGACCAAGAAGTCAGTCGTCATCGCAGTCTCCGAAGGACTCAAGACAGCTGACGGCAAGTTCGTATGCGAGCTCGGAACAGTAAACGATCACGTAGACGCTTTCGGACACAAGCAGCTCGCCGGTACTGCGGCATATCTCGCAAGCCTCGTAACACAGCAGACAGGACTCAAGTCCCGTTACATCGAGTTCTCATCGCTTCAGAGATGCGCGGCACACCTCGCTTCGAGAAGCGACTCCGATGAGGCTTACAACGTCGGTTTCCTTGCCGCGAAAGCAGCCTTTGAAGGAAACACCGGAAAGATGGTGACCATCCAGGTGCAGTCGAGAGAGCCTTATGTTGAGACTTACAGCATGTTCGACATCCATGAGGTAGCGAACATCGAGCGCAAGGTACCTCTGGACTGGATAACCAATGACGGAACATACGTCAGCGACGAATACCTGAACTACGCAAGACCGTTTATCATCGGACGCGTCGCTCCATACACAGCCGGCGGCCTCCCGATACATCTTACAATGACTAAAAAGAGAAACCATAAATAACGAACGGAGCAGTTTTGGCAAACGTTGAGATCAGAGAAGTAAAGACTAAGGCGGACCGGAGACTCTTTGTAGAGTTTCCGAACCGCCTTTATCGTGATAATGAATTTTTTGTACCGGCATTCTACGGTGATGACATCGACGACTGGGATGAGAAGAAGAATCCCGCGTTCGAATACTGTGAAGCGAAGTCGTGGCTCGCGTACAGGGACGGTGAACCTGCAGGCCGCATAGGCGCCATTCTGAGCCACGCCTCCAATGAGAAGTGGGGAACAAAGCGCATGCGTTTCTCACAGGTGGATTTCATAGATGACCGTGAAGTGTCGGGTGCTCTTTTCGCTGCGGTGGAAAACTGGGCCAGGGAAAAAGGCATGAACGAAGTGCACGGACCACTCGGTTTCTGTGATCTGGACAGGGAAGGCATGCTCGTGGAAGGCTTCGACAAGCGCAGCATGTTCTACACATACTACAACTATCCGTACTATATCGATCACCTCGAGGCTCTCGGATATGTGAAGGACACGGACTGGATAGAACATCTCATACCGCTCAGGGGCTGGGACGATCCGAATTACAAAAGGCTCAAGCGCATATCTGACACGATGCTCAGAAGGACCGGCTTCCATAAAGTGTCGGTAAAAAACAAGGCCGGGCTGAAGCCATATATAAGGCAGGTATTCGAGCTCGTAAACATTGCCTACGCGCATCTTTACGGAGTGGTAGAGCTCAATGAAAGGCAGATAGAGAAGTACACGAATAAGTTTCTGCCGCTGGTGGATCTGGACTTCGTGTGCCTGATCGTAGACGATAACGACAAGCTGATGGGCTTTGGAGTCGGAGCGCCGTCGACAGCGGAGGCCATGCGCAAATGCGGCGGGCACCTCATGCCTTTCGGATGGGCATGCCTGCTGAAGGCGCTGATGCAAAAAAAGGATACGCTCGATCTTCTCCTGATAGCCGTAAGGCCTGAGTATCAGAAAACGGGACTCAACGGAGTCATCATGGAGCACCTGTTCACCGGCTGCAACAAGAACGGGATCAGACAGGCCGAGACAGGCCCTCAGCTTGAATGGAACACGAACGTGCATCATCAGTGGAAGATGTTCGACATTGAGCCGCACAAGCGCAGACGCTGCTTCGTAAAACAGTTGTAGAAAACAGGAGCCCGGAGCCGGGCTCTTTTGATTATGCCGGCTTTTCCCCGGCAGCGAGGCAATTATGCATTATTTGTTGAAGATTTCGGCGATTTCTAATAAAATTAATCAGTTAGAAACCTGTCTGATCAGGGAGGGGAGAAAAATGGAGTTCAACAGAAGGAAAACAGAGCGGGTCCTCATGACCGTGGCCGGCAATCTTCTTTATGCTGCGGGCGTCAATCTGATGATCAACCCGATACATCTTTACAGCGGAGGCTTCACGGGGATCGCACAGCTGATAAGACTGTTCCTTACCGGATTCCTTCACATACCTGAGCTCCCGGGGCTCGACTACATGGGCATCATATACTTTGCCATCAACATACCGCTGTTCTTCATGGCGTATAAGGTGATGGGAAAGAAGTTCTGCATCACAACGCTGATCTCCATAGCCATGGCCTCAGCCTTCCTGGCACTGATACCGGTCCCGGCTGTTCCTATCGTTGAAGACCGCATACTCGCTTCGGTCGTAGGAGGTCTTGGCAGCGGCGTGGGTGCGGGCCTCGTTCTGAGAGCGGGCAGCTCGCAGGGCGGACAGGATGTAATAGGCGTATGCCTGGCGAAAACTCATCCTAATTTCAAGGTGGGTACTATCGGGATAATCATAAGCGTATGCATATACACTATATGCCTTTTCATATATGATATCCCGACCGTGCTGTATTCAATTATCTTTGCAGTGGTGACCGGACTTGGCATAGACCGCGTGCATGTGCAGAACATCAAGCAGGAATGCATGATTTTCACAAAAAAGCCGGGGCTTTCCGATGCCATACTGCATGATCTCAAAAGAGGCGTCACGGCCTGGGACGGAGAGGGCGTCTATACGGGCGAAGATACATATGTGCTTGTTACTGTAATAAGCAAGTATGAGGAGCCGCACCTGAAAGAGCTGATCGCCGCGCATGATGAGAACGCGTTCATGATAATCAGCGACAATACAAGAGTAGTCGGTAATTTTCAGAAGAGATTCACGGAGTAAAAAATATTTAAATGTTCATTTTCAAGATACTGCTGATAATACTTATAGCGCTGCCGGTCATTGCACTCGCTGTTTACTTCTATCTGCAGATGCTCAGCTTCATAAAGGCCAAAAACGCCATCGAGGAGGAAGCGCTCAGACAGAGCGCAGCCGAGTCTGAGGACGAAAAGAAAAGAAAAAAGAGCAGAAAGAAAAAGAAAAAGAAGGAGAAGCAGAAATGAGGGGCTTGTTTATTACGCTTGAGGGCGGCGATGGCTCCGGCAAGTCGACACAGATAAGGAACATTGAAAGGTACTTCACTGAGAGGGGCCTTGTTGTGACGCATACGAGGGAACCCGGAGGTCCGCGCATAAGCGAGAAGCTCAGGGAGATACTTCTGGATAAAGAAAATACGGAGATGGAAGCCGTGACGGAGATGCTTATTTATGCCGCATCGAGGGCTCAGCATGTGAGAGAGACCGTGATGCCTGCCCTTGAAAGGGGGGAGATAGTCATCTGCGACAGATTCGTGGATTCATCCATCGCCTATCAGGCATACGGAAGGCGGCTCGGCGGCATGGTCGCGGAGGTCAACCGATATGCCACTGACGGACTCAGTCCGGATCTTACCATATGGCTCGATATCGATCCCGAAACAGGAAAGGCCAGGGCCTCGGGCGACAAGGGCCCGGACAGGCTCGATCTTGAGGCCTCTGACTTCCATGAAAGAGTACGCGAGGGCTACAAAGCCATCTCTGAGGCCGAGCCGGAAAGGTTCAGAAGGATAGACGCATCCGGCTCCATAGAAGAGATAAGGGATAAGATCTACAGCTGTCTGGAGGAGCTGTGCAGGGAAAAATGCATCTGAATGCCATCATCAAAAACATTGCGGGGGGAGGAAGCTCCGCCCATGCGTACATAATTGAAGGCAGGCCGGGCAGCGGAAGAGACGGCTTCATTAAAGAACTGTCGATGGGTCTCGAGTGCCGCTGCGGGGATATCTCAGCAAGGCCATGCGGAAGCTGCGATGCGTGCAGGCAGGCTGCGGCCGGATCATCCATGGATATAGTCCACATGCAGATGAGCGGCAAGACGGGGTATAAGACAGAAGATGCCAATGCCTTCAGCAGCAGGCTCGACATGGGCGCCTATGGCAGATATCTCATCGGAATAATCGATGACGCCGACAGCCTGAGCGAAGCCGTGCAGAACAAGCTGCTGAAGACGCTTGAAGAGCCGCGCTCGGATGTCATATTGCTTCTCGGAACGTCGAATCCCGATCATCTCCTGGCTACGGTCAGGTCGAGATGCAGCGTCATCAGACTAGCTGATGACGGAGAGAGCCGTGATGAAGGCGGGAATGAAAAAACGGAGGCTTTCAGGGAAGCCGCTGCCGCGCTGAGCGGTGAAGGAGCTTTCTGCGAGTTCAGGGAAGCTATGGACAAGTGTGTCAAAACACGTGATGATGCGCTCAGACTTATAGATATCACGGAAGAAGTCTTCCGTGAGCGGATGATTGACGGTGACGTGCCGTCGGCAATGGCGGAGAGGCTTGAGCTGTGCGAAAGGGCCCGCGCCGACATAGAAAGGGACATGGACAGAAATAAAGCCCTGAAGAGGCTCCGTCTGGAGCTCGCGGGGCGCTGATACAGGAGGAGATACAACAATGGTTGAAATAGTCGGGGTCGGATTCATGAAGACCTGTAAAACATATTATTTTGACCCGGCAGGAAAGACTT
>Ga0256407_10010205_pt1 | contig 13258 bp, 10 predicted proteins | sample RumenRJG_04DNA_FD_193489 | JGI IMG/M metagenome (GOLD analysis project Ga0256407, IMG submission 193489) | Bovine rumen microbial communities from Lethbridge, Alberta, Canada - RJG_04 | ecosystem: Host-associated > Mammals > Digestive system > Stomach > Rumen | place: Canada: Alberta... | reverse complement strand
CTAGGATTCGTCTTTATTATTTCGACATGTAAATGTTAGTTGTACCAAATCTCTCCACCCATAATAAAGTGGTTCTCATTGTCTTTCTTCACAGACTTAGAATAATCTACAAAGAATTGTTCTTTAACTTCTTTCATGATAGATAAATTAATGTTATTAGTTCACTTGTTGTTTAATACGAAGTGGGGGGCGTTCCCCCATATGATCTGTTCTGTTCTGCAAAGATAAGTATAAAATTGATATGTGTCAAGAGGTAATACCGAATATTTTTAAGTTTTTATATAATTTTAGTAATACACTTGAATATTTCTAAAAAAGTTTCCCCTGTTCCGATATTGGAATGAGGGGGCTATGTGTGTGTGCACATTTGCAATCCCATCGACTTTACATTTTTACGTTTTACGTTTTTACATTTTTCACTTTCTAGGTAACCCATCCCCGTCCATATACTTGATGACGATCTGACGGACGTTTGACAGATGCATCTGACGCTTGAGCGCCTGTGCCTGCTGATAAACCTCAGTACCCAGTTTACCATTCTCGGTAGACGGATGGTTAGCGCGGAGCCATGCAGAAGCCTGTTTGGCCTGGGTAGAAAATTTTGCCATCTGCTTGAGCTGACTCTCGGTAGGGTCACCCGACAACTGTTAGACTTAAGGTTTCCAAGAGGGGCCTTATATGAGTCTTTATTGCCCCTAATGAATTACATCTGCAAAGGTACGAAAAATTTTTGGAACCACCAAATATTTTATCGATTATTTTTGTTAAAGTTTATACGGATTAAGAGAAAACATATATAGGCAGTTATTTACCTATGGAATCCAAGGAGGGTTGACCCCTAAGGAAAAGCGTGAAGCCACTACCCCAAGATGAAAACGTAAAATGTAAAAACGTAAAAACGTAAAACGATGGGATTGCAAATGTGCACACATCCCATCACATCCACCCGAACTCATCCCGAATGCCTCCCGAACTCATCCCCATCATATCTGCCCTAAACTGACCCCTAAAGAAAAGCGTGATGCCTCTTCTCCTCTATGAGGCTCCATACTGCGATTCCTAATCTAAGGATCTATATCAGATAGAATAATTTAATATATATATTATTATATATTATATTTAATTAATTATTAATTATTAATTATTAATTAATATACCTATTATAATACGCGCGCGTGAAAATTACAGTTAGGTGTGTAGGTTTACGAATTTTCTCTAGGGGACAATATGCACATGTACAATCCCATCGTTTTACGTTTTTACGTTTTTACATTTTACGTTTTCTGAGGGTATCTTCAGCATATCATCCTCTACAGGCCATACCCTTCTGGGAAATCTTGCGTAGCTCGTGTACCCATCTTCTAGGGGTGGTATATCTAGCGCATAGTTACACCGCGAAGGGATTGCCCGTACTACATCAAACTCGGGAGTGCCCTTCCGGGTATATGCAAGCATGCAGATGTGGAGCAACCACTCAGAGCGTAAAAAGGTAAAAGGTAAACTCGATGGAATTGTACATGTGCATCATCAAACAAAACAAGAGCAGACAAGAAAAGTCCCTCACTCCAAAATAGAAATGAGGGACTGCGTAATGTAAATACTGTCCATAAAGATACAACACATGAGTATCCGAACTTTGATATGTTGTACCCAAAAGGAAATATTAAAACTAGTACTTAACGATAGGGCGTTATTGCTACCATCATAGTTGAGGATACTCAACGGAGCTGTGAAGTTAGTATTCTCCAACAACCAGTAAGGATTACCATTCTCATCGTATGGAGGCAGATTAGGTTCCGACACCACTTGAGCATAACCGGATGAAGCCTCAAAATTAGGTAAAAAAAAGATGCAGACAAGCTTCACAGCTTATCTGCATCAACATGCTTTGTGATTTTATGATTTATTCAAAAAAAGCGCAATAGTTGTCTATTTCAGTCGCTTATATCCGTATGCAGCAATATCATCCAATTCCTCCTCAATACGAATCAACTGATTATATTTAGCCATACGATCGGTACGAGAGAGCGAACCCGTCTTGATCTGTCCGGAATTAGTGGCTACAGCTATGTCGGCTATCGTGGTATCCTCGGTTTCGCCCGAACGATGTGAGGTTACCGTAGTATATCCATGACGATGTGCCATCTCTATAGCCTCCAAAGTCTCTGTAAGCGAACCTATCTGATTCACCTTGATAAGTATAGAGTTGGCAGCTCCCATCTTGATACCCTTCTCCAAGAATTTCGTATTGGTAACAAACAAGTCGTCGCCAACCAATTGGCAACGGTCGCCGATTCTCTCCGTCAACTTCACCCAATTGTCCCAGTCGTTCTCATCAAGTCCGTCCTCGATAGAGTCGATAGGATATTTAGAAATCAATTTTTCTAGATACGCGATCTGCTCATCGGCCGAAAGTTTCTTGCCGTTAGGGTCCTTCTTAGTTCCATTCTTCAGTTGGCGATAGTCATAATACCACTTACCATCCTCGCATGTAGCAAACTCAGAAGCGGCACAATCCATGGCAATCTTAACATCCTTGCCCGGTTCATAACCAGCTTTCTTGATGGCCTCCACGATGGTGTCGAGCGCATCCTCGATGCCATCAAAGTTAGGCGCATATCCACCCTCGTCGCCTACCGCCGTAGAGAGTCCACGAGCCTTCAACAACTTTGCCAAGTTATGGAACACCTCAGAACCCATACGGATGGCCTCACGCTCGTTGGCGGCACCAACAGGACGAATCATAAACTCCTGGAAAGCGATAGGCGCAGCAGAATGGGCGCCTCCATTCACGATATTCATCATAGGAACAGGTAATGTATAAGCATTACAGCCACCTATATATCTATAAAGTGGAATGTTAAGAGCCTTGGCCGCAGCCTTGGCACATGCCAACGATACACCAAGGATAGCATTAGCGCCCAAATTAGACTTTGTAGGAGTGCCATCGAGCGCCAACATCTTATAGTCGATAGCACGTTGTTCAAACACACAATCACCCTTTAGAGCTGGCGCAATCACCTTATTCACGTTGTCGACAGCCTTCAGGACGCCCTTACCCAGATAGCGATCCTTATCACCATCACGAAGTTCCAAAGCCTCATTTTCACCTGTTGAAGCACCTGACGGTACGGCCGCACGTCCCATTACACCATTTTCGAGTGTTACTTCTACCTCAACAGTCGGATTACCTCTTGAATCGAGGATTTCTCTTGCATGAATTTTTTCAATTCTCATAATTCTATGATCTTAATTACGTAAAAAATTATATTCCAAGTTCTTCGATGAAACCTTCATTAATCATGATGCAAAGATACGATGAAAATCTAGTTGCCACAATACCCAAAAATGAGTGTTCTTCAGGCCCTACCTACTAGGTCTCTACTAAAACGCTATTAGCTAAAAATAGGTATTCAGAACAGATTGTATCCCCTCCGGAGAATATACGTAACGATAGAGTGGAGTACGCAGATATGGAGCAACCACTCGGAGCGTAAAAATGTAAAACGTAAAAACGTAAAACGATGGGATTGCAAAGTTGCATGAGAGGCTAAAAATGCTTTTATGAAAATATCGTATATTTACACTTACTAGTTGAGTTCACGCGCAAACGTTTTCACTAAAGAGTGTTAAAAAACGACCTTGTGCGGGCACACAATTAAGAATTGATAAAAAAAACACATTAAAAATTTGGTAAATAAAAAAAAATACATACCTTTGTGACTGTTATCCTGAAAACAATCTTTTTACCTTAAAAAAACTAATACCTATTGAAGATTTGGAGCGGTCGACTGTGAAGTCCATCGCTTTTTTTGTATATGTTCCCGAAAAGCTAATTAATCTTAAAATACACATTTTAAAACATAAAAGAGCCAAAAAGTGAAAGATATTTTGTAAATTTGCAGCCGATTTAGTCCGTTTGGGCTCGAATAAGTGTTGGCATCCGCCAATCGCCTAGCGGAAAAACCCGTTTAATAAATTAAAATGTACGCAATTGTAGAAATTAACGGTCAGCAGTTCAAGGCTGAGGAAGGTAAGAAGCTTTTCGTACACCACCTCAAAGATGTAGAAGCTGGTAAGACTGTTGAGTTTGACAAGGTACTTCTCGTAGACAACGAGGGTAATGTCACAGTTGGTGCCCCTACTGTAAATGGAGCAAAAGTAGTAGTAGAAGTTGTGAACCCACTCGTTAAGGGTGACAAGGTTATCGTCTTCAAGATGAAGCGCCGCAAGGACTATCGCAAGAAGAACGGTCATCGTTCACAGTTCACAGAAGTAGAAGTTAAACAAGTAATCGCTTAAAATCGGAGGTAATTATGGCACATAAAAAAGGTGTAGGTAGTTCTAAGAACGGCCGCGAGTCAGCAGCTCAGAGATTAGGCGTTAAGATTTGGGGTGGTCAGAAGATCGTTGCAGGTAACATCATCGTTCGCCAGCGCGGTAACAAGCACTTCCCAGGTGAGAATGTAGCACAGGGTAAAGACGATACTCTTTACGCTCTTGCAGATGGTATTGTATACTTCCACAAGGGTCGCAAGGATAAGAGTACTGTTTCTGTACTTTCACCAGAAGCTTACGCTGAAAAAACTAAGAAGGCTGAAGCTTAAATTATAAAAGTCAAAACTTATTCCAAACAAACATAGAAGCCTATCCTCACCAAGGATAGGCTTTCTGCTGTCTTATATCTACCTATTCTCCCCCTCTTTTTCTCGTTTTTTTCCCTTCATCTTTCTCGTATATCAATTTATTTTATTAATTTTGCGTCTTAGATAGTAAAATTTAAAATAAGATATTAAGTATGCTTACACTTAAACTCATTAGTGAAGAGACCGAACGCGTAATCAAAGGTCTTGAGAAAAAGCATTTCAATGGTGCTCGTGAAGCCATTGAGAAAGTACTAGAATTCGACAAGATCCGTCGAGAAGCTCAACAGAAGTTGGATGCAAACAAGCAGCAACAGAATCAGCTTTCCAAGCAAATTGGTGGCCTGATGAAAGAAGGTAAGAAAGATGAAGCCAACAAGATAAAAGAAGAAGTTGCTCAGTTAAAGGCTGCCGACAAAGCCTTGGAGGAAATCATGGACAAGGCGCAGGAAGATATGACTCGCCAGCTCCTCGATATCCCTAACATTCCAAACGACAAAGTTCCTGAGGGTAAGGACGCTTCTAGTAATGTCGTTATCAAGGAGGATGTGAGCAACTTGCCAAACCTTGGCGACGACGCCCTTTGCCATTGGGATTTGCTCAAGAAATTCAATCTCGTGGATTTCGACCTTGGCGTTAAGATCACAGGTGCTGGCTTCCCTGTTTACATCGGCAAGATGGCTCGCTTCCAGCGTGCCCTCGAGGCTTTCTTCCTCGACGAAGCTCGCAAGTCGGGATATGTTGAGATTCAGCCTCCTTATGTTGTCAACGAGGCTTCCGGTTATGGCACAGGTCAGTTGCCTGACAAGGAGGGCCAGATGTATCATGCTAATTTGGACAATCTCTTCCTCATCCCTACCGCTGAGGTTCCTGTAACCAACATCTTCCGCGATGAGATTCTCGACGAGAAAGATCTCCCTATCAAGCGTTGCGCATATTCTGCTTGTTTCCGTCGTGAGGCTGGAAGCTATGGTAAGGATGTTCGCGGACTTAACCGTCTACATCAGTTTGATAAGGTGGAAATCGTTCGTATCGATACTCCTGAACATTCTTATACTTCATGGCACGAGATGCTCGACCATGTAGAAGGATTGCTCAAGAAGTTGGAATTACCTTATCATCTGTTGCTCCTCTGTGGTGGCGACATGAGTTTCACTTCAAGCATCTGTGTTGACTTTGAAACTTATTCTGCTGCTCAGAAGCGTTGGCTCGAGGTTTCTTCTGTTTCCAACTTCGAAAGTTATCAGGCTAACCGTCTACATTGTCGTTATCGTCATGCTGACGACAAGAAGATCGAACTTTGCCACACTCTTAATGGTTCTGCTTTGGCTCTCCCTCGTATTGTCGCAACAATCCTCGAGAACAATCAGACTCCGGAAGGTATCCGTGTGCCAAAGGTTCTCGTACCATACTGTGGTTTCGAGATGCTCGACGACAAGATGGACTAAAACATACAAGAGTTCAGAGATTCCATTCCAACCCCTTGGATCTCTGAACTTACTTTTATACACACAAGAATGTATTCCCTTTTTTTTTGACACAAACACTACTCAAAGAATATCATTCCATAAAACACCATAAAGAACTAATATCATGAACAAGATCCTTAATAAAGAACAATTCTCCGAGAAGGTTTTCTGCATGGAAGTAGAAGCTCCTCTCATCGCCCATAGCTGTCGACCGGGCAATTTCATTATCGTACGTGTCGACAAAAATAGTGAACGTGTGCCTTACACGATAGCTAAAGCTGACGCTCAGAGAGGAACGTTAACACTTGTAGTACAGGAGGTTGGACTCTCTTCTACGAAATTCTGCCAACTTAATGTGGGCGACTCTGTACTTGATATCGTAGGCCCTCTGGGAAATGCTTCGCATATCGAAAATTACGGTACAGTAATCTGTGCGGGAGGCGGCATCGGTATTGCTGCTATCCTCCCTATCCTCACAGCCTTGAAAAAGGCGGGAAACAAGGTCATCTCTGTACTTGCCGGAAGAACAAAGGAACTTGTGATCATGATAGACGATGTACGCAAATACTCCGACGAGGTCATCATCATGACCGATGACGGAAGTCTTGGCGAAAAGGGCGTCGTCACTCAAGGTGTGGAGAAAGTAATCCAACGTGAACATGTCGACAAGGTGTTGGCTATCGGACCTCCGATCATGATGAAGTTTACTTCATTACTTGCTCATAAATACGGCATTCCTAACGACGTGTCGCTCAACACGATCATGGTTGATGGTACGGGAATGTGCGGGGCTTGCCGACTTACCATTGGCGGAAAAACTAAATTCGTATGTATCGACGGTCCTGAGTTTGACGGAGACATGGTAGACTGGGACGAGATGTTCAAGCGTATGGGAACCTTCAAGAATGTTGAGCGCGAGGAGATGGATCATTATTCCGACCATGTATGTTCTGCAACCGACATACCGGTACAGGAATATGCGGAGGTGGTGGCTTCGGATGACGATTCCGACGACGATTCCATCGAGGTACTCACAGATCGTAACTCCGAATGGCGCAGCAATTTACGCGGTTTGATGAAACCAAAGGAACGTATGGCTATCCCACGAGTACAGATGCCGGAATTGGACGCAGCCTATCGAGCAACAACCCGATTGGAGGAGGTAAATAAGGGACTTACGAAGGAGATGGCTGTTACCGAAGCACATCGTTGTCTCGACTGCGCTCATCCAACATGCGTAGAGGGGTGTCCTGTCAACATCAACATTCCATCATTCATCAAGAATATCGAACGTGAAAATTTCCTTGCTGCTGCCAAGGTCCTCAAGAATACTTCTGCCCTTCCGGCTGTTTGCGGACGTGTTTGCCCACAGGAAAAACAATGTGAGAGCCGATGCATCCATCTCAAGATGAACAAACCTGCCGTGGCCATAGGCTATCTGGAACGTTTCGCGGCCGACTATGAACGGGAAAATGGGCACACCACCCTACCTCGGATTGCTCCTTCTAATGGCATCAAAGTAGCCGTTATAGGTTCTGGACCATCCGGATTAAGTTTTGCGGGCGATATGGTAAAGCGCGGATTTGAAGTTTATGTTTTCGAGGCTCTTCACGAGATAGGCGGAGTATTAAAATACGGAATTCCGGAGTTCCGACTTCCTAACAAGATCGTAGATGTTGAAATCGACAATCTTCGTAAGATGGGCGTACATTTCCAAACCGATTGTATCGTAGGCAAAACGATCAAAATCGAGGATTTAGAGCGCCAAGGGTTCCGTGGATTTTTCGTAGGTTCGGGTGCCGGTCTACCCAACTTCATGGGCATTCCCGGAGAAAACTTCATCAATATTATGAGTAGTAACGAATATCTTACTCGTGTGAACCTCATGGATGCTGCCAATCCCAAGACCGATACTCCGATAAATATTGGTAAGAAAGTTCTCGTCGTGGGTGGTGGCAACACAGCCATGGACTCTTGTCGCACAGCCAAACGATTGGGAGCCGACGTGACCCTCGTATACAGACGAAGTGAAGCCGAGATGCCAGCACGCCTCGAAGAGGTGAAGCATGCCAAAGAAGAAGGTATACATTTCTTGACATTACACAACCCAAAAGAATATCTGGCCGACGAAAACGGATGCGTGTCGGGTGTTGTGCTCGAAGAAATGGCTTTAGGCGAACCTGATGCCAGCGGACGCAGACGTCCTGAGCCAACAGGAAACACTCAAGCCCTCAGTTGCGATCAAGTTATCGTGGCCGTAGGAGTGAGCCCTAACCCATTAGTACCCAAGTCAATAGAAGGTATCGAACTCGGTAGAAAGAACACGATCGTCGTAGACGACAGCATGCAGAGCAACATCAAGAATCTGTATGCCGGAGGCGACATCGTGCGTGGGGGCGCAACGGTAATCCTCGCTATGGGCGACGGTCGTCGGGCAGCAGCCAACATGGCACAAAAATTAATTGAATAAAATGAACGGAATTTACACAATTATCTTGCTCGTCATGAGCAACATCTTTATGACATTGGCCTGGTACGGGCATCTGAAACTACAACAGACTGGGGTCAGCACACATTGGCCTCTGATAGGCGTAATCCTATTCTCTTGGTGTATCGCCTTCCTGGAATATTGTTGCCAAGTACCGGCCAATCGCATAGGTTTCCACGACAATGGCGGACCTTTCTCGCTAGTACAACTTAAAGTAATACAAGAATGTATCTCGCTTGTTGTCTTCACGATTATTGCCGGAGTAATGTTCCAGGGAGAATCTCTACATTGGAATCACGCCCTCGCATTCCTCTGCCTTATCGCAGCCGTTTATCTAGTTTTCTTAAAATAAGTGGTTAAATAGTCTAAAAACATTTTGCGACACTATTTATTTCTTTGTATATTTGTATGCAGAATATATAAGCGAAATAAGAGTACTAACCAAAAAGAGAAGAAAATGAGTAAACATTTTGAAGAATCAGAATTGATAATAAATCCGGATGGAAGTTGTTTTCATCTGCATATTCGTCCAGAACAATTAGCCGATAAAGTAATCCTTGTTGGAGACCCTGGCAGAGTATCCCTTGTGGCATCACATTTCAACAATATAGAATGCGAAGTAGAAAGTCGTGAGTTCCATTCCATTACGGGAACTTTCAAAGATAAGCGCATCACGGTGGTAAGTACAGGTATCGGATGCGATAACATCGATATCGTTGTCAACGAACTTGATGCCCTCAAGAATATCGACTTCGAAACTCGTGAGTTGAAACCTGAATTTCATCAGCTCAGCATCGTGCGCATAGGAACATGCGGCGGACTCCAGCCTAACACCCCTACCGGCACATTTATCGCCAGCGTGAAGAGTATTGGTTTCGATGGTCTGCTCAACTATTATGCCAATCGTGACAAGGCCAGCGACCTTGACTTCGAGAAACATTTCAAAGACCACGTAGGTTGGAGTCTTCACATGGGCAATCCTTATTGTGTAGATAACGATCCGGAACTCATAGAGCGTATCGCTCAAAACGATATGGTACATGGTGTAACTATCGCTTGTGGCGGTTTCTATGGTCCACAAGGTCGAGAGTTGCGACTTCCATTGGCTGATCCTAACCTTAACAAAAAGATCGAAAGCTTTGAATATAAAGGCTTGAGAATCACCAACTTCGAGATGGAGAGTTCTGCTCTTGCCGGACTTAGCAAACTTATGGGACATAAGGCCCTCACCTGTTGTATGGTTATCGCCAACCGTAGAGCCAAGAAGGCTAATGCCAACTATAAGAACAGCATCGACAGTTTGATAACAAAAGTACTTGAGCGAATCTAAAATGCAAATACATAACGATACGATTTGTGCCTTGGCGACTCCTGCGGGAGGCGCCATTGGCATTATTAGACTTAGTGGTCCAGAAGCTATCACCATCACATCGCGTCTCTTCAGCAGAAATATTACCGATGCTCCAGCCAACAGTATCAAATATGGAATTCTACGCAATCTGTCAGGCGAGGAAATCGACGACGTCCTCGTCAGCATATTCCGTGCGCCCCATAGTTATACAGGCGAAGAATCTGTAGAGATATCATGCCATGGTAGTCGCTATATCCTCAACCAAGCCGTTCATGCGCTTATCGAGGCTGGAGCTCGTCAGGCTCTTCCTGGCGAATACACTCAACGGGCTTATCTCAACGGAAAGATGGATCTGAGCCAGGCCGAGGCTGTTGCCGACATTATCGCAGCCAGCAATCGTGCTACCCACAAACTCGCTCTCAGTCAGTTGAAAGGACATTTTAGTAGCGAACTGAGTACCTTACGTGACCAGTTGCTTAAAATGACCTCTCTTCTAGAACTTGAGTTAGACTTCAGCGACCACGAGGAACTCGAGTTTGCCGACCGTAGCGAATTACGCCAACTGGCCGAGAAAATAGACAATCGTATCACCACCCTCGCCCGCAGTTTCGAGACCGGAAACGCCTTGAAACAAGGTATAGCCGTAGCCATCGTCGGCAAAACTAATGTTGGCAAAAGTACCCTACTCAACCGTTTGCTCCATGAAGAGAAAGCTATCGTGAGCGACATCGATGGAACAACACGTGATGTTATCGAAGACACCACCATCATCCAAGGTATCACCTTCCGCTTCATCGATACGGCTGGTATACGCCATACGGATGACACAATTGAACAGATGGGTATCGAGCGTACTTATCAGAAACTTGGGGAAGCCAGTATCGTTCTTTGGCTCATCGACGCTCAGCCTACATCTGACGAACAAAACGACATCGCAGAACGTTGTAAGGATAAACAGCTCATCATCATCCAAAACAAGATCGACAAGGTATCCTCTCCTTACGACATCACAATACCTCATGCATCATACATCCAGATATCGGCAAAACAAGGCGAACATCTTGATCGTTTGGAGCACGAACTCTATACCGTTGCTGACATTCCGGAAATCAACGAGAATAGTATCATCGTAACTTCTGCCCGTCATTATGAGGCCCTCGTCCATGCCAAGGAGACCATAGAACGCGTCATCGAAGGAATGGATATGGACCTTAGTAGAGACTTACTGGCCGAGGATCTACGTATCTGCCTTGAACAATTGGCGGAGATCACAGGTGGACAGATCACTCCACAAGAGACATTAAACAATATCTTTAAGCATTTCTGCGTGGGAAAGTGATTTTTTGCAAAGAAAAACATACCATCTGCAAATATTGCTCATAATTTGCTTTATTTCAAGCACTATGAATAATGCCCATATTTGCAGATTTTTGTTTTTTAACGTCCATATTTGCCGTTTCTCGCCAAATTTGTCCCCCAGCCGTCCCCCGAGATTACACTTTTTCTTCGAGGGACAAATAGATTTCATCGGAGATGATTCGTATATTCTTTTTCCATCCCTTTTTCAAATGGGATTAATAAGACCCCTATAATTCTTGCTTCTGAAGTGATACGACAAAATGGAAATACAAGAACATTTCGTTTTCTATTAGCAAGCTTAATGTAGGCGATCAAATAGCCTTCAAAAAACGATTCCTTCCATATCACGCAAATAATGTATGTCAATAACAGATTTCACATACTCTGGTTCATCTTGTTTAAACATTCTTACCAATCGACCATCATTATAATTAAAAAACAGCGTTATTGGCAAATTAGAAGAGGCAGAAACAATTCTTGCTATAGTTTCTTTATTTGGAAGGCAATGGCGGTTAATGCCATCAGCACTAATAATATACTTACTACATTGTATCATCTTAAACAGAGCTAAGCTATTATTTGCCGCACTTCCATGATGCGAAAGCAAAACAGCATCACAATGCAGTTTATTCGCTTCACTGTATCCAAGTTTATTCAATGAGTGTATTATAACTGATGGCACTGAGTCGGAAAGCCACAAGACTCTTTTGTCCTCAAACTCAAACAACGCGGCTATGCTGCTGGCGTTCTCAATACTTAAGTCTTCTTGAAAACAATCTGTCTTAAACTCATTCAGCAGAGTCGCATAATCATCTTTCACATTACCAGCTTCAATACTAACCTCATCTGTTTCGGACTTACACAGTGGACGATTATTTGAATATTTCCTCCTAAGCAAGTTTAGTTTGCTCTCATTAGGAGAAAGGATTGTTACTATCATTCCATCGATATTGAAAGACATCCCTTCTAAGACATCTCCCAAATCTGTTGGACGATGAGAGAGAATATGCTCATAGACTTTATCTCCTGAGACTATCCCACACAACACGCCAGCCTTCTTATCATCGGTTTCTTTAACATCATACTTTCTTGGCGCATTATATATCCATCGTATAACAACATTCCCTAAGGCACTATCCTTTTGAATATCGTTGATAAACTTGCTTGCTCCGCCAATGTGGTCATTATGAATATGAGACAAGAACAGGACATCAATCTGTTCAGAAGCCCCGACTATATTGGAAATGACACCTTTCAAAACTTGGGTATAGGTCTTGGAGTGGCCCATGTCAAGGAATATGTTACGACGCTTACCACTTTCACCTTCATACTGTAGATGAAATACATATTCCGGAGTAAATCCGTTCACCCGTTCCGGTGATATCCGTTCACTGGATCTTCATGAAAATTTACTTCGGCTGCAAAATTAATACTTTTTTCTCAAACTCTCGCCTTGAAGATTAAATCTTATTGCTTTATGAACGATTCTATCAAGGCATGCTTCTGCAATAAGCTCACTTTGGAACACGTTGTACCAGTCTGCGACAGGTAATTGGCTGCACATGATGAGAGCCTTGCGATTGTACCGGTCATCAATGATCTGCTCAAAATCGTTTTGAAGATCACCTGTCAGTTTAGACATGCCCCAATCATCGATGATAAGCAAGTCTAGCGCTGCGAGCTTCTTGAAGAAGTTCACCTGTCTGCCTTCAATGCGCACAAGCTTGAGCATGTCTGCAAGCTTTGCCATAGTGAAGTACATGACCTTATGTCCAAGTCTGCACATTCTATCCCCGATAGCTTGTGCGAAGTAGCTCTTGCCCGTACCGGCCGGGCCTGTCATGATGATTGTACTGCCGTGGTCAATAAAGCCACCGGTACCAAGCTCTGCGACTGAGGCGGCAGGTATGCCTCTGACAGTATCGACCTCTAATTCTTCAATAGAAGC
>Ga0256407_10010204_pt1 | contig 13260 bp, 5 predicted proteins | sample RumenRJG_04DNA_FD_193489 | JGI IMG/M metagenome (GOLD analysis project Ga0256407, IMG submission 193489) | Bovine rumen microbial communities from Lethbridge, Alberta, Canada - RJG_04 | ecosystem: Host-associated > Mammals > Digestive system > Stomach > Rumen | place: Canada: Alberta | collected... | reverse complement strand
CAGAGTGGCTCCTACCTTGTTAAAGATATTGATGGAAATATTATTTCAAGTAGTATTTCCTATAAAAAGTTAAACCTTATTGAAAAAAGAAAAGGCTGGATTGTTGATTTTAAACAATCTTAAATAGTATCAAAGGTTATTATGGAGTGTTTACAAAACAAATGTCTTCTGATTTAAAAGTTTATCATTCGAACAATCTTGAGTACCTGGCTTCATTGGTAAGTTATATCATCAAAGAGCATCCGCTCGATAATCCGTTTGACTGTGAGCAGGTTATTGTCCAGAGCAACGGCATGAGTGACTGGCTTAATGCCCGTATTGCTGATGAACTCGGGATCAGCATGCAGATTAAGTATTCCTTTCCATGGGCTTTCGTGTGGCAGATGCTGACCGACCTCGGTTATAACGAAAAGAGCAACCCTCAGCAGCGTTTTAAAATGGAAAACATGGTGTGGACTATCTACTCTCTGCTTCCTGATTTGATTTCTGACGATGCCGATCGTCCGGTAGACTGCTTTAGGGCTATTTACGATTATGTTTATTTTGACGATCCTGCACAGAGCAGCGGTAGGAAAATTCTTGATCATGTCAAACTGTTCCAGTTCAGCCAGAGTATAGCAAAGGTTTTTGACGGATATATGCTGTACCGCACTAAATGGCTCAAAAACAGAAATGATGACGGTACACCTAAGCAGCCGTGCCGCTATCTTGAAAATTTTTCTCTCTACGATGTGAAATCTGTTCAAACTCAGATTTTAGATGACAAAATCACTGATACCGATGCGCTTAATCAGCTGTGGGGTGGTATTTCCCCGGAACGCTGGAAAAATCTCAGTGAAAAGCATCGGCTTCTGATCCTCAATAATATGTGGCAGGTGGTACTTTGGGAGAAAATTCTCGAAAAGAACGAGAGTGACCATCATATTGCCAACATGATCGATCAGCTGATTGCTGATCTTAAGACAGACAGTGACAAACGCGCAAAACTTCCTCAGCGTATTTTTGTTTTCGGAATTTCCTCTCTTCCTACTAAATTCCTGGAACTGCTGAAGGCACTGGGTCAGTACATCGACGTTTGCTACATGTTTCTCAATCCGTGCTGCCAGTACTGGGGCGACATCAGCAAAACACTTTACGATTCCATTACCGGAATTCATGCGGAAACCTTTGCGGAGAAACTGATGCGCAAGGTAAAGACATTCCCTAATTTCAGTGCTCCTGAAGGCTCCAGAAATCTGCTTTGCAGAGAGGAGCTTGAAAAAAGTTTCGCCAGTGACGGAACCATCTCTGGCGGCAATTCGCTGTTGCTTTCATGGGGCAGACAGGGTCGGGACAACCTGTACCAGCTGCTTGATGCAGGTACGGATGACACCGAGGTATTTGAAGATCCGTGGAATGACAGTGAACCTTCCACCCACACTATGCTTAATGCAATCAAAAGTGATATTTTCAATCTGAGTGAAATTGATCCTTATGAGTGCCTGTTCAATCAGGATTTGTTTCACCGGAAATCCCGTCTTTATGTATATGATCAGAAGAATGAAGAAGGTAATTATAAAATTGCTCACAATCTTGAGATCCATTCGGCCTACACCAGACTGCGTGAGGTGGAATGTGTTTATGATGCACTGCTGACCAGGTTTGATCGGGATCCGGATTTAAAACCCAGTGACTGTATTGTCATGGTTCCGAATATTAACAGTTATGTGCCGTTTATCAGGGCGGTTTTTGAGCCTCTGCTTGATCAGAATACTGCCGGCGAACGCAGAAAAAGGGCGATCCCGTATCTTATTTCAGATCAGACCTACGAGTCGGAAAGTCCTTTTCTTGAATGTGTAACCGAAATGCTTCATCTATATGTTAAGCATCTGACTCCGTCGCTGGTGATGGAGTTCCTGAACATCGACCAGATCCAGAAACGTTACAATATCAGTACCGGAGAATGGGAGCAGATTAATGACTGGATTGCTAGGGTCAATGCCAGGGTGGACTTTAATGATGCTGATTTTCAGCTTAACAATCAACCGGGTGAGAATATTGAAATTTATAACAGCTGGTACCGTTCCTTCCGCCGTATGGTTACCGGCTCTATGATTGCAAACAGCGATACCTTCCTCGACAATATTCAGCCCTATACCGCTATCGAGGGTTCCGATACCTATCTGCTCGGCCGGTTTATTTCATTTGTTGATGATCTGGAGGCTTTGAGAAAATCCCTGCTGGAAATTCAGCAAAGTTCCGAGGGCGGAAAAACAGCAGCACAGTGGAAGGAGTTTGTTACACGGGATCTGCTGGAAAGATTCTTCGTAGTTAATGACGATATAGCCTCTGACGTGGAGACACTGGAAAGATTCATTGAAGATCTGATTGCTAAATTTGACAATATTGATCCTGATTACCGCATCGATGTATCGGTATTTGAGAACTATCTTTCATCTTCGATTTCAGAAACCAAGCAGTATAAACAGTTTATGTCCGGAAAAGTTAATTTCTGCACCTTCCTTCCGATGAGAAGTATTCCGTTCAGACATATATTCCTGCTTGGCATGAATGACGGGGATTTTCCTAAAAAAGAGGTTGAACTCGGCTTTGATCTGATGAAGAACGGATATCAGTTCCGCGGTGATCGCTCCGATCGGGAGGATGGCCGCTATATGTTCCTTGAAACGCTCCTTTCTGCCAAGGAGTCCCTTTATATATCCTATATCGGACGTTCAGTTCAGGATAAAACCGAACTTAATCCGTCGGTTATCGTCAGTGAACTTGAGAATTATCTGACCAGAACCTTTGTGACGGAGGAGACCTACGGTAATATCCGGAACATTCTTAATAAGTTGAAAAGTCTCAAGGGTGAGGATCGCAGCGGTAAACAGCAGTGCCTGACCGAGCTTTATCAGGAATACAAGAATAATGCAGGCAGACTGCTTAAAAAAATTGTCATTCAGGATTCCATCGCCTCCCGTTCTCTGGATAATTTCAGAAAAAATGCTGAGCATGATTTCTTCTATCAGTCCTATCAGAGTGAATGGTTCAGCTTTAAAACCGGGCAGGAGCCTGAGCATACAGGAATCGAACTGGAAATTATCGATGAAAACCAGGGCAGTGATCCGGAAATTCCTAATCTGACCCTGTCTCTGCGGAATCTGTCGGATTTTATGCTTGATCCTACTGCTGAAATGTTCCGCCGCCGCTTTAATGTGAAGGACAGTTTTGAATGGGAGACTGATGATCGGTTTGAACCGTTTGATATTGATGAAACTGCTGAAGCCAGGATCAGGTATGCCAAGTTCAAGGAATTGAAAAAACTGATCTGTGACCATGTAGGTTATGATGAACTTGAATCGATCAGAAATTTCGATGCTCAGAAGGAGGATTTGCTTTCTCTGAAGGATATTTGTGCTCTGGTATGGGATCGGATTACCTCACATCATGAGGAAATCAAACACTGGGATCAAGCTTATTACAGTGATGTAGTCTACAGCGGAAGAGCTCCGGTTGGGGTGCGCGGGGAATCTGATGCTCAAGCACAGGCCAGATCCTGGGGAATGTTTCTTCCTGATATTACAACACTGTTTGACTATCAGTCCCGCCCTGAATTTATCCGGCTTAAGTTCAGAATACCTGAATCCGCCCTGCCGGAGGTTTACCGCAGTTCGGGCAGGTACAGCAACGGCTATCTTGTATCGGTTGAAGGTACGATTGATGATCTTTATGTCAATAAATCCAATGAGATGCTGTATCTAAAATCAAATTATACCGGCAGGTATCCCCTGAGATTCCTGTCCAGGGCCTATATTGATACGTTGTGTCTGACTGCCGGCGGGACAGGTTTTAACTATGAAATTCTTGATTATTCCTATAGCAACAATACTAAAAAGCGCAGACAGTACAGTATGCTCTATGAGGGCGACAGACAGCTGGCGAATACTATGCTCCAGTCTCTGACTGCCGAATATATCCGCGGAATGCATGAGTATATGCCGGATGTGATCAATACAAAACCTGATAATTCAAATTCGCTGTCAGCAAACCACAACAACAATGAGAAACCGATCAGTGACTACCTGATCGCAATTCTCAAGGATGAAGCTGAACGCATGAACGGTGGAAATTCCGGTTCAAAAGCAAAATCAAAGGCAAAGGATTGTCCTCCTCTGTTTAATCTGCTGTTCACTCTGCTGCCGGATCCTGTCTCGAAGAACTGTTCGCTCAGGTGCAGTATTGCAGCTGTACAGCATATGCTTGAACAGCACCCCGACTATCATGATTTCGCTTCATTGAAGCGTTATTTGGAAAATGCCGGAACCGCCGCTGCCGACGCTGATTTTATCAACAGACTGCTGGATTTGTTTGTTCTCTACAATCCGGCCGACTATCCGCAAAAACGGACTGCGGAGCGTTTCAGAGACTGCAGCTGCTTTAATTTCGGCCACGTATTCAGTTATCTTTTTAACTGCCGTCTGTATTGTGAATGTCTGCTGACAGCATAGCAGTTAACTTAATCAGCATAAGGATTTACTCATGACATCTGATGCAAAAATAAAACAAAGCGGATTCAAAATTGAAAAAGTTGATCTGGCAAAACCTGCTGTGCTTGAAGCATCCGCAGGAACCGGTAAAACCTATTCCCTTACCGGTCTGGTTATAAGACTGCTGATCGGTCACAAATGTCTTCCCCTTGATCTTGAACATATTCTTCTTGTTACCTTTACAGAAGCGGCAACTGCAGATCTGCGCCGCAAGGTTCTCGAAAAAATTATTTCTGTGAGGGAGGCATTCGAACTGTCCATGCTTCTTGAAAGTGCTGATCTGCAGAGTATAAGTTCTGTTGATCCCTTTGCACTGATCCTGCTTCGAGAACTTTTTGATTCTAAAAACGGAAAGTTCACAGAAGAGATTAAGTCCTGCCTGAATGACTGGATCAACAGTCTTAAGATTGCAGAAAGAAAAATTGACAAGGCGACCATTTCAACTATTCACAGTTTCTGCCAGAATATGCTTAAGCGCAATGCGTTTGAATCCGGGGTGCTGTTTAAGAACAAGTTCATTGACAGTGAGGACGAACTTAATACGGAAGCTCTGGTTGCCGCCACTAGAAATGAATTTTACAAAAAAAATCTCGGTCCTCTTGATATTCTGGTATGGCAGAACCTTATAAGTCCGACCAAACAGGATCAGATCCTCAGGGAATTTGAAAATGCTGATCGTATAGTTCCGGATATTTCGGAATATTCAGCTGATTTCAAACTCGCGCTTGAAAAACTTCGCGCAGCGGTCAAATTCTATTTCCTGCCGTATAAAAATATGTTACCGGCAGATTTTGACAGCACGGTAGATTCACTTGATCAGCAGGAACTTAAAAATATCTGTAAAGATCTCAACTGTCATCTGGCTATGAAGAAAAGCATGAAACTGTCGGCAGTAGCCAGGGATAAAACCAGAAATGTAACCGCCTTTCTGCTTCAGGTAGATCCGAAGATTGATCTGTCGCTGATAGAACAGAAAACTGTCAAGACACAGCCGGATTATACAAACTCGCTGGAGATTCCTCTGGCTGAAGGACTTGCCGAATATACCAAATATGAGCAGTCACTGCTGACATTGTGGTTTGTCAATCATTTCGGTGAAGCTTCAAAGATTAAGGGATATCTGAAAAAACTGAAAAACCAGATGTCATTTGATGATCTTATTACCAATCTGCGTGATTCTCTTGATGAATCGCTGCACGGAACCAATGCCCTTCTGCTGGCATCGAGGATCAGGGATATCTATCCAGTGGCGATGATTGATGAATTTCAGGATACTGACAAGCGTCAGTTTGATATATTCAGCAGCATATATATGAAGAAACCTCCTCTTTACAATATTGACGGCTACCCGTGCTCCATTTTTCTGATTGGTGATCCGAAACAGTCGATTTACCGTTTTAGAAATGCTGATATTAATACCTATTTTTCCGCCCGGGAGATAAATGAAAAAGAATGCGGAGGAGAGGTTTTCAACATGGATACCAACTTCCGTTCAACCCCTGAGTGCGTCAGATCTGTCAATGAATTTTTCAGTGATTACGTTCCTGCTGACAACGCTGATGAGAATAACAGTGAAGAGGACTGTTCAGAGGAACAGCTCCTGCCTGTGAAGGCGGCACCGGAGGCGCAGAGTTCAGCAAGTGCAGCAGTGCTGACTCCGACAGTGGCGCGACGCACCTTCCGTACCGAGGCTATAAAATTTCTGCCGGTCGGTTCCAGAACTAAAGACACCGAACTGGTATGGAATGAGAATGGTGAAATCAGACCTGCCGCCCCGGTTATTTATACAGATCTGGCGGATTTGTTCATTCCTGAAGAAATGGCCTGTATAAACGCCCCGAAACAGAAGAGTATACTGTCTAACATCTGTGCTTTCCAGATTAACAGAATGCTCACCCGGGCTGCATTCAGAAACGTAAAAACCGGGGAGCTTACCGCTTTGAGATTATCTGATATTGCCGTACTGGTATCATCACAGTTTGAAGCATCGGCGGTGCAGAAATCTCTGCTGGAATACGGCATAAGATCTGTTTATCTTTCAGATCGTGACACTATTCTCACTCTCAGACTGGAGCGGGATTTTATTACTGATTTCATGGAGGCTCTGCTGTTTATTAGAGACTCTTCGAAAGTTAAACATCTGGTGGTTAATCCGACACTTCATTTTTCCCTGGAGGAAATCAATAAGGTAGTCAATGACTCTGTTTCCTACAACAGTTTTCTTGAACTGTGCGGCCGCTGTCTCGAACTCTGGGAAACCCGCGGATTCATGGCCGCTCTTTATAATTTTATCAACGATCAGTCAATAAATCTTTTTGACCGTATCCGCCGGTTTGACAACGCCGAGAAGGTTATCACCAATATCCTGCATATTGCCGAGTCGGTTCAGACTCAGGAAACAAAGGAATCAACCCCGTTTGCCGTATATTCCTGGTTTACCGCAAGGACCGCCGAGGAACTGGGTGAAAGCGAAACTTCGGAGCGTAATGCCAATAAACTGCGTCTTGATTCCGAGGATGATCTGATTTCCATTGTTACAATTTTTAAATCCAAGGGTCTGGAATATCCGATAGTTTTCATGCCGTATATCGGAATGGAAAAGCAATTTGAACAGCCGGTAAAATACCATGAGAACGCAGAGAAATCGGTCAAGGGAAAATATAAGCAGGGACAGTCAATTGCAACCCTGAATTTAAGCGGCCTGACCTCAATTGATGATCTTGGCAAGGAAAACTTTCTGAAGCGTAATTTATACAACCAGAGTGAAATCAGCGATTCCGAGAAAAAAACCATCGATGAATGTCTTCAGGAACAGGCGCGCCTGCTGTATGTTGCCATGACCAGAGCCCGTTTCTGCAACTGCTTTGTGATCCCGTCCGGTTCGAAGTTTAAGTCGCCTGCAGCACTGAACGGTTTCGTCAGGGATTCAATACTCGGTGCAACTCTTCAGGGAAGATTCCAGGGGTGCGGAGGGGAGGAACCGTCCCTTTCCGAACTCTGGAGTAAATACCTGGCACTTATGGAAAGAAATATAAAAAATTCCCCGGATTACAATCCTGACCGGCCTGTATATGAAACCATCGGAGATCCCCATACTGATCTCGGCATATTCATGAACGGTCTTAAATTCAGTTCACAGTCGGTGGAGCTGTCGGGATCTGCTGCAGAACTGTTAAATCCTGATGATTATGCCCCCGCTGAATTTAACGGAAGCATCGATCGAAGCTGGGCCATAACCTCATATTCAAATCTGATGGGAAGAGGGATCCGCAAAACCCGTAAATATTCTCTTCAGACCGAACAGCCGGGGCATAATGACGAAAACGATGCAACTCCAGATCCAGTTGAGCAAACGCAGCAGCCGGAGAAACTGCCGTATGTTATGAATCAGTTTACCTTCCCGAAAGGAAGTAAACCGGGTGATTTTCTGCACGGTATGATGGAAAAACGGGATTTTCAGTATCAGCTTGATGAACAGCGCCAGAAGGTTGATCCGCTGTATGAATCTCTTGAAGCCTATATTGAAAGAATCGTGAAGAAGGGCTTCTTCGCCGATTCGAGAACTCTGCGTCACTGGCGTGAGCCAGATGGAATCGCAGCTCTGACGGGATGGTTTAAAAATATTGTTGATACACCGCTGGTAATCGGTGACGGTTCCGTGGTTCATCTGTCCGATATACCGATGCAGGATCGTCTGGCTGAAGCGGAATTCCTTTTCAGACTCGGGGAACTGCGCAATGACAGAGTTAATGATTTCTATCAGAAATACTATGGAAAAGATCTCTGGCTGCAGGCTGTGAAGGACTATATTGACAGGAACTCTGAGAGAGAAGGGGAGGATCAACTCAACAGTTTTGCCTTTGATCGTGTCAACGGCTTTGTTACCGGTAAGATCGATCTGATTTTCCTCTATCAGGGAAAATACTATATCCTCGATTACAAGAGTAATCATCTGGGAGACAGACCGGAGGATTACTCCAGGTTGAATATGGCCATGGCGGTGGCTGAACACCGTTATGATTTCCAGTATTCAATTTATGCCCTGGCTCTTTACCGCCATCTCAAGGCAAGAATACCTAATCTTGATTTCAGCAGGGTGTTCGGCGGTGTTATCTATCTGTTCATCAGAGGATGCAGTGCCGCCAGTAAAGTAATGCAGGGCGGAAGTGCCGATTCCCTGGGTAACGGAACCGTTTACGGCTGCTATGATGTAAAACTTCCGTATATCAGCCGTGACAACTCTTTTATTGAAGAACTTGATTCACTGTTCAGCTGCAACAAAGGACAGACCAATGATTAGTGCTACTACTGAAAAAGAAATTGAATTGTTTATAGCTGATGTAAAGAAACAGCTCTATATTCCGGATATTGCCAGACACTATGTATCTGTCATTTATGATCTGATCCTGGAATATGATCACAAACCGTCTTCTGCTCCGGAGGGAACGCCTCCTGAACAGACTGAAACGGATGCGGAATCGATCAGGATCCTGCTGTATCTGGTTATTCTCAATCAGATGGCTTTTTCCTTCGGTGATATCTGTATCAGACTGACGGATCGCGAAAACGGTGAAATGTCGGCGGTGCAGAGGGCTGTGGCAAAAATTTATGAACTTTCAGTTCTCAACAGTTACAGCTATCAGAAACAGTTTGTAAGATATCAGCTTGATTCTGTAACCGGCGGAACCGGTTCTGCCGAAGATGTGGCTGAGGTGATAAAACAGTGTTTTGACAGTTTCTGGTCCTTTCTGCTCGATTATGACAGCAGGCACTGCGCCGCTGACTATGTTGATGTGCTGCGCCGCTTTCCGCTGATGGCGGAACTGCTGGACAGCAGCTATAACGGAACAGGAAAAGATTCCTATCCGCTGATCTGCTATCCGTGCGATGAGTCTGAACCCTGTGTTTACTTCGGTAAAAATTTTTATTATGAGACCATGGCCTCCCGTTTGATCGGCGAAAAAATTAATTACGGATGTGAACCATGCGGCAGAGTAAACAGTTTTTACTCAACTCTTGCTGATTCGGGACAGCCGGTTCCTCCGTTCAATCAACTGGTGCGCCTGTTTCTTGACTGTATCTTTATTCAGCAGGTTAAATCCTTCGATGTCTCAGGATTTATTGCAGGTGCGGGGCAGAGCGGTGAATGGCTCTATCCGGTGCAATCGGCTGAAATTGAAAGAAAACTTGCCGAAGTCCGGAACAACCCTGATCTCGTGATATGGTCCAAGGTTGCGGCTGCTACAGCCTGTCTGTCTGATTTTACAGTGATAACCGGAGGTCCCGGAACCGGTAAGACCACCACGGTTACCAAAATTCTGCTTCTGATGTATGCCCTTGCCTATGTACAGCAGCAGGATGAAACTGAAAGATTCAATGTATGCCTGGCCGCTCCTACCGGCAAGGCGGCCAACCGTATGAAGGAATCAATCAAGAATTCCCTGTCCGGAGCAGAAATCACCGCAGTCAAGGAAAACCTTGCAGATCTGCTGGTGAAACTCGGGATTGCCGCCAACAGCCGGGACGACATTCTGCAGTACCTCGGCAGTATTCCCCGTCAGAGCAGTACTATTCATAAGCTTCTCGGCATAAATCCGGGCTCAGACATTCCCAAGTATAATGAAAACAATAAACTTCCTTATGATTTGATCATCATTGATGAAGTATCCATGATTGATCTTAAACTGCTGGCCAGACTGATGATGGCGGTTAAACCTGACTGCAAACTGATCCTGCTTGGTGATCATGAACAGCTGCCTTCAGTGGAGGCCGGTGCCATTCTTTCCGATCTCTGTCTTGCTTTCAAAGCGGAACCGGGGAGTTCTCCGGAGTCGGATCAACGTCAGTTTGAACTTGCCCGGACCCTGATTGAACTTACTGGTTTTGAGATCCTTCGTCTTTTTGCTTTTGATCTTTCCCCTGCAGTGGCAAGACTATATAAAAGCTACCGTTTTGAAAAGGCTCGCGGGATCGGAGCGCTGGCGGCGGATATCAACCGTGCATCCCTGAAATCCAACCTGTCTGAGTATGAAAAAATGCTCAATGATTCAGACAACCGTCCGAGTGTTAAATTCATCCGGGCTTCTGACTGTGAAAAGTATGCCGGTGATGGAAGATTGAAGCTCAACCTTCAGCAGAAGATCCTTAAACGGATTATTGATCAGTCCCTTCCGTTAGGAGCCGCAGGTGAACTTAAAGAGAATACAGATGTTGAAAAATACAGTTTCTATGACTATCTGGCGGAAGTGAGGGATATTATCGGTTATCCGGTCGGCAGAAACAGCACCGGACAAATTCTCAATCTTGCGGATGATCGGAAGAAGGCTGAAATTCTGTTTACTAAATTCAACCGGTACCGGGTTCTGTGTACCAATCGAGGATCCGGACTCGGGGTGGAAAATATTAATGAAGCCATGGAGGAGCGTGTGCTGCGCTGGTACGGCGAACATCCGAAACTCAAATATCTGAAAAACAGTACCTCAACCTGGGGTGAACACTGGTATCCCGGCCGTCCGGTTATGATCAATAAGAACAACTATCACCTTGATCTGTTCAACGGTGATATCGGCATAACACTGTTTTTCCCTTCTGAACAGGATGTTCCTGAAATGCGGGTACTGTTTCAGATGAGTGACGGCAGCTACCGCTATTTTTCAACTGCTGAGCTTGCCAACTATGAACTTGCCTTTGCCATGACGGTTCATAAATCCCAGGGTTCCGAGTTTGATCATACCGTACTGGTGCTGCCGGATTATAAGAGTACCTTTGTAACCAGGGAACTGCTGTATACCGGAATAACCAGAGCTAAAAGTTTTGTCACGGTCTATGACAGTGCTGAAGGTGCAATAGAAGATTATGTTCTGAAACGCAACTCCCGCAGCAGTAACCTGGCGTACCGGCTGAAGGATTAACGTTAATTAGAGGAGCGGATTTAATCGATTTATTTTACTGCAGATCTGATCTTGGTCACCGCGGAATTATTGCCATGAAAAACCGTCATTTCCGGACGGTGGAGGAAATGGACCGTGTTCTGATTGCAAATTTCAATGCGGTGGTGCGCAAATCCGATACTGTCTATATTCTGGGTGATCTATGCCATCATATGCAGGTTGAGATGTGCAACAGGGTAGTGGCTAAATTCAACGGCAGCAAGATCCTGATCAGCGGTAACCATGATTGGCAGTATGACAGTTCGCTGTTTACCGATATCAGAGATTTTCTGACTGTAACCTTAGACGGGGTATGTTTTTCGCTGATGCACTATCCGTTGCTGTCATGGCCGAAGAAGGAACACGGCAGTGTTCAGCTTCACGGGCATATTCACGCCGGCACTGACTACAACGAGCAGATCGCGCTGACGGGATCAGGCGTTATGACGCGGGCGTTGATCCAATAATTATTTCCCGGTATCGGTAAGGCCGATTATCGATTTTTTCGGCATTGTTCCCTGCAGTTCCTGATCTGTGTTGAGCAGTCATATCACTGTTCAATTCATATGAATATTCCTGGCAAATCAGGCTGCGGAGCCTTCTTGATTATGCTGCGGTTTTCCTGCCGTACCCCGTTTTTCAACCGTTTTCTGTAATTTAATGTCTGATATTATTTTGTTTAAAAAATATACTTTTTTAAATTTGAATAATACAGTGAAACTGATCACGGATCGAGTCTTTACTAAAAGTTTATTAATGCTATCATGAATATATGGATATAAATCTATTTAACATAGTATTATATCTTAAGCCTGTCTTTTCAGGCTTTTTACGGATCCCGGCCGTCAGAGCAGGGGCTAAATAATAGTAAATATAGTAAAACAGGAAAATTTTTATGATTGATAATGTTAATAAAATGTTATGGATTGACCATACCTCGCTTAATATCGGAAATCCTAAATACTGGCGAAAACTCAGCTCCAGTCTGGAGAAGAACATTAATGATGCTGTTCTGTGCAGGGGTGGAACTCCAATGATTGTTCATGCTGTTCATCTTGGAAATGAAATTCTGCGGGTTATGCGACAGTGGGTCTATAAACCTCTTTTTGCCATAGATGAACTTTCTGTGATGATGAACGATTTGATTGAAGCATTGAAAAAACTTGAGGACGGATCGCAGAATGTGGATTTGACGGTTGATCTGGATCGCTGGGATAATTCGTATCATGATCCTGAAGTAAAGAATTCTGTTCAGCGTTTTTATGCCACTATAACCTCACGTAATTCACTGATCGATCTGCTGCGCCGTCATCAGCTGGTTTCCTGGCTTAAAGGCAAGCAGGAGAGAAGAGCGGTGTACAGCTCCGGCGGCAGTGACTGCTCTGACACTGATGCCTGTCAGATTGAGAATTCTCTTGAAGATCTGGATTGCAGATTTCCGGTAACTCCGGACGAGTCCTGCTTCTTCAGGGCAAATGTACTGATTGACAGGATGGCGGATATGCGTCCGGTTCCGGCATACGCGGTACAGCGTCTGTATTACCTTAATGAACAGTTTCCTGAAATGGTCAATGACTGCATCAAAAATAATACACTGGTAGAACATCTCATGGAGGCACAGCGGCAGGGCTGGACACTAGATCCTCTTTACGGTGTTGAAGAGGAGTAAACGATTCATAATAACCTTTAAGGTAATTATGGCTTTTGCTTAGTCTAAGTGATTTCACTGAAAAGTGAATGAACTACGTTATGAGAGAATGAATTTATGCAAATAAATTCAAATAGTTACCTTCGGATGTTCA
>Ga0256407_10010203_pt1 | contig 13261 bp, 10 predicted proteins | sample RumenRJG_04DNA_FD_193489 | JGI IMG/M metagenome (GOLD analysis project Ga0256407, IMG submission 193489) | Bovine rumen microbial communities from Lethbridge, Alberta, Canada - RJG_04 | ecosystem: Host-associated > Mammals > Digestive system > Stomach > Rumen | place: Canada: Alberta... | reverse complement strand
CCGTCACAGATTGAGGATGTCATCTTGAAACAGAAGGAGTTTGAGCCTCACTTCCTGCTTGTCGTAGATCGTGTGAACAATACCGATACCTCAGAACTGAAGGTAGAGGTTAAGGAGGAGTATTTCACTGACGATATGTCTACGATGGTAGGTCTGCAGAAGAAGCTTGAAGGTGAGCTCCGTAGCGTCATCGGTCTCGGATTCAAGGTCCGTCTTGTGGAGCCTAAGGGTATCGAGCGCTCTGAGGGCAAGGCAAAGCGTGTCATCGACAAGCGCCAGCTCTAATTGTCTAATCGTCTAAAAGTATAAAATATGAAAGCAAAACAATTAAGCATTTTCCTCGAGAATAAGTCTGGCAGACTTACAGAGGTAACAGATGTTCTTGGTGAGTCAGGCGTAAACCTCTCAGCCATGAGTATTGCGGATAACAGTGACTTCGGTATTCTCCGTTGTATCGTCTCTGATCCAGAGAAGGCCTATAAGGTTCTTAAGGAGCATCACTTCGCAGTGAAGATCACCGACGTCATTGGTTTCGTATGTCCTAACGTGAGCGGTTCGCTGGCCGTTGTGCTCAAGCACCTCTCTGAGAAGGGTATCTTCATCGAGTACATGTATTCCTTTGCCAATGGCGACGTGGCTCATGTCATCATCCGTCCTACTGACCTCGACGCATGTGAGAAGGTGCTGGAGGAGAAGAAGGTGGAGCTGATGGCCGCCAATGACTTGTATCAGTTATAATATTGATCTGCAAAATTTTCGCGAGAAAATTTTGCAGATTAATAAAAAAACACGTATCTTTGCAGCCGCAATTGAGAAATTGCAGTTTAAAAGTTAATTATCGATAGTTAAATAAAAAATGGATTTAAGTTTATTGACAGCCATCTCGCCTATAGATGGCCGCTATAGAGGTAAGACAGAACCGTTGGCAGACTATTTCTCAGAGTATGCACTTATCAGATACCGTGTACGTGTAGAGATAGAGTATTTCATCGCCCTCTGTGAACTTCCTCTTCCCCAACTCATGGATTTCAACCATAGCCTGTTTGATGACCTGAGAAATATTTACCGTGAGTTTACGCCAGCCGATGCGCAGCGCGTAAAGGATATCGAGGCTGTAACCAACCACGATGTCAAAGCCGTAGAGTATTTTATCAAGGAGAAACTGGATTCTATGGGCTTGGATAATATTGAGCGCTTCAAGGAATTCATCCACTTCGGACTTACTTCGCAGGATATCAACAACACCAGTGTACCCTTGAGTATCAAGGAGGCCCTGGAGGATGTGTATTATCCTTTGTTGGAGGAGCTCATCGAACAGCTTCACGACTATGCTGAGCAGTGGAAGAATATCCCCATGCTCGCCAAGACCCACGGACAGCCTGCATCACCTACACGTCTGGGTAAGGAGATAATGGTATATGTGTACCGTCTTGAGGAACAACTCCGTGGACTGAAGGAGATACCCGTAACCGCTAAGTTCGGTGGTGCCACAGGTAACTTCAATGCCCATCATGTGGCATATCCCCAGTACGACTGGCGTGAGTTTGGTAATGCCTTCGTAAGTGAAAAGCTCGGTCTTGAGCGTGAGCAGTACACCACACAGATCTCCAACTACGACTGGCTCGGCGCCATCTTCGATGCCATGCGTCGTATCAACACCATCATCATCGACCTCGACCGCGACTTCTGGATGTATATCTCTATGGATTACTTCAAGCAGAAGATCAAGAAGGGAGAGGTGGGCAGCAGTGCTATGCCACATAAGGTGAACCCCATCGACTACGAGAACTCTGAAGGCAACCTCGGCATCGCCAATGCCATCCTGCAGTTCCTCGCAGCAAAACTGCCTGTAAGTCGTCTGCAGCGCGACCTTACCGACTCAACGGTGCTCCGTAACGTCGGTGTTCCTATGGGTCATGCCCTCATCGCCTTCCAGAGCACGTTGAAGGGTCTGCGTAAGCTCATCCTCAACGAGGAGAAGCTCCAGCAGGATCTTGATAACACCTGGGCAGTTGTCGCTGAGGCCATCCAGACCATCCTTCGTCGTGAGGCATATCCTAATCCTTACGAGACACTGAAGGCACTCACCCGTACCAATGAGGGTATCAATGCCAATACCATCGCCAACTTCATCGAGACTCTCGATGTCAGCGAGGAGGTGAAGGAGGAACTCAGAGCCATTACTCCTTCGACATACACAGGAATATAATATATATAATAAGGTATAAGAAAGTAATAACCTATAAAGAGAAAGTAAAAAATGGATTTCGAAAACGAGAAGAAGACAGAAGAAACACCAAAAGATGGTTTTCAGAATGAACAGCGTGAATTCCGTCCGGGTCGTTCACCACGCCCACGTATTCACACAGGACAGCGTCCGGCCTATGAGCGTCCTACCTACAATCATGACAATGATGAGGGCGGTTTCCGTCCAGAGGGTTTTGGCGCAGGTCTGCAGAGTAGCACACCACAGCGTCCCAGTTTCCGTCCACGTCAGGGCGGTTATCAGCAGCGCGAAGGCGGTTATCAGCCACGCCAAAATCGTGAAGGCGGATATCAGCCACGTCAGCAGCGTCCTTCATATGGCGCTCCACGTCAGGGTGGATACCAGAGTCGTGAAGGCGGTTATCAGCAGCGCGGAAGTGAATATGGTCAGGAGCCACGCGGTGGTTACCAGCCACGTCAGCCTCGTGAGGGCGGCTATGGACAGCGTCCTTCATACGGTGCTCCACGTCAGGGCGGATATAATGCCCAGGGCGGTGGTTATAACAAGTACAATAAGCAGGGCCGTGCTCCTTACGGTGCCCCAGCTCCATATAACAAGAAGAAGCATACTCCAGGTTACGATCCCAATGCTAAGTATAGCATGAAGAAGCGTATCGAGTACAAGGAGGTGAACTACGATCCAAACGAGCCATTGCGTCTTAACAAGTACCTCGCCAATGCAGGTGTATGCAGCCGTCGTGAGGCTGATGAGTTCATCCAGGCAGGTGTGGTAACAGTAAATGGCCAGGTCGTTACTGAACTTGGAACAAAGATCCTCCGTACTGACGAGGTTCGTTTCCATGACCAGCCTGTTACCATCGAGAAGAAGGTATACGTGCTTCTCAACAAACCCAAGGACTATGTCACCACTTCAGATGATCCTCAGCAGCGTAAGACTGTTATGGACCTCGTGAAGAATGCTTGTCCTGAGCGTATCTATCCCGTAGGTCGTCTGGACCGTAACACCACAGGTGTGCTCCTGCTCACCAACGATGGTGATATGGCTTCAAAGCTCACTCATCCGAAGTATCTCAAGAAGAAGATCTATCATGTATTCCTTGATAAGGCTTGTTCTGCTCACGACCTGCAGCAGATTGCTGAGGGCATCCAGCTCGAGGACGGAGAGATCAAGGCCGACGATGTGCAGTATGCTCATCCTACAGACAAGAAACAGGTAGGCATTGAGATCCACTCTGGTAAGAACCGTATCGTTCGTCGTATCTTCGAGAGCCTCGGCTATCGTGTTCAGAAGCTGGATCGCGTTCAGTTTGCCGGTCTTACTAAGAAGAACCTGAAGCGCGGCGACTGGAGATACCTGACAGAGGAGGAGGTAGATCGCCTGCGTATGGGAGCGTATGAGTAATAATACTAGGCTATCCTAGGCATTCCTAGAAAAAACTAGAAAAAATGAAACGAACAAAAATCATCGATGTGCTGAAGAGCACTGAATATGGCAAGGAGGTCTGCGTGAAGGGCTGGGTGCGTACGCACCGCAGCAGTAAGTCAGTAGACTTCATTGCCCTCAATGATGGTTCAACCATCAAGAACGTGCAGGTTGTTGTCGATCCTACGAAGTTCGACGACGAGCTGCTCAAACAGATCACCACTGGTGCATGTATCTCTGCTGAGGGAACACTCGTAGAGAGCCAGGGTGCCGGACAGTCGAGCGAGGTACAGGCCACAAAGCTGGAGGTATATGGTCTCTGCGACAATGAGTACCCCATGCAGAAGAAAGGCCAGAGCTTCGAGGTGATGCGTAAGAACGCCCACATGCGTCTTCGCACCAACACCTTCGGAGCCGTGATGCGTATCCGTCATAATATGGCGATGGCTATCCACACCTATTTCCATGAGCATGGATTCTTCTATTTCCATACTCCGCTGATCACAGCCTCTGACTGTGAGGGTGCAGGAAACATGTTCCAGGTAACAACGAAGAATCTCTACGACCTGAAGAAGGACGAGGAAGGAAAGATCATCTACGACGATGACTTCTTCGGCGAGCAGACATCTCTGACTGTTTCCGGACAGCTCGAGGGTGAGCTCGGTGCTACGGCACTCGGTGCTATCTACACCTTCGGACCTACCTTCCGTGCAGAGAACAGCAACACCCCACGCCACCTGGCAGAGTTCTGGATGGTGGAACCTGAGGTGGCTTTCATCGACCAGGAGGAACTGATGGACCTCGAGGAGGACTTCATCAAATATTGTGTGCGCTGGGCACTCGACAACTGTAAGGACGACCTCGCATTCCTCAACCAGATGATTGATAAGACTCTTATCGCTCGTCTTGAGGGTGTGCTCAAGGACAGTTTCGTCCGTCTGCCATATACCGAGGGTATCAATATCCTTCAGGAGGCTATCAAGAATGGTAAGAAATTTGAGTTCCCATGCAACTGGGGTGATGACCTCGCCAGCGAGCATGAGCGTTACCTCGTTGAGGAGCACTTCAAGAAGCCAGTCATCATGACCGACTATCCACGTGCCTTCAAGTCATTCTACATGAAACAGAATCAGGATACTGCCGATGGCGGTTCTGTAGGTTACAAGGGTGCAGCTGCTCCTGGTCCTACCATGCAGGGCACTGACGTGCTCTTCCCACAGATCGGTGAGATCATCGGTGGATCTGTCCGTGAAGAGAGTTACGAGAAACTGATGTCTGAGGTAGAGCGTCGCCAGATGGATCAGACTCATCTCTGGTGGTATCTCGACACTCGTCGCTGGGGTACATGTCCTCATGCGGGCTTCGGTCTCGGCTTCGAGCGATTGATACTCTTTGTGACCGGAATGCAGAACATTCGTGACGTCATTCCGTTCCCCAGAACACCAAAATCAGCACAGTTCTAATAAAAAAATCATAAAAAAGCTTGTAGATTCGAAAAAAAAGCATTAACTTTGCAGCCGAATTTAAGAAATTATGAACTATAATGAATATTTAATAAGGTATAAGGAGGCCTTTTTCACTACGAAACAGAAACAATGATAGTAAAAGTGTGCAAAAACCCGATGTATACACGGAATTTCGCGCAAAAATTGTTAATTTTGCGAGATTTTGCTCTGAATATGGCATTAATTTGACTATTTTTCAAAAAAATATGCGAAAATGTTTGCTAGATTTCAGAAATATGTCTATATTTGCACCAAAAATGTAACTCCGCGCAGGAGATATAGTGCCCGAAAGTGCCAATTATGGCAGTGAAAGGCATAGGTTTGAGAGAAGAATAAAAGTACAACAACTTAATTTTAGTTTTTTTATTAATTTAATTTTTAAAATCGTATGAAAAGAAAGATTTTCAGTAAACTGCTTATGGGAGCATTCTTTATTGCTGCCGTAAGTTCTTTCGTATCTTGTAAGGACTACGACGACGACATCAATAAGAATGCGTCTGACATCGCAGCCCTTCAGAGTCAGCTTAAAACGCTGAACGATGCTCTGACATCTGCAAAGAGCGAAGCAACTTCTGCTCACGCCAACTTCGCTACAACAGCATCTCTTGAAGCTCTGGCTACAGAAGTTAAGGCTAAGGCTACTGCTACTGCTCTTGAGTCTGCCATCAAGGATCTTGAAGCCCTTATAGGTGGAAAGGCATCTAAAGAGGATCTCGACAAGCTGAGTGAGACCATTTCTGCAATTGATCCAAAGTTGGATGAGATTGGCACAGCACTTGCAGACCTTAAGACTGCTCTTGAGACTGCTAATAGCAACATTGAGAGTCAGAAGTCTATCCTGGATCAGTACAAGCAGGCAATTGCTGACAATAAAGCTGCCATCGAGGCTGCTGCAGCAGCTGCTGACAAAGCTGCATCAAAGACAGATCTCACAAAGGCTACCAATGACATCGCAAAGCTGAAGGACGACCTTTCTGCACTTCAGGATGCTGCCAAGTCTCTGACTGACATTGCCGACTTGAAGACAAAGATGAATCAGGCAAGCGACCTTGTTAACACTGTCTCTGTCAACATCAATGCTCTGACTGTGTTTGTTAACAAGTTCCTCTCAAGCTTGGTATTCAGTCCCGATTTCTACTACGGTGGTGTTGAGGCTACTGAGGCTGTTCAGGCTTGGTATCTGCCTCTGAGATATACAACTGCTTACAATGGTGCAATTCCTAATGGTCAGGGTATTCGTTATGGCAATGCCACAAATACTCAGCGCAAGTTCTATCCATTGTCATACGTACAGTGGCATGTTAATCCTGCATCTATCACCAAGGATCAGATTTCTGCTGTTCAGCTGATTTCTGACGATAAGCTGTATGCTGATTATGTTGATACCCGTTCTGCATGGTCTGGTCCTTCTATCGAGGCTTGGGACGTAAATGCTGGTATCCTCAGTGCAGACGTTAAGGTAAACTGGGCTAGACTTCAGCCCGCTATCAATGGCGGTACAGGTATTACTGTTATGGCTCTTCAGGCCACTACTCAGAAGGAGGGTAAGGATACTCTGATTACTTCTGACTATGCAGCTATTGCTCCTGCAGTAGTTTATAACTTCCGTCTTGCTGACAATGCTCCTGTTGCTGGTAATTATGTTGCTGGTCATGGCTGTACCGTTGCTCCTAACAGTACACGTCATATCTACACACAGTCATCAACCAATCTTGATGGTGATGGTGCTATCGATAACCTCTATACTCACAACTTGAGTTGGACTGGTACTGGTGTAAACCTTGATGAGATTGTTGAGGTTCATGCTGATCACTACCTCGGAACACAGGCTTCTCAGAATAATGTTGCTCAGCCTGTTACTGAGATCAATATCACTGATCTTGAGCGTTACGGATTTGAGCGCCGCTATGAGCTTGTTGACTATCAGTGGCAGCAGCCTAATGGTGGTAACGTAACAGAACAGACTTCTGTTCACGCTTGGCTGAATGGTCATAACATTGTTGCTCAGAGCATCAATGCTACCAACCATGAGCAGAATAAGAGTTCTATCGGTCGTGAGCCTCTGGTAAAGGTTGAGCTTATTGACAAGAACAACAATGACGCTATCGTTGCTATTGGATTCATTAAGTTCAGAATCGTAGGCGAGCAGAATCTGCCTATCACATTAGCTCTCACAGAGGGTGACATGTATGCAATGTGCGATGGAGATCAGGTTTGGTCTACATGGGCTGACGTTGAAGGAAATATTCTTGCTAAGCTTGCTGATGATGGTGTTTCTAAGGCTTCGTTCGAGGGTGGTTATGCTCTGGCTGGTGGCTGGCAGAATTTTACTATTTCACAGTGGTCAAACAGGGGTTGGGCTAATATCCAGGGTGACGTTTACATTAAGAGCGGTGACAATTGGGTTCTTCCTGGTCAAGTTTATAATGCTCAAGGATTAGATAGACAACAGCCAGATGATGGTCGTTTCGGTCGAATTATCTGCACAACTTATGATGATGGTATCAGCCAGACAAACGTCTTGGCATGGGATCTGAATGCTAACGAGTTAAAGCAGCTCCTTGTTAAGCGTAACGCAAATGGTAGGTATCTGAATGCTGCTAATCAGGTTGTTGCAAATATCAACGATGCTGCATTTAACGAGACTCTTGAGGATCTGACAGTCGCTGCTAAGTTCATTGATCTGACAGCAAGTGGTGCACGTGACGTATATGCTACATTCACTGCTGATATCAAACAGTTGAAGGCTAAGCTGAACAAGATCAACAACTATTGGTATGCTAGCAACAATGTTGCTGCTAAGAGCGGCTTCGATGATATCCACGTGAATGTTGACGCATTCAAGGAGGATCCTAATGCTGTTATCACTCACTTCGAGACTAACTTCACCACAACTCTTGAGAACAATAAGTTCACTATCAAGACTGACCAGAAGAATGGTGGTGTATCGATGAACGAGGATATGCCTGTATGGAAGCTTCGTAATCTCCGTACTTGGAATGAAGCTAACAATAACGCTGATGGTACTCTGAATGCAAACCTCTACTTCCTGCCTAATGGAACAACTGTTAAGAACATCGCTGGTACTAACAGAACTGGTGAGGTTCGCACAGGTGCTACAGGTGCAAACTATCTTGTATATCCAAATCCCGCAAATAATAAGCAGTTGATTGCTGCCCGTTTGAATGCACAGGGTAACTATGATGGTAATGGTACTCAGGTTGTAGCTGTTATCGACCGGACGAATCGTTATGATATCGCTATGTTCGACCAGACTGTTTATGGTTGCGATCTTCTCAACGCTGCTAAGCACGACAACCTTACAAACTCACTTACTGCAAAGATAGGTATTACTCTGACTGAGGGTGATTGCCCAATGCCAGTACTGCTTGAGAACAATACCTTCATTGCTAAGTTCCTCCGTCCGCTGAACGTGAAGGACAACACAGCAAGCTTCGAGGATGCTGTTGCTGAAGACGGTAAGTATCGTCTGACTCTGAAGGATAAGATTGGCTATGACGATTGGCGCGACAAGTGGGCTACATGGGCTGCTGATGCAACTGCAGCTCAGAAGCAGGCAGCTATCGATGAGTGGATTGACTTCTACAACAATGGTAACCATCCGTTCAATATTACAGTTGATCCTAATGGTTGGACTACTACCTTGAGTGGTGGTACACTGGGTGTTACTCCTCTGAAGGGTGCGAATGGTGTTGCACCAGACATTCACCTCGAACTGCTTCCTGATGGTAATACACTTGAGTATGTCAACGCTAACGCAACTGTAGGTGAGTTCAAGGTTCGTATCCCTGTAATTGTTGGGTACTATTGGGGTAACCTGTACACCTTCATTGATGTAACCGTTGCTAAGACCAACAAGAATGCTCGTCATAAATAAGACGTAAATTCTAAATATCAGGAAAAGGGATGTATTGCAATATATGCATCCCTTTTCTTCTAATAAAACGACGAATTAGAAAAACAATTTCAATGAGAAAAGTTTCATTTCGTGTACTTGTAATAGTTGTCACAATTCTGATGATGTCAAGTGCTATTTCGTCTTGTCGTCATGAAAAAAGAGCAGATTCTAATGACTCCATTTTACTATTGCCAAAGATGGAGTTGAATGCTACCGATTCTTCTGAAGTCAGACAGTTGGCAGATTCATACATGGAGTATTTGAAGAGCGGCAATTACGAAACTGCTTTATCTATGTTATATTATTTTGACGGCAAACAGGTATTGAGACTTCCCCAAACTCTTGAACAACAGCAACTCGCTTTGTATAAGCGTTTTCCTGTTATTAATTACACATTAGACGGTATTATCTTTAATCGCGAAACAGACTGTCAGGTGAAGTACACCATAGAGTTCTTTGAAAAACCTGAAGGTGATTTAAGACCTAATACAACTTCAATATTCCTGAAACCAATCCGCTTGGATGGCAAATGGTATTTGACAGTTTATGACTCTGCCACACATAAAGGAGAACCATCGGAAATAGTAAACTAAAATATAGAAATATGAGAACAATTAAGACTTTACTCGCAGCTGCTCTGATGATGTTCAGTGCTTCTGCAATGGCACAGGCAACCTACGAGGCTGCCGACGGCACAAAGTATGAGTTCAAGAAGCACGCTTTCCTGAATCTGGAGGGCGGTATTCAGTACACTCTCGGTGAGGCTAAGAACAGTGATCTTATCTCTCCAAATATCCAGCTTGGTCTTGGATATCAGTTTACACCAGTATTCGGTGCCCGTATCCAGGCTAATGCTTGGCAGAGTAAGGGTGGCTGGCAGGCTGATGTCAATCCTGGCACATACAAGTGGAAGTATGTTGCTCCTGGTGTTGACTTCATGTTCAACCTGAGCAACCTTTTCTGTGGCTGGAATCCTAACCGTGTGTTCAACCTCACAGCATTCGCTGGTGGTGGTGCTAACATCGCATGGGGTAATGGCGAGGTAAACGACATTGCAAAACGTATCGGTACAGAGTCTCTGTCAAAGTACAACCTTGAGTATGTATGGGATGGAAGCAAGGTACGTCTGTTTGGCCGTGCAGGTCTTGAGGCAGCTTTCCGTCTGAGCGACGCTGTTGCTCTCACTCTCGAGGGTAATGCAAACATCCTCAGTGACAAGTACAACTCAAAGAACCACAGTGGTAAGAAGATGAAGGCAGACTGGTACTTCAACGGACTTATTGGTCTGAAGATCAATCTTGGTAAGACATATAACAAGATTCTTCCTCCTCCACCAGCTCCAGAGCCAGAACCAGAGCCAATGCCTGTTGTTGAACCAGAGCCAGCTCCTGCTCCAGCACCTGCTCCAGTGGTTATCGAGCCAATCCGTCGTGATGTATTCTTCCTGATCAACAAGACTGAGATTCGTGATACTGAGGCTCAGAAGGTAAAGGAGATTGCTGACTATATGGTTAAGTACCCAGAGTCAAAGGTTGTAGTAACTGGTTATGCTGATGCAGGTACAGGTAACAACAAGATCAACGACCGCCTCGCTGCAGGTCGTGCAGACGCTGTTGTTAAGTCACTCGTAAATGACTACGGTATCTCTCAGGATCGTATCACCTACGATTCTAAGGGCTCACGTGTTCAGCCATTTGCTGAGAATGACCTCAACCGCGTAACAATCTGTATCGCAGAGTAAGGAATACTCATATGGGGAGTCCCACCTGGGACTCCTTTTTATAATTATGAAGAAAAAATATTCTATAATATTACTCCTTTTTTTATTATCATCTTGTAATAATAATCACCCTAAGGAAAAACATGAAGAGATGGTATCTCATATAGAGTGGCTTACTGATACATCGCATGATTTCGGAACATATTCAGAGCGAGACACCCTTAAACATGATTTTATCTTCCGTAATGTAGGCAAGGTTCCATTTTTTATTGGAAGGATAAAGACTTCATGTGGCTGCACGACGACCGAATATCCGAATCATCCTGTTTTGCAAGGTGAATGTGACACCATCAGAGTCATTTACGACGGCAATGGCTTCCGTCCTGGAAAATATTCTAAAACTATTAAAGTATTCACCAACAGTGACTCTGTAATTTCTTTGAAGATTAAAGGAGAATTTATACCATAATGTAATGCAACAGGTAAAAAGGAATTATTATGGAACTTTACTTATCTAAAATATTTATTAGTATTCCATAGTCTGTGTTAGCTCATTAGCCCGAGTCAGAACTGATGCCAGTTGTTGAACCAGAGCTGCCATTCGCAGCGAATGACCTCAACCGTGTAACAATCTGTATCGCCGAATAATTAGACATTTTTTAATTAGGGAGCTCTTTCGCGAGGGCTCCCTTATTTTTTGAATATATGGAGATGAGAAGATGCACTTTATTATTAATCCTTTCTGTTATAGTTTTATTTAGTTGCAATTCCAGAAAGGAATCAGCACAATCCACAGAGCCGAAACCAAGAGCAACCACTCAAATAGAGTGGCTTACTGACACATTACACGATTTTGGTATATATAAGGAGAGGGAGGATATTTACCATGATTTTGTATATCGTAACATCGGAAAAATTCCTTTTGTCATCGATTCTGTTAAAACCAACTGTGGTTGTACTAATGCCAAATACGTAAAACGCGCTGTTCTCCCAGGACAGACAGATACTATCCGTGTAATCTATGGTGGTAATGGCTTTTCTCCCGGCTTCTTCTACCAGACCGTTGTTGCCTACTGCAATGCCGATAAGGACATTATCCTCAGAATAAAGGGCATATTCGACCACGTCCCTACTGAATAATACTTGGCACTTATTCTAAAATACTTGCCGCTTATTTACAAATACTCGGCACTTATTTCGCAATACTTGGCTCTTAATCACAAATAAGAGCATAGTAAAAATTTCTTTTTCGCAAAATTGCTACCATGCTGCCACAAACTTCTGAGAAAGCCTGTATCTAAAGGGTTTTCGAGTGGTGGTAGATATGTGGTAGCATGGCAGCAAAAACATTATTTTGGCGGTTAATACGTATCTTTCACTCGAAGAAATGGTTTCTTTGAGTTGTTCCGTCGTAGTCTTACTACTATAAGGCTACGTCTGAACACGTCATTGAAGATATCTGAATGACTCAAAGACAACGCCTGAATAACCCAAAGGTGTCCTACTTACCCTTTTAATCAGAAAGGATTATCTTTTTTGGATAATTATTTGCAAATTTCATAAAAAGTTCTTATCTTTGCCAACGAAAACATATAATTCAAAGCTCTATGTGTAAGATAACATTGGAATATAATCAGAATAATGCTCTTGCAAGGCGTAAGCTGGCTGCATTGTTGGCTACGGGTTTGTTTACTAAGTTAGATGAGCCTACTACTGAAGAGTTAGAAATCCATCGTCTAGAACGAGACGCTTTCTTAGAACATTCAAAGAAAACGATGTCATCCATTATTGCCCGTTATCTATGAAGTATCACCAAAGAGATATTGTTGAGGTTAGTTTTTTGTTTCCTGATGGAACATTCAAACCACATCCTGCCATAATTGTTTCAAATGATCAATTGCAAGAAGATGAGGACGGGATGTTCTATCTAGTATTAATTTCGTCAAATGATTGGCTTAATCCTCAGTATTCTTATTATCTTACTGATGACATGATTGTTGGTCACACTTTTGATAAGCCCAGCTTTGTTAAATGCCAGATAATAGCGGGCTATATTGAAAGAGATGTTATCCGCTGTATGGGTTCCATAAAGGAACCTTTCTTTAATGAGATTGTCGATAAAATCGTAGAATCTATTTTCTAGAGCAAATAGCCAAAGCGGTAAGAAGATGTAGGGCTGCAGGTCGTGCTGACGCAGTTGCTAAGTCTCTCATAAATGACTACGGAATCGCCCAGGATCGTATCACATACAACGATTTCGCAGGGCGAATAGAGCTTTGTTTTGAATATAAGTTTATCTGGGAGCAGTCTAGAGTTGCTCCCTGAATTTATTTTGCTGTTTAATACGTCTCTTTCACTCGAAGAAACGGTTTCTTTGAGTTGTTCAGACGTAGTCTTTGAGTCATTCAGATATCTTAATTTGAGTTAAAAGCGGTAGGGCTGTCTTCCTGTTGGCGGATTTATTAGTA